>SDBV01005578.1_pt1 | contig 17718 bp, 13 predicted proteins | sample 2277081 | NCBI WGS metagenome assembly SDBV01 (sample SAMN10402039, study PRJNA504765) | marine sediment metagenome | isolation source: marine sediment core GS10_PC15, 223 cmbsf | place: Arctic Ocean: Southern Knipovich Ridge | collected 2010 | reverse complement strand
TCAGGCGGAAACCCCGCTACTAAATTATATAAGTTAGTCTAATTATTATTGAACGTTCTTAAAATCATCGAAATATGAAATATGAACGCTCTATATATATAATTTAGTAGCGGGGTGCAGCCTTAGGTCTTAATTTTAATTAACATCGTAAATTGCTTATACAAAACTACCGCTTGAACATTACCAATATAATCATTTAATCTGTCAGATAATGAACATAATACTATTTAATGATAATGAAAAAGATATAAAGCTAGCTATTACAGACAACAGGGCAAAGCATATTACTGGTATTTTAAAAAGCAAAGCCGGTGATTCAATTGATATTGGAATAATAAACGGGCCGAAAGGAAAAGCACTTATTAAAAGCATAGATAATACCGGCATTGAATTTGACATAACCCTGGACCAGGATATACCGGAACTATACCCGGTTACCTTGGTCTGCGGCCTTACAAGACCACAGAGCGTTAAAAAGATATTAAAGGAAACAACTGCATTAGGCGTAGAGAAAATATATTTCACGGCTGCAGAGCTGGGTGAAAAATCGTACATATCCAGTAAAATTTGGAAAGATGATTACTATAAAAGATACCTGATACTCGGAGCAGAGCAGGCCTTCTGCACGCGGCTTCCGGAAGTAAAAATATTTTATTCTTTGGATTTCTGCTTAAAAGAACTATCAACCTCTAATCAATCTCTATTTGCACTGGATAATTATACGGCAGGCAAATCCTTAAATTCTGTTAAAAACATTAAACACAGCGCAGTTCTTGCTATAGGCCCGGAACGCGGCTGGTCAGATAATGAACGCAGCATATTAAGGAATAACGATTTTAAAGTGTATAATATTGGAAAAAGAATATTAAGAACAGAAACAGCCAGTGTCGCAGGAATTACCATACTATTATCTAAAATGGGTTATATGTAAATATGAATTAATTCATTACAGGTTTACTCTTTTTTACAACCCTATATGGATTCCCGCTGTTTTTTAAATATCTTCTATATATCCTGCACGCATTATAATAACCTTCCGGCCCTCTAAAAGTCGCGGAAGTATCTGCCCTGTATAATTCCAATAGTAATGGAAATAATGGATGGTTTAAAGCCTTCTCCATTCTATATACAGGAAGATTATTCAAAGCAGCGGGAAGCATATGATATTTCACAAGAAACAAAACATCATTAATGAATCCATGAGAAAAACCAAGCCTTTTTAAAAATGGATATCCAATTTTAACACCTAATTCCGCATGCTCTGCAAAAGGCTTTTCTTTAGGCCCGGTTGCAATTGTTTTTCCTATATCATGAAGGAGCAGTGCCATCGATAAAGTAAGATCATTATCTTTTCTATACTTCAGAGCTTCCAGAGTATGTTCCCAGACATTCCCTTCGGGATGATATTCTTTACTATGCTCAATATTCCGCATTTTTAACAGTTCCGGCCAGAACTCAGCAATAAAACCTGAACTGAAGAGCAGCTCCAGGCCTTTTTCCGCATTCGAACTGGTTAAAATGGAAACAAGCAGTTCTTTCTGGTCTGAAATACAAGGCTCAAATTCCTTTTTTTCATCTGAACTTTTAATTTTAAATTGTTCGATATCAATATCATAATGATATCGTGAAATAAGTTTTGAAGCTGTCATTACTTTTAACCAGCGATATTCCACACAATTCGACTCTATAAGAGTTTCTCTTCTTAAATCTCTGTAAATACCATAAGGGTCCAGATAACTATTTTCTTTTATATTATAAAGCAGATTCTGAGCAGTGAAAGGAAATGAAGGAAAATTATTAATTTCATCGACACAACGGAAAAAATATTTCTGTCCATTATGTTTTAAGCTTGCATCAATATAATGGAGCCCGGGATATTCAAGTTCATCAAATATCTTTGCCAGGTTATAAAGGGATGCATCTGTTAATAAATAATACGTTTTTGAGCTTTTTATATTAAAATACTGGTCTAACGCAGAAAAACTTTCCATAAAGAAAGATACGCCACTGCTATAAATCATTTTAAACACTTCATTCATGTTTTCATACCTTTATTAATCAATAGAAATCTTAAAGGTTACAGCAATACGGCTCTCTGCACTTTTAAAGCCGTTTCTTTATTTTTTAAAATTTCTATTATCTTAAAAGCAAAATACGCGGCAGTACCGGCGCTTCTGCCAGTTACTATATTTCCATCTACAACTACCTTATCTTCTGAGTATTCGCTTTCTGTGAATATATCATCATATCCGGGGTATGATGTCACCTTTTTGTTAGCTAAAATTCCTGCTTTTTGCAGTACTAAAGCAGGAGCCGCGCAGATTGCGCATATTAATTTATTATTTTTATTCATATTGATAATTAATGATATTACTTTCTCCGAATTGGCAAGGTTTTTAGCTCCGGGCATACCACCAGGCAATATAATGCATTCCAGATCATCCGGCAAGGAATCTATTTCCACATCTGTTTTTACTGAAATACCATGAGCGCCTTTAACAAGACTGCTGCCCACACCGGTAAGCAGTACTTTTATACCGGCCCTGTCCAGATAATCGGCGGTCGTAATAGCTTCGACTTCTTCAAATCCTTCCGCGAGTAATAATGCTATCATCAGGAACCTCCCAATTTGTTTATAAGATAATATAATCTTATTGCTATTAATTATCAACTGTTCTACAAGCATATTGTGATGTTAAAGAAAATTGATAATTCAGGCGGAAAAACATACTGCCGACGCACGTCTCCACCCCTGTGGTGTCAGGACATAATAATAAAACCTCAAAAAACGTTATATAGCCTGGTTCCACTTTGCATCGGCAGCGTGTTTTGCAGCCTGATTAATAATTTATATTTTAACATCACAAAATGCTTTTGTTGCTAATCCTCTGGACATTAATTCCCGAAAATTATTAATATATACATTAAAATATGTCAAAAACTAAAACAGAACGAACATTATTAAAAGAACTGCTCGAAAAAGGTTACGGCGAGGATGAACGAAAAAAGTGGCGGGAACGATACAGAAGAAACCTCAAAGCCCGCCTTGAAATGCAGAAAAAAAGAAAAAACAAGCTCTCAGAATCAAGCCGGCAATATGAGCATGAACATGAAATAAGCAATGAGCACAATGAGGACAATCCGGAAGCTTCAGAAACCACCGCATACAATCAAAAACCAGAAGAAACTTATAATCATATCTCATCAAAACTACGGCGTAAAATCGACTCATATGCTTATAGGAACAATTATAAGACAACAAAACTAAAAGAAAGGATTCTTAGTTTCTTCACATTTTTTAATCCCGGAATAAAAGACTTTGCCAACGAGGATTTAATAGAAATTCTTATTAAAGGCAAGGGATTTAAAAATGAGGAGCCAGAAAAATATTGCCTGTTAGATAATATAGATGCATTGTTTTATGCAAGCGGATTCTTATTGGGATATTATCGTTCATTCAGTAATTCCATTCAGAGAAAAGAAATTGAGGATAATGTAAAAAAAATTCATACTCATATAAGAAACAAACTGCCGTATGGTATTGATTTTTTAAAAGTATTTAGAGAGAGGGATGAAGAACTTATCCGGATTCTTGAATTGATAAAAATCAAATTTAAAAACAACTCAAAAATACATATTACAAAATTATCCCATGTTGTCAGATATATCTACGCGCTTTCATACAAAATTGGAGGAATAGAAACAGAGAGGCTTAATAATATCTTATTTAGTATCTCGGAAATCAATAAAGCACATGAAACAAAAACAGTACACTATAAGCAGATTGATTATTATTCATCAATATTAAAAACTGCATATGGTAATTTAAAGATATTTAAACATGAGCTTTTTCCAAGTTTCCTTAAGCTTATTGGAGCTTTTTTTACAGAAAAAGAAAGTATGAAAAAAGAAAATTTAATAATGATATACAGGGCCCTTGATATTAGAGAACAGGAAATTATTCATGATAAAATATTAATAAAAAATATGAGCGGGCAACCGGAAATAAAAAACAGATTAAAGCAGAAGAAAAAGGATGAAGAAGAAAATAGACCTGTAAAACCGTTTTCACAAACTTACTGGAATACTCTGTTCACCCTTAAGAATCTGTTCTTTGGTTCAGGAATAGAGAATATTGAACAATGGTCTTATATTGTTCCATACTTTGATCTAAAAATATTTACTAAAAACCTGCCATTTTATGAGCATATTCAATATATGAACAGATTTGATCCGATGGGCCAGATAATGACATTTCATAGAATAATAGACAATATGTTATCCTCATTAAATTTTTACGAAATAGATCAGATCCTGGATAGAAAAGGCGAACTTAATGAGGAATTAATAATACTCCGAAAAGAATGGCAGCTGGTTTACAATGGGATATTCGCACCTTATTTAAGAGAATTAAACAATTATCTTAAAACTGCAGGCAATAATACAGATGAGAAAATTAAGGATACACTATACAGTAAAAAATTACAGGAAGAATTAAATCAATTAAAAAACCTTACAATTAAAAATTATGGAAATATTATTATAGGATTAAAAACAAAGGTCCCCGTACCATCTTTACGGGTATTTAAACTCGCGAAGAATCTATATGAGATATTGCATGATATTTATAAAGTTATAAATATAGACCTTATTACGAAAAAGGACAAAAATGCAAATGAAATTCTAAGTAATTTCGAAGAGAAGATGATAATTAACTTTGAGCTTAATGAAGAAATACCTGTAATAAAAAAGATTAAAGAACTAATAGAATCTCAGCTAAATACACCAATTACAGATATTCCTATGAAATCACAGCTTGTATTCTTTGAGATCTTTGTAAGCATTTCCAATATGTATGAATATCTGCTTAATAATGAGAACAGTTTTTATAGAAATATTGATAATAATAGAATTATCGCGGGAAAACAGGAGCAGATGATCTGGGAAAAAACAAAAGAGGATATTTCAGTCTCTTTAGCTGAATTAACAGAAAACTAAGTATTAATATTATTTATAAAATACATGTTTTATATAATTTGTAAGCATCTTCAAATGAGCATTCATAAGAACAATCAAAAATATTCTTTTCTATTACACCATCATCAGTTTTAAATTTCATAATCGGGTTATTTACTGCATATATTATTTCATCTTCTGTACATCCCATATCAAGCAGATAAGAAAAAAAACTAATATCCTTATAATCAATATGCTCTGTTTTATTCCTATAAATATAGCCTATTCCATCAAGGATCTGTTCAAAAGGGCTTTTTGAATAATGGAATACATAACTAATCGGCTTCTTTTCTGTAACGATATTATTTTTTACAAGCTTATCTCCAATAGCATAAACTATTTCATGTATTTCTTTATAAGAAAGGAATGAACGCATAATCATTACAAAGATATCTGTATTCTGTGTATTCTTATCTAGAATATAGGGAATATCATAATTTATAATATAGTATTCCTTATATTTCTTTATGCTCTGATCATGAATTTTAATAAAATTTGATTGAGGCACCCACAAACTAAACAATTCTTCCGAAGTTAATCCCAATATATCCAAAGATTCAAAAGATCCGAGAATTTTAGCATTGTCAAAAGATACATTAAAAAATTCCTCGAATCTTCTCTTCATCGTTTCTGTGAATAGCTCCTTTGCCTGAATAGCATATGCAAATTTTAAATTATGACGCTTTTCTATTATATGCTGTTCTACAATAAAATCACCGGGTATATTTGCAAGATAAACAATCCTCAAATCTTTATTATATTCCGGAGAATTATGAATTTCCTTTAAAATCATGCTTTCTACTATAACGCCATTGCTTTCCGGCCTTAAGTAAAAAGTAATATCCTGCACACCTTTTTCTATAAGGGGGCCTGGATATGGAATTAATACAGAAGGAACTCTCGACATGTGCAACTTACCTTTACAATTATTATAAAGGAAGCTTTAAATATTAATCAATATATTTGAAAATTATTATAGTTTTTATTATGCCCGAACACTAAACTGACTATTTAAATTAATTCTTTTAGAAAAATATTTATAAGCCAGTATAGTGGTCGGGTTCCGGGCTTTCTTCATTGCTATCAGGTTCAGGTTCAGGTTCAGGTTCAGGTTCAGGTTCAGGTTCAGGTTCTAAAGAACTTATAGCTTCATTACCGATGACCGTATAAATACTGCTCTCTTCCATAAAATCACTTAATATACTGTATCTTGCTTTATAAAAATCACTCCATAATCCCGGCAGTTCTTTTGATGCAAGATTTTCTAAAGGCTCTACGACAACATCCTTTCTTTCTGTTGTATAATTTCCTATTAAGTACGGTTCCACATTTGTTATACTCGGCCCGTTTTCTGTAAATTCTGTTTTTAGGATAAATACAACAGAGTCTCCTGTATAAGACCAGTAATCGAAAGGCATACCGGGATCTATAATATAACCCTGCCCGGAAATAAAATTACCAGTGGAATAGAGTATTATTTTATTTAAGCCGTTAACATTTACTATTTCATATGGCTGAGGAACATGAGGATGATGGCCATAGATAATATGCGCGCCTGCATCCAATAAATCATGGAAGAACTCCACTTTTGCGGGATGAGGTGTTAGTGAGTATTCCACATCGCCGTGGTATGATACGATAAAGAGATCATAGCCCTCCGACACTTCGGAAATAAGATCTATAACGTATTTTGCATCATCTGTGTTATCATAATTTGCCAATAATACATAGTTTCTATTAAAAGGCGCGTTCATAAACTGCGTAATTGCAATAAAACCGATTCTATAGCCTTTTTTAATTATTGTAACAGGTTCAAAACCAATTTCCGTATCTATTTTTATACCGGAAAAGTATATATCCCTTTCCGCTCTTTCTTTAATCAAGTTTACTGTATTGTAAGTCTCTATAACTCCATAAAGGCCTTTATCAAATGTGTGATTATTGGAAAGTGAAAATACATCGAGGCCTGCATTTATTGCTGCTTCTACATATGCGGGGTGAACATTAAAACTAGGATAACTTGACTGAGGGCTTCCGGGCAAAATCGGAAATTCGAGGTTTCCGAAACTTAAGTCATCATTCTGAAATATATGCTGCACTTCTTTATATATAAGTGAATAATCCTCCATTTGATAATTAACATTATGAGCCATAATATCGCCGGTAAATGAAAGAGTTAAAGTTGTACTATAGTCACCATACTGGCCGCTTAAAACCAGATATACAAATAAAAATAAATTAAATATTTTAAGCATATCAACATCCTCATATTAATCTATAAACGTGTAATTATATAATAATAGTTATATTTACTAAAATACAAAAAATAATATTTTTTATCTATAAGAAAAAATTATTATTCTTAAAAATATTTTTTCCTTGAATAATTATTATATTAACAATATAAATATGAAATCCTTAAGTAATGGAAAAACAAAATGCATAAGCAAATCTTTAGCCCATTAAAAATATCCACTATCAGATTGAAAAACAGGATAATACGTTCTGCAACACATGAGGGGCTGGCAGATGAAAATGGATTTCCAGTAGAAAAGCTCAAAAGAAAGTACATCCAGCTTGCAAAAGGTGAAGCAGGGGCAATAATAACCGGATATGCTGGTGTTAAAAAAGACGGCAAATCCTCCCTTTACAGAATGCTTATGATGGACTTTAAAGAAAAAGCAGAGGCATTTAAAGAAATCATTAATGCAGTACATGAATATGATACTCCCATTATACTTCAGCTAGCGCATTGCGGAAGGCAGACACGCAAAAATATTACAGGGTATAGGCCAGTAGCACCTTCTGCAATCAGAGATAAATTTTTTAATGAAGAAGTACCGGATGAATTATCAGAAAATGATATTTATAAAATAATAGAACGTTTTGTAAATGCAATATGCTTTGCAAAAAATACAGGATTTGACGGAGTCCAATTGCATGCTGCACACGGCTACCTGTTAGCTCAATTCTTATCTCCATACACTAATAGGAGAAAAGATATGTGGGGCGGTAACACAGAAAACAGGTTCAGAATAATTAAAGAAATATTAAATCAGGCAGAGGAAAAGGTTAATAATTATCCGGTTTTAATAAAGCTTAATGCTTACGACGGCAGAGATGAAGGAATGACGATAGAAGAAGCTGTGAAAATAGCAAAATTATTAGAACAAAACAGATGCACTGCAATTGAAGTATCATGCGGCACTGTAGAGGATAATTTTTTTACAACACGCTGTAATAAAATTCCTGTAAAAGCTATCTTAAAGTATACTTATAAATTTAAGAAATTACTCTTTCCAGTAAAAGCCTTTATAAAGCTCTTCATCAATATTGCAATACCCCCTGTTAAGCCATTAAAAAACTATAATGTTGAGGCTGCTAAAGTCATAAAAGAAAACGTTTCCATTCCTGTTATTGTTGTAGGCGGCATAACGTCTATCAAGGACATAAAAGATATTATTTTAAATAATAAAGCTGATATTGTTTCTATGTGTAGGCCGTTTATAATAGAACCTAATATAGTTAAGAAATTTAAAGAAGAAAAACAGGCTCAATCTAAATGTATCCACTGCAATTACTGTTTAATAGGAATAGAAGAAAGGCCTTTAAAATGCTATTACGGAAAACTAAAGGAATAGGTTATTTTTAGTTTTACTACAATTTTAAAAACATATAGATGCCACAATCAAAGTATTTAATTTTTTATAAAATATTTATTATATTGATATAGTATGCATTTTCTCTTGAGCACCATAAATATTTTGCATCAATAATAAAAAAAATGTCATCATAACTGAAAAACAACAATAAAGTGATATAATTATTATTAATAAAGAATTACCAGATGTAGAACCCCAGGATTATATATTTCTTTTACCCGAAGAAATACGAAATATTATTAACATAATAACTAAGCAGTCAGAACTGATATATATAAAAGATAATTCAATAAAGCTTGTTTTCTTACCGGATGAAAAGAAACATAATTCAGCCTTCTTTAAAAATCTTATAAATGATATTTCTGAACTTAATCATATGCTTCAAAAAATATCTAATTTTAAGCAAAATATTTTTAATAATATAAATATAGGTTCGAACCCTGAAATAAGAAAAATCAATTTAGAAGCATTTTGTAATATTTGCAAGGACAAAGATAAAGTTAAAAAGGTATTACTTAAAGCTTTAAAAGATAAATATTGGCAGCCTGCAATTACAGCAGCAAGGCTTTTAGGAGATTCAGGACAGGATTATATTATAGACTTCCTGAATCATCCTGTTCTTTTTGTTAAAATAGAAGCAATAAACAGCTTAATAAAATTAGATGATAGAGCAAGAAAAATAATTATTAAATTATTAATTAATGGTAATAATATTTTAGATATTAGTATTATTTAACACCGTAAAATACTTTTTTCATATTGACACTTTATTTAAAAATCATTAACTTACTTTTATAATAATACCGACCGGCTGTCCGGTATGGAGATTAAAATGACTGTTAATAAATCCAATAACTACAGAAAAAAAGAAATACTCGACGCTGCTATGCGCTGCTACACAAAAAAAGGTTACCACGCGACAACTATAGACAATATTGCAAAAGAGGCAAAACTTACAAAAGGCGGTTTATACTGGCATTTTAAATCCAAATGGAGCATTTTCATGGCAATTCTGGAAGAGCATAAGAATAATAACAGAATCTTATGGCAGAAAATGAAAAGTTTTAATAATAAAGAAGAGGCCCTAACAGAAGGAGGACTGCTTTTTGCAAAAGAGCATACATCGGAAAAATGGAAAATATGTAATGAAATTGAAATAGAAGCAATTAGAAACAATGATATCAGGGATAAATACCTTGCTATATTTGAAGAAGATAAAAACAATATTATCCAGCAGTTGGAAAATGCACATAAAAATGGCATGATTAAGGATATTGATGTTGAATCAATTACAATGATCATAATCTTTATGATTACAGGACTTTCAAAACATTACTGGTTAGATAAAGAAAATACAGATGTTGAAAAGCTCTGGAGAGTATTCAGTGATGCTATTCTTAATGGAATTCTAAATAAGAAGTAATAGATTTTTTTATCTATATTACATACCGTATGGTCGGTATCTGAATCAACGGGAGTCAGTATGAAACTAAAAATGATTTTTATAATATTGATAATAAGCAGCTACACATTATCCGCACAGACTATACTCGACAGATATATAGAAGAAGGCCTTGCTAATAACCTATCATTACAGGTTAAAGAGTTCGACCTGGAGCAGAGTATCCTGTCTATTAAAGAAGCAAGGGGAAGGTTCTTTCCTACAGTAACACTTAATTCCAGATATACATGGGCAGGAGGCGGCAGATACATGACACTTCCGACTGGAGATCTGCTCAATCCAATTTACGAAGCATTAAATGACCTCACTGCGCCAAATACTTACTCTACAAACTTTGGTGATGAAATACTTCAAATAACACCTGCAAGAGAGCAGGAAACAAGTGTACAGGTTATCCAGCCTCTGTTCATCCCTCAAATTTATTTTAATTTAAAAGTACGCGCGAGTTTACGGGATGCAAGAGAAACTGATATTCTCATATATAGGCGGTATCTCATATTAGAAATAAAACAGGCATATTTCAACTATCTAAAAACAGTAAATGTAGCATTGGTTTATGGGAAAATGTCAGAAGTATTAAACGAGAACCTTCGTGTTAGTGAAACATTGTTCATCAGCGGCAAAGCAACAGAAGATGTTGTCTACAGGGCAAAAACAGAAATCGCGAATCTTACACAAAAAACTGTGGAAGCAGGGAAGAATGTGACAATTGCACAGGCATATTTCAATTTTCTAATTAATAGGCCGCTGGACAGCTCTATAGAAATAATCGAATCAGAAACAATAGAGTATGAGTTTGACATGTCTCTGGAAGAAGCAGAAGCATATGCATTATGCTTTAGAGAAGAGTTTATACTTTTTGGTAATTATCTGGAAGCACAGGAGTATGCTGTTCTTCTATCCCGCAGCAACAGCTTCCCGGAAATATCTGCTGTTTTTAATTATGGTTTTTTAGGAGAAGACTTTCGCTTTAATTCAGATAATGATTTCTGGTCCGCATCCATAGTTTTAAGATGGCAGCTATTTAACGGATTAAGTAATGTAGCTCAAACCAAACAGGCAACAATCGAACAGGAGCAGTTAAATTTACAGCTGGAGGAACTAAAAGAATCTATAAAATTGGAAGTTAAAGCTGCATATGACAGTCTGTTAGTTGCTGAAATGTCAATTATAACTGCAACAGAAGGATTAACCGCGGCACAGAAATACTTTGAGATTATTTCCTATAAATATGAACAGGGAATGTCGCAGCAGATGGAATATATGGATGCTCAGACAAGTCTTACTAATGCGGAACTTAATATGCTTATCGCGGAATATGACTTTTATATTAATTTTGCAAGACTCGAATCTGTAACCGGATTACAAGCCAATAATAAAAATTCTATTTCTATATTACCGCATAATCAGGAGTAAAAAATGTTATCATTTAATTTAAACTTTAATAAGCTAATATTATTATTTCTTATTTCGCTGTTATTTTCCAGCTGCTTAAAAGATGAAAGTTCTGAAAACCCAGAAGAAGAATCTATTCCAGTAGAAATCATCTTAATCGAGCCGGAAGAAATATCTTTTCCTATCCATTCCGCGGGTATGGTTTCCATGAAAGAGACAGTTAACCTTTCATTTAAAGTCGGCGGAATAATAGATGATATTTTTGTAGATGAAGGACAGACTGTAGAAATCGGACAGATACTTGCAAGACTAAACCTTTTAGAAATTAATGCGCAGGTAAGTAAAGCACAGAGTGCATTTGAAAAATCAACCAGAGACTTAGAAAGAGTAAAAAGTCTATTTGAAAACAATGTTGCTACATTAGAACAACTTCAAGATGTAGAAACAGCATATAACATTGCACTGTCGGATTTAACAATAGCACAATTTAATCTAAAACATTCATCTATTGTTGCTCCGGATAACGGTAAAATATTAAAAAGGTTTTTTGAGGAAAGTGAATTAATAAGCCCCGGCTCTCCAGTATTTATTTTTGCATCTACAGAAAAAAATCTTATATTAAGATTTAGTGTAATTGATGAAGATGTTGTACGCTTAACACTTTTAGATCCTGCAGATTTATTCTTTGATGTATTTCCGGATACTATTTTCACTGCATACGTATCAGAAATTGCGGAAGCAGCAGATCTTTTAACAGGAACTTTTGAAGTTGAATTAACGATAGAAGATAAAGAAAATGATATTGAGGAAAAACTAGTTTCCGGATTTATTGCAAAGCTGGATTTATATCCTTCTAAAACAGATGTTCAGACCTTAGTGCCTATCAGTTCTATTGTAGACGGAGATAAAAATACAGGATTTGTCTATACGGTAAATTCTGATCTTAAAGCTGTAAAAGTTCCTGTAGTTATAAGCAAACTTATCGACAGGAGCGCGGTAGTATCCGGAGGACTGGAAAATATTAACTTTATAGTAACATCCGGTATTTCTTATCTTACAGACGGTGCATTAGTAAAAATATTAAATCCTGATATTTTACAGAACACAGCATCAAATAATAATATGCTTATTAATCCACAGTCTTCATATTAAGGAAAAGTAAATGAAATTACCAAAACTGGCAATAGAAAACCACCATTTTACAATTATTATAATAGTGATACTTTTAATATTTGGAATAAACTCTTTTTTAACCATGCCGCGTTCAGAAGATCCCCAGATATCTATTCCTGGTGCAAGTGTTATTGTTCTATATCCAGGCGCGAATCCGATTGATATAGAAAACCTTGTTATAGATCCGATAGAGAAAGCAATTAATGAAATAGAAGATATCAGGTATCTGCAATCTACAAGCAGCAATGGACTTGGCTCTTTATCTATAGAATTTTATTTTGGAACAGATCCGGACGAAAAATACTCGGAAATTGTAGAAAAAGTTAATGGCATAAGGGATACTCTTCCAGCAGATGTACTAAGTATAGATTTTAATAAATGGGAAGTAGGAAATGTAAATATTCTGCAGCTCGCTCTTGTTTCTGAAGAAACAGGTTATAAGGAGATGGAAGAAGAAGCAGAAATATTAAAGGACAGCCTGGAGAAAATAAGCGGTATTAAAAGAGTAGAACTGTGGGCATATCCGGAACAGGAAGTAAGAATTTCTTTAGATCTTGAACGACTTGCATTAATGAACATCCCATTTTCACAGGTAATTTATGCTATACAATCATCAAACGCAAATATCCCGGGCGGAAGTATAGATTCTATGGGAAGGAAATACAATATCCAGACCAGCGGCTCGTATGAATCAATAGAGGATATTAAAAATACAATAATTAGTTCCATCGAGCAAAACATTATATATCTTCATAATGTGGCAGAAGTTTATTTTTCTTATGAAGACAGAGACTATCATGCAAGATTTAACGGCCGGAGGGCGATTTTTATTACAGCAAGCCAGAAAGACAATACAAATATCTTTGATATTACAGAACATATAAAAGTAATAATTTCAGATTTCAGCAGCAGGCTTCCTAACACTATGTCTTTACACTATGTTTTTGACCAATCGGGCAGCGTAGAAAAAAGATTCTCTGATTTTTTCTCCAATCTCCTTCAGGGAATTGCCCTTGTAGGAATAATGGTATTCCTTGGCGTTGGTTTAAGAGCATCTTCAATTGTTATGATGGCAATACCAATAAGCATTTGCATAGGAATAGGTTTTGTACATTTAAGCGGTTATGCTTTAGAGCAGCTTTCAATTACAGGGCTTGTCATTGTTCTTGGCATTCTTGTTGATAATGCAATAGTTGTTACAGAAAATGTATCCAGATTTATAGAAATGGGTTTAAGCAGGAAAGAAGCTGCTATTAAGGGAGGCTCCCAGGTCGGCTGGGCAATAGTCAGTGCAACTGCAACAACTATTTTTGCATTCATTCCTATAATTATGATGCAGAACATGAGCGGCGATTTTATAAGGAGCATGCCCATAACAGTTGTTTTTACATTAACAGTATCTCTTATTATTGCTTTAACCTTAACTCCATACCTCTCCAGTTTTATTTTAAAACCCGGAAAAATTCAGAAAAAGAGCTGGATACAAAAACGTTTAAATATATTCATTAAAACAAAATACAAAGATTTCCTTGACTGGTGCCTTAATCATAAAAAAACTGTGGTTAGTATAGCCTTTATTCTGTTAGCTTTAAGTATTATGCTGTTCCCGCTAATAGGAGTAAGTTTTTTTCCAAAAGCTGATAAGCCTCAGTTTTTAATCAATATTACAGCTCCTATTGGTTCCAGTATAGAAACTACAGAAAATGCAGTTAATTATATAGAAAATATTCTTTCAGAATTAGATTCAGTGGAGCATTATGCATCAAGCATTGGAAGAGGAAATCCAAGGATATATTACAATGAATGGTCTGTTTATGAAAGAAGTGATTACGCGCAGCTATTTGTTCAATTAAAAGATAATAAACTGACAACGCTAAAAAATACTATCAGCTTTCTGCGGGAGCAGACAGCTTTTTATCCCCATGCAAATATAGAAATAAAAGAGCTCGAGCAGGGGCCGCCTGTAGAAGCTCCAATAGCAATAATACTTCTTATGAAAGATCTTGATGACCTTTCTCTTGCTGCAAAGGATGTAGAAAATATTTTTAAACAGACATCCGGAGTAATAAATGTAAACAATCCGTTGTCTAACAAAAATATGGATATACATATCAGGATAAACAGGGAAGAAGCAGGAATACTTGGATTAAACCTTACAGATATAGACAGGGCAATAAGAGCAAGCATTACAGGGCTTAATGTTTCTATATTCCGTGACAACACAGGAAAGAATTACGATATAGTAATTTATCAGGAAAGAGACGGTGAACCCGGCATAGAAGATTTAGAGCATGTTTATATTACTTCTGTAACAGGCGCTCAAATTCCATTATTAAAAGTTGCAACACCGGAATTTGAAACAAGCCCGATACAAATCCATCATTATAATTTAGACCGAAGTGTAACAATAACAGCAGATGTAATGGACAATTACAATATAACTGAAGTAACAGAAGAAATTATAAAACAGCTGGATACCTATAACCTGCCCTATCATGTTTCAGGAGAAATGGAAAGCAGAGAAGAATCTTTTGGCGGTATGGGAATAGCAATTATTATTGCTATGATTGCTATTTTCGGTGTGCTTGTTCTACAATTTAGATCTTTTGCACAGCCGTTTATAATTTTCTCATCCATCCCTCTGGCTTTTATCGGCTCTATTGTTACATTATTTATCTCTGGGAATACATTTTCATTTACAGCTTTTGTCGGTTTAACAAGCCTTGTAGGAATAGTTGTTAATGATGCAATTATTCTTGTGGATTATGCTAATCAACTTATAAGAAAAGGTATGAAAATTGATGATGCTTTAAAAGAGGCCGGGCAAATACGTTTTATTTCAATCATACTAACTTCCGCAACTACGATAGGAGGTCTACTCCCATTAACACTGCAGGGCGGGACAATGTGGGCACCCATGGGATGGACAATAATAGGAGGACTCTTAACATCAACAATCCTGACATTAATAGTCGTACCTGTACTTTATAAAATTATTACCGGTCTATCTATGCGGTTCAAACAAAAAGCTAAAGTGTAGGCATACTTAATTTATCTGTGTATTAAGACATATTTTAATACGCAGATAATACCATCCGGCATCAAACGGATCTATCTGGAGAACAGCAGTAATAATTAAAGTTTTTCTTCTATTTTCGAAATAATATAATCTTTCATAGGTTCTAAATTTTCCTGCTTTGATGCAGATGATACAACATCTATATCATTAAATTCTTCCGGTATTCTGGATTTCCCCCCTTCTGTAAAAAACAGTACTATTTTGTCTCTTTCCTCTGTAAGTTCAATGAATTTACGAGTATTTCTATTTATATTAAAAACCCTTTTTACTGCTATTATTACTATTACATTATAATCTAAAGTATTTTCATATGATAAATTCTCTAAATTTATTATCTTTATATAAATACTATTATCAAGTTCATTAACTACTGCATCAACCAGCTCATTTTTAAATTCACTCGAATGTACAGCTATTAAAACCTTCCTGCTGCTATCAACAGCACCTATTTCCTTATTTTCATAAGACATTTTTCCTGCACATCCAAATATAAGAATAATTAAAATAAATATTACTATTTTCTTCATAACACCTCCGAAAATTCTATTAATGGAAAAACAGTATGCCGGGCTTAATTATAAGTATTAGTCCGCCTGTTATCATAATAATACCACCAATAAGTTTTAACAGCCTTCCCTTAGACTCGGAAAGCCGTTTGCTTTTAAATGTGAAAATAAACCAGAACAGAACCGCTATCATAGGGATTACATAAAGAACTGCATAAATAATTGTCCATAAAACATGCGCGGCGCCGAGCTCTGTGCCGAATAGATTTAGTAAAGCAGTTATATAAACCGCAGGCAGTATTGCAGAACAACCAAGTTCTATAATATTAACACTTATACCAAGCAGTACAGTAGCAGTAACAGCACTTATAAATCCTAATGCAGAGCCTTTTTTAAGGAATTTAACTATACCGGCAGCCTTCTTAGATATATTTTTCTGCTGTTTATCAGTTATACTCATAGATATTCCCTTTTTAAAGAATATATAATCCTTAAAATTTATTATTCCAACAATAAATATTACAGCACCCAATATCTGCAATATTATTGTACCATACGTATCAATTACAAACGATTCTACAGTCATTATAATAATAATAAATATAAAATACATTACTGCGGAAACTATAATGAATATACTTCCTATTATGTTCATATCCCGTTTCTTATCTGAATGAGTCAACAGCGATAGAAGTATAAAAAGCACAGCAAACGCGCAAGGATTAAATCCATCTGCCAGCGCAATTATAAATACGAATATCGGGAAAGGAAGTTTCTGTGCAAAACTCATTATAACAGTTTCAGGTATTAAAAATATCAGAAGAAAAATTAGTACTATTAACAAGATCATCATACCGGAAAGCCAGAATCTAAATATTTCTTTATTTTTTAATTGTTTTCTAAAAATAAAAAATGATATTCCGTACAGCACTAATAAAGCTAAGACGATAAAAACAGGCAATAGGTTTGGTACTTTTCCACCTTCTAAAAATTCATATTCTATCCCTCTTTTTTCCGCCCATACTGCAATCTCAAGTTCAACCAGGCCCTCGCATGCTACATATGCTCTATAAGCATCATTATATTCCTGAGTGCATTCCCCGCTGCTGAATCCTACAAGGGCCTTCCCGTTTATAAACATTCTGGGAACACCTCTTTCTCCCGTATCAAATTCCGAACTAAACAGAAGAAAAAGCTCATGATTATCTTTATTTTCCGGCTCTTTTATTTCATAATAATTAATTATAATTTCAGGGTTCTGTATCTGGACAAGTTCTAAATAATCTATTATATCTTTACAAATATGACATGTGTTACTGTAGAATACATTAATATCGTCCTTAATTTCATTATATTTTGATTGAGTATCCAGCGGCTCTGCTATTAAATTAAAAGTTAAAGCAAGTAATAGAAATATCAAATATA
>SDBV01005577.1_pt1 | contig 17719 bp, 15 predicted proteins | sample 2277081 | NCBI WGS metagenome assembly SDBV01 (sample SAMN10402039, study PRJNA504765) | marine sediment metagenome | isolation source: marine sediment core GS10_PC15, 223 cmbsf | place: Arctic Ocean: Southern Knipovich Ridge | collected 2010 | reverse complement strand
TTTTAGTTCAAGCATATTAACTTTTATCTTCTTAACTTATAATTCGACCTTTAATTTTTTTACTTCATCCATTTTTTGAATCTCTTCTCTATTTCTTTTTTGTCTTTTTCTATTCTCTTATGCTTTTTTTGAAGTTCTTTTGGTATCGGCTTTTTATTTTTTGACAAATAGTCGTAAATTGCTTCATTTAAAGCATCTACAGCAAGCAATGAGCAGTGATATTTTATTTTAGGTAATCCTCCTAATGATTTTACAACCTTGTTGCTGTCAATTTTCATTGCCTCTTTTAAAGTTTTTCCTTTTGCTAAATCAGTAACAACGCTACTTGTACTTATTGCAGCAACACAGCCAAAAGTTTCAAATTTTATATCTTTAACTATCTCCTCTCCCCTCTTATTTTTTTCTACTCTAATATAAAGATGCATTACATCGCCACACACAATATTTCCCACTTTTCCTGTTCCGTCGGGATTTTTCATTTTCCCGTAGTTGTGGGGTTTTTGAAAGTGTTCAATAACTTTTTTTGAGTAAGTATCGTTAGCCATAAGGTGAAATTTTTCTTAATTCTTTTACAATCTTGGGCAAAACTTTAACTAAATAATCAATTTCTTTTTCTTTTGTCCATCTGCCAAAAGTAATTCTTAAAGAACCATGAGCTTGGTGGGACTTCAATCCCGTTGCCAAAAGCACATGGCTTGGCTCCAATTTTGCAGAAGAGCAGGCTGAACCAGTTGAGGCGGCGACTCCCAAAAGGTCAAGCCGAATAACTAAAGATTCTCCTTCAATAAAAGAAAACCAAAAATTAGCGTTATTTGGCAATCTTTTTTCTGGGTGGCCTGCCTCGCAGCAAGGCGGGCCGTTTAAATAAGCTTCTTCTATTTTAAGAACGCCTTTTATTAGTTTATCTCTTAGCTTAATTAACCTCTTGCTTTCCTCTCTCATTTCTTTTTTACAAATTTCACACGCCTTAGCGAAACCTATAATAGCCGGCACATTTACTGTTGAACCCCTGAAACCCATCTCTTGGCCTCCACCATGTAAAAGAGGTTCAATTTTAGTCCCGTTTCTAACAAATAAGCAAGCGGCACCCTTGGGCCCATACATTTTGTGGGAGCTAGCTGTCAGTAAATCAATATTCATCTTGTTTGCATCAATAGGAATTTTCCCAAAACTCTGGACGCAATCTGTATGAAAATAAACTCCTTTTGCTTGACAAATCTTTCCAATTTTTTCAATTGGCTGGATAGTACCAATTTCATTTGAAGCGTGAATTATTGAAACTAAAATAGTATCTTTTCTTATCGCCTTTTTTATATCTAAAATAGAAACCTGACCATATTTATCAACCGATAATCTGGTTATTTTAAATCCTTGTTTTTCCAGCCAGTCTGCTGTTTCCATAATACAAGGATGCTCAATTTGAGAAATAATAATGTGTTTACCCGCCGAAGCTTTAGCGAAGGCGGGCCCTTTATTTGCGAAAGCTATTCCTTTTAAGGCAAAGTTATTGCTTTCGGTGGCAGAACTAGTAAAAACTATCTCATTTGGATTAGCCCCTATTAAGCCTGCAACCTGCTCCCTGCTCTTTTCCAAAGCCAACTTTGCCTCTTGGCCAAAACTATGAAGAGACATTGTATTCCCAAATTTCTTTCCAAAATAAGGTTCCATCACTTTCATTACCCGAGGATCAACCGGAGTAGTGGCAGCACAATCTAAGTAAATTTTTTTACTTTTTTTTCTCATTCTTTTTTGGCTTTATTAAATCAGCTAATGTCATAGAATCTAAGGTAGAATCCAAAGAATCCTGGACCTTATCCCAGACATTTTTTGTTGAACATATTCTTACCATTTGGCAGCCAGTACAGCTTACCGGTACTGTGCTCTCTAAAACCCTGACAATTTCTCCAGATGTAATTTTTTCTGGCTCTTTTGCCAAAAAATACCCTCCCAAAACACCCTTTTTTGCTTTTACCAAACCTGCCTTTTCTAATTCTGAAATTATTTTTTCCAGGTAATCAAAAGAGATATTCTCTTTTTCAGAGATTTCTTTTATCGGACATACTTTATCTTCAGAAGAATGCTTTGCCAAGTAAACCATTGCCCGAAGTCCGTATTGTGATTTTTTGGATATTTTCATAGTTCGACAAACTCACTATAAATTAATAAAAGCCGACCTTATCAGTCGGCTTTAGTTTATCAAAAGCAAAACATCGTGTCAATACATTAAATAGATTTTATATATTTTATTTCTTCTTTTATTAAACATATTTCATCTTTATTAAAAGCAACGCATTCTAAAACGATAGGAGCGTTTGTCTTCTTAAGACATTTCAAAAGGTTTCTTATCTCTTTACTATCAAACTTATGTACAAACCAATGCTCTTTTGTTTTTGGCTCTATCATTGAAAGATGAATTTCAATAAGTTTGTCTCTAAATTTATCTATATATTTGGGTATATCATCTGGAGAAACTGAAAAAGCATGAGCAAAATCAAATGTAAATTTAAGATTTGGGTTCTTTTCTAATATCTCCCCGATCTGGTCAGGGGTCTTAGCATCCATTTTTTCCCAATCTCCATTTTCGATTGAAGCAATAAAGTCATAGTTACTAAAAACATTAATATCTTCTATTTGTTCTCTGTGGAAAACAACATTCTTAGCATTCATCTTCTTATAGATTTTTTCTATAGCTTTTAATGTTTTCATGCTCTTTTCATTATTTCCATAGGGAAACTTTCTATCCGGCGCATGAATAGAATTAAAGTTTAAACTTTGCAAATATACTAAATTTTCTTTATTTACTACTTCCCCAAAATTAAAAAGATACTGCAATATAGCAATATTTAATTCTATACCATCTAGCGAAAATTCTCTTATTTTATTAATCCTCTCGTTTATATCGTCTGTAATCTTGTATAGAAAACCGCTGGAAATACAAATAGGATTTTTCATATATTATATTTTAACATAAAAAACCAAAGGCAATAACCCTTGGAAAACTTGCTCCACTTACACAACAAGATTATCTATCTTTCTTAATAAGCATCACTATGCTCCCTACTGCGCCGATTAAAAAACCAACTGGACAAGCAAAAATCGCAATAAGGAAAAATATTACACTAAGGGCCTCTATCAAATAATTTAACACAATAATATCATTAGTCACCGTGCCTAAAGCATAAAAAGCATTATGTAAAACGACACAGACAAAAAATCCTGCAGCAGAAGCTCCTGTTAATATTAAAAACTTTTTAAGTATTCCTTTTACGCTCCCCCTTATAACCAAAAATAGCAACACCGCGCCCAACAAAAAGAAAACGGCAAACGGCCCCAAAAAAAGAAGAGAGCCCTTGAATAAATCTCTAATTGTTGGAATAAAAAATTCAGCTAATATCAGAAAAAAAACCCCTATCAGTATCTAAAATGTTATTAATGAAGATTTTTTCATTATAAGTTTATTGTAGGATTAAAAACCATTTGCAATAAAAGAATTTGCAACAGTGCCGACAATATAACCGACTAATGCAGCTATGCCTGCTATAAAAAACATTTCAAATCCAGCTTTCCACCACCGGCGTTTCGTAAACTTGGTGGTTGCAGAACCAAGTGCAAACAGCCCAATAAGCGTAATTATTATAGATAATTTTATAGCCGACGAGACCGGCAAAAAGAGATAAGGCATAACAGGTATGCTTCCTCCAACTATATACGCAAAGAACATAAAAATTCCTCCCTGCGCTGGTTTCCTCAATTTCTTAGGATAAATACGAAGTTCTCTGTGGGCCATTTCTTGAAGAAACAGGGATTTATTTTTTGAAGCTGTCAATGCCATTTTTTCAGCAAGGTTCAGCGGCCAACCATCTTTAACATACATTCCAACTAATTCTTTCTTTTCTGCTTCTGGCCACTCTTTAAGTTCTATTTTTTCTTCTTTTAATTTTCGCTCCTCAATTTCTCTCACTGATTTAGTTGAAAGATAAGAACCAACCCCCATTGATATTGATTCAACTATAATAATTACAAAACCAGACAAAACAACAACAAAATGACTATTGGTTCCAATCGCAATACCGGTCAACACGCCAAGAGTTGAAATCATTCCATCTTCTACGCCAAACACCACTTCCCGAATAAAGAATAAAACTCTGAATTTTTGATGATGAATAAAATCCGGCCTTTTTCTAGATTTTTGCATAATTTTTATATTATTTAATTTCTACCAGTTTATTTCCTGGAATTTTATATCTCACGATTTTTTATATATATTCAGAATTGGGTTAATCTTCTTTTATTCTACCCTCACTACCAGAAGTTTACAAACTTTGGCATAGTTGAAAGTGTTAAAAAAACCGCCCCATACAAAATGACATGTCGTAAAAATATCATTTCTATTGCAAAAAAAAATATATGATTTATAATAAACCTAAGCTTATAAGTCGGTTATTGCAAAAAGAGCGATTTAGAAGTTGAAAAGGTCGCTTTTTTAATTAAATATAAAATATATGGAACCAAATAAAGACTTTGCTCCTAAAGAAATGTTTCAAGGAAGCTGGAAATGTAGTGATTGCGGAGGAGAAATTACAGAACTCCCTTTTGAGCCATCGGGCGACAGACCACTTCATTGTAGAGATTGTTGGAGCAAAAACAAACCAAGAAGAGATTTTACTCCAAGAAAAATGGTACAAGGAAGTTGGAAATGCGCTGAGTGCGGAAAAGAGATTACAGAACTTCCTTTTGAACCATCTGGAGACAAACCAATTCATTGTAAAGATTGTTGGAGAGAAAAAAGATCTCAAAGATAAACAAAAAACAGCCTCGCTAAGCGAGGCTGTTTTTTGTTTAGATGATTACACTTTATTAACGTTTGTAGCATTAAGCCCCTTAGGACCATCCTCTACTTCAAATGTAACCTTGTCGCCTTCCTTAAGATCATTGAATTCTACATTCTTTAATTCGTTTGAGTGAAAAAAAATATCTTTTTCTTCACCTTCACAAGAAATGAATCCAAAACCTCTATCAGTCAAGCGCGCAATTGTTCCTTCTTTCATTTTTTTATTGTATGTTATTTTATTAAAATCAAATACAGAATGCTATATAGTTAAACTCGACTCTGTTTCTTTTACAGCTCTGAAGTGATTAATATAATTTTATTACAATTAACGCAATTTGTCAATAGGGGCTCCTGGCCCACACTATATTCTCCTTTTTCATCTTTGTTTATCTTGTCATAAAACCAAACACAAAACAAAATATTAAAATAATGAAGGTGCCATTTTTTCTATGCTATCCTAATTTTTTTATCTCCTTGCCGAAAAGTTTTACACTTTTTTAAAGAAAACATTTGAGTATAACCCCGTAGAGAAAATTTGACCAAGTAGAAGAGCATAGCTCTCTACTGGACTTGTCCCGTAGACAGCTTCGCTGTTCTACGGGGCTGCCTACGGCAAATTAAGTTTTTCGCAGAAAAACATTGTCAAATTTCTTCTACGGGGTATAATATATAAAATAACATATTATAAATTTTAAAATTAATTTTTGTTATGCAAAATGAATGTTCTATTTTAATAGGAGGCAAAGCCGGAGACGGAATAAAGTTAGCCGGAGATGCAGTAGCAAAACTGCTTAACAGATTGGGCTACTGGATTTTTGCATACGTTGATTATCCTTCTCTGATTACCGGCGGCCATAATTTTGCAATAGTAAGAGCAGGATCAGAAAAGATTCTTGCTCATGCAGATAAGGTGGATATCTTAGTAGCTCTTAATCAGGAAACTATTGAAAAACATGCTCACAGGTTAAAAAAAGAATCTCTGGTTATTTTTGATTCAAATTCTGTAAAAGCAAAAGGGCTGGGAATTCCATTAAGCGAAATTGTTAAAGATAAGGGGCTTCCTCAAATAGCAAGAAACAGCGCTGCATTGGGCGCTGTTGCTTCTATTTTAAAAATAGAATTCCCTATTGTGGCAGATGTTATCAAAAGTTCAATTAGAAAGAAAACAGAAGAAAATATTGAAGCTGCTAAGACGGCCTACAACCAGACGAAAAAATTTGGAAAGTCACTTAAATTACCTTCACTTAAGAATCCTGCAAAGCCGCTTCTTACGGGAAATGAAGCAATAGCTCTTGGCGCTGTCAAAGGCGGGATGAAAACGTACATTGCCTATCCGATGACGCCCTCAACAAGCATTCTTCACTATCTGGCAAAACACAAAGAGAAATTTAATATCGCAACATTCCAACCAGAAAATGAAATCGGCGTCATAGGCGCTGCCCAGGGAGCTGCGTATGCGGGCGTTAAAACTATGATTGGAACCTCTGGAGGAGGATTCGCTTTAATGACAGAACATATCAGCTTGGCCGGACAAGCAGAGATTCCAACTGTTATAGTTCTATCCCAAAGACCAGCGCCGGGAACAGGCGTTCCCACTTATACTGCTCAGGGCGATTTGTTATTTGCCCTGTACGCCGGACACGGAGAATTTCCAAAAATTGTTGTTGCCCCCGGTGATGTTGAAGAAGCTTTTTATTTGACAGCCGAGGCCTTGAACTTAGCATGGAAGTTTCAAATCCCTGTAATAATACTCAGCGATAAACACCTGAGTGAAAGCGTTTTTTCAGCAGAATTTGACGAAAATAAAGTGGTTATAGAAAATCCAAAGATGTGGAATAAAAAAGGTGAGTATAAAAGATATTCATTTAAAGAAGACGGTATATCTCCCTTGGCTTTTCCCGGAGAAAAGAAAGCGATTGTTAAATTAAACGGCTACGAACATGATGAATTCGGGATAACCGCAGAAGATTCTGAGCCCACGATAAAAGGGAATGAAAAAAGACTAAAAAAGATGAAAACAATAGAAAACATAATGAGGAAAAAAGAGACAGTTAAAGTTTATGGAAACAAAAAAAGCAAAACAGTCCTGACCGCCTGGGGTTCAACCAAGGGAGTTGTGGCTGAGATTGCCAGGTCTTACAACATAAAAGCTGTCCAACCAATATATCTGCAGCCCTTCCCAACGTGGGAACTGAAAAAACATTTAAGCAATGCTGAAAAGATTATAAATATAGAAGTAAACTCTACCGGACAACTGGGCAAACTGCTAAAATCCAATGGATTTAAAATTGATAAGCAAATTTTAAAATACGATGGCAGACCTTTTACCATTGATGAATTAGAAGAAAAATTAAAAAAACAATCTATAATATAATATGAAAATAGAAGATTTTAAAACCTACGCAAAAAATACTTGGTGCCCGGGATGCGGAAACTTCATAATAGAGTCAACCGCAAAACAGGCATTTACCGAACTTATCAATGAAGGAAAACTTAAAAAAGAAAATATAGTTATTCTTTCCGGCATAGGATGCCACGCTAAAATCAGCGACTATATTAATGTTAATTCTTTTTATTCCCTACACGGCAGAGTTGTAGCGCCGGCAACAGGAATTAAAGTTGGCAATCCAGCTCTTTCGGTTATAGGATTTGCCGGAGACGGAGATGCTTACGGAGAAGGACTGGCTCATTTGATATTCGCCGCAAAAAGAAACAGCGATATAACGATGATAATTCATGACAACAGAACTTACGCTCTCACAACCGGCCAGTTTACTCCCACTTCACCCAAGGGCTTCCCCGGAAAGTCCACACCAGAAGGTTCTTTTGAAGAACCGTTTAATCCTTTAGAACTTATAATTGCCAGCGGCGCAACCTTCATAGCAAGGTCTTTTGTTGGAAACCCGAAACATCTCAAAGAAACTATAAAACAGGCAATTCTCCACAAAGGGTTTTCTTTTGTAGAAGCTCTTCAGCCATGCGTAGCTTTTTACAATAATTTTGAGTTTTACCGCAAAAAAGTTTACGAGCTCAAAAAACATAATGCTTCTGATCGGAAAAGCGCGATAAAAAAGATTAGGGAATGGGATTATATAAACGATGAAAAAGCTAAAAAAATACCTATAGGGATTTTTTACAAAATCAAGAAGCCTGTTTTTGAAGATAACCTTGTTAAAACCAGAAAGCCCTATGGGCTTCCTATTCCCGTCCTTAAAAACTTTTTACAAAAACATATATAGATAATTTTAAAAAAAAGATATTAAAAAATGGCCCTAAGGGGCCCTTTTTTGTAGTTCGCCTACGGCGGACTACGGAGTATGCTTTTAACTTTTATTCATACCTTAAAGCGTCAACTGGGTTGAGTTTTGAGGCGCTTCTGGCAGGCAAATATCCTGCGATACAACCAATTAAGAAAGAAAATGCTAAGCCAAAAAGAATAAGCTGGGGAGTAATTGAAGCTTTTAACATAAAGAAGTATTGGCTTTGGGCATAAATTTCTATTATTTTAGCCAACCCCAATCCTAAAACTATTCCTCCCAATCCGCCCGCTAATCCAAATATCCCAGATTCAATCAAAAAGATAGCGATAATAGTTTTTCTTTTCGCTCCCACAGCTTTCATAATTCCGATTTCTTTGATTCTATCGTGAACTGAAGTATACATAGTATTCATTATTCCTATTGCTCCAACAACAATAGCTATTGAGGCAAATCCAAAAATTGCCACTTGTATCAAACCCATTATATTGCCGACTATATCAGTCATTTTTTCGCTGCTAATAACCGTGTAGGGCGGCAAATCTTCTCCCTTTTTTCTTTTCCTATTTTCTTCTAAGCTTTCTTTTATATTCTCCACTACTTCATCTGCTAAATAGCCGGGTTTAACTTTAGCCATAGCCATTTGAGCCCCTTCTCTTTCACCGGTAATTTCTCGGTAAATATCTAAATCCATATAAACCATGGAGTCATCTTGTTTGCTCCCTACAGATTTTAATACTCCGACAACCTCAAACTGTTTTCCTTTAAGAGTAACTTGAGTTCCTATTTTCATTCCAGAAAAAATATCTTTGGGTACTAAAAAGCCAACAAAAATTTCTCTTTTGCCGGGAATCGGCCAATGCCCTTCTACTAATTCATAGCCCATATCGGTTTTAAATATATCTAAACCTTCTTCCATGGAAATTCCAGCTACTAAAACTGTTCTTTTTTCTCCTTCATATCTCATCATTACTCCCTTATAGCTCATAGGAATAACAGTCTCTACTCCTTTGGCTTTTTCTATTGCTTTAATATCATCACCGGTTAATTCCAATCCTCCAATCACCATGGTTGTCATATCGGTAATCTCTCCAGGCATTATCATAATTAAATCTTTTCCCATCATTCTTAGTTGCGTCAAAACTGCTGTTTTCATTCCTTCGCTTAAAGAAAGCAAAGACATAATCAAAAAAACACCAATAACAACACCAATCATAGTCAACCAGCTCCTCAAGCGCCTTTTTCTTAAGCTTCTTACAGCAATTTTAATATATTCTTTTATTGTTTTTCCCATAGAACTTTTTCTTTTGCCAGGTGATTAGAAATTATTTGTCCATCTTTAATATTAATTACTTCATCGGTATGTTCTGCAATATGAGGGTCGTGAGTTACAACAATAATGGTCTTTTTTTCTTTTTTGTGAAGGTCAATCAAAATCTCCATAATCATCTTACCGGTAGTAGAATCTAAATTACCAGTTGGCTCATCAGCGATTATAATCTCGGGATTATTGGATAGCGCCCTGGCAATAGCAACTCTCTGCCGTTCTCCTCCAGAAAGTTCAGAGGGCCTGTGATAAATTCTTTTCCCTAAATCCAAAGAAGCAAGAAGTTTCTTTGCCCTTTCTTTTCTTTTATTTTCAGGAACGCCTTGAAAAATCATTGGGAGCATTACATTTTCAAGAGCGTTAAGACTCTGAAGCAAATTAAACTGTTGAAAAACAAACCCAATTCTCTGCCCCCTAATCTGGGCCAAGTCATCTTCAGAAAGTTCTATAATATCCTGTTTCTCCAAAAAAACCTTTCCCTTGGTAGGAACATCTAAACAACCGATGATATGCATAAGCGTTGATTTGCCAGAGCCCGATGGACCCATTATAGTGACAAAATCGCCTGGATATATTTCCAGGCTTATTCCTCTTAAAACCGTAAGTTCTATGTTGCCTAATTGGTAAATCTTCCAAACATTCTCTAATTTTATTAATGGTTCATCTTTCATATTTTTTCACCAACAACTACTTCCTCGCCTTCCTCTAATCCAGAAATAACCTCAATAAAGTCATTGCCCTCCAAACCAATCTCTACTTCTCGTTCTTCAACCTCGCCATCTTTAAAAACCTGAACTATTTTTTTGCCATTTATTTTCTTTGCTGTCCCCTTTGGAATAACCAACACATTTTCTTTCTTAGCGCTTTCAATAATAATATCAGCCGTCATGCCATGCTTAATCCCCTCTTTCTCTTCTTCAAAGCTAATAGTCACTCCATAATAAACCACTCCTCCGATTAGTTTCTCTGCCGGGTCAATTGAAACTACGACACCTTCTAAAATATCGTCGGGGAAAGCAGGAATAGCAATCTTTACCAAATTTGAAACTTTGACATCAACAATATCCTCCTCATAAATATCTACCTCTACTTGAAAAGGAGTTGTTGGAAGAAAAGAAATTGCAGAATCAGTCGGCTGAACCATTTCTCCTTCTCTTTTGTTTATTTTTGTTATCTGTCCAGCTGTGTGGCTTTTCAAAACAGCATCCTGAATTTGATTCTGCAAAAGAGAAACCCTGGCTTGAGCTTGTTTTATCTTAGCCAAATACAAATTAATATTTTCTTGAATGGGACCTGCTTTTTTAAGAGCGAGTTCATCTTGAGCTTTTTGTAATTTAGTCTCGGCTGTTGAAACCTGAGCTTTGGCAGTATTAATATTTGCTTCGTTGGTAACTTTAGTTGTTGAGATGGTTTGCCGGGCATTAACAACATCGGTGATAACATTGACTATGTTTGTTCTTTGAGTGTCTAAAGATGTTTTGTCAGCAGCTGAAACAGAACTACGATAAGCTCCGCTTCTTACAGCATCTCGAACTATTTCTAAAGAATTACTCACTGCCCCTAATTGCTCTTTTACCTTAGAAAGAACTAAATCAATATTTTCCCCTTGAGGGTTGTCTTTAGCATCATCAATATAAGCTTCTGTTCTCCCTAAGCTACCATTAATTTTATGCTTTTCTTCTACCACTTCCATTGATTTTTCATCGGAGAAAATAAAATAATCTTGTTGAATTTTATAAACTATATTATAGGCATCGTAAATTTTCAAATAAGAATCATCCAAAATATCAAGGGCATCCTCATATGCGTTATCCAAATCTTCCTCAGCATCAGCCTCTACATCCTTTAAATTCTGCTGAGCATTTTCAAGAGAAACCTGGACATTTAAAACTTCTGCTTCAGCAACTTTAGTTTCTTCAAAAGAAGAGCCAGCTAAAAGTTTATTGTAATCTGCCTGAGCTACTTCAAGAGCAGCCTGAGCTTCAGCTAATTCAATATAAAACTGGCTGGCATCAAGTTTAGCTAATTCCTGCCCGGCTTCAACTATATCCCCCTTCTCAACATATATTTTCTCAATTCTGCCTGCACTTTTAAAACCAAGCTCTGTTTCTGCTGAAATTTTAACAGTGCCGGTCTCTGAAATCTCTTTTATAACAGTGCCTATGGCTGCTTTTTCTAAAATAAACTCTATCCCGTCTTCTTTAATGAAAAACCAGTAAATAACAAGTCCTAAAATAATAATACTAATAACCGTTATGATAATTATTTTTTTGCTCATAGTATAGTTTTGTGAAAATAAATGTTTATAATATTCTTTTTTAATTTTATACTTTCTCAATCAAAAAGGCAAATAGATTATTTTGGAATAAAAAAGTTGACAAAAGAGATAAAATATTCTAATTTTTAATATCGTATGTGAAAAAGCACATACAAACAGAAGTTCTTTGACAATATTTTTGGAAAGGAGATAGAGATGATTCATTTATTCAAAGATTCAAGCTAACGAGTGGAAGAACGTTTTAGTATTGAAGCATCCGCTCCATTAACATCTGAACAATTAAGAAGATTGGAGTTAATTTTAGCTGATGGTTTCGTTATTAAAACAATTCGAGAGAAAACTCAGTTACCTACAGGCAATCTTGTGATACTTGGGCCACGCATGAACTTTGCTACCCCAGAATCTACAAATTTAGTTACAATCTGCCAAGCTTGTGGTATTCCACAGATTTCTCGCATTGAAAGATTCCGACATCATGTGTTAAAGCCCAATGACGATCGTAACTCCTTCATCGCTGCAAATGTTGATAGAATGACTGAGTGCGAATATCCTGGACTGCTTGATACTTATGATAGTGGCATTAAGCCCAAACCGGTCTGGACAATTCCAATGACGAAAAAAGGTCCAGATGCTTTATTAGAAATATCTGGATTACCTTTTGATGCAGACGACAGACAAAGATATTATGATTATTTCGTTAAGAAATTAGGCAGAGATCCTACTTGTGTCGAAATCTTTGACCTAGCTAATGCTGATTCTAATCATTCACGCCATCACGACTTTAAAGGCAGAATAATTATTAATGGCCAGGAAATGCCAGAGACTCTTATGGATATAGTGCGAAGCACGTGGAAAGCTAATCCTGAAAACTCAGTAATCGCTTTCTACGATAACGCTAGTGCAATCCGAGGTTTTGAGTGCTCAACATTAATACCAACAAACCCTGGACGAATCACTGATTTCATAAGACAGATGATAGCCTATGCTCTCTCGTTCACCGCAGAAACCCATAATCATCCATCTGCTATAGATCCTTACGCAGGGGCTCAAACCGGTATTGGAGGATGGATACGTGATGCTGTTTGTGCTGGAAAAGGATCTTTGGTTCTTTTTGCTCTAGCAGGTTACTGCGTAGGACGCCTATGCATTCCTGGCTATCCATTACCATGGGAACAAACTTTTTCTGATTTTGAATACCCAGGTAATTTAGCTAGTCCACTTGAAATAGCGATTCGTGCTAGTGACGGTGTATCCGATTATGGTAATTGTTTCGGTGTACCAACTCTGGGTGGCTTTTTCCGCTCTTTTGGCACCCGTCTACCAAGTGGCCAACGAGTAGAACCTATTAAACCAGTTGTCTATATCGGTGGTGGTGGTGTTATTGACCATCGACACATTAAAAAAGGTGAAGCAGTAAAAGGATTAAAGATTGTTCGAATTGGTGGACCTGCGCATAATGTTGGATTTGGTGGTGGTGCAGCTTCAAGCATGCATCAAGGTGAAAACGAAGAAGAACTTGATTTTGACTCTGTCCAACGCGGTGATCCAGAGATGGAACGGAAAGCTAGTGAAGTCATTCGCGCCTGCGTGTCAATGGGTAAAAGGAACCCAATTATTATTGCTCACGATCAAGGTGCTGGTGGACCAGGCAATGTTTTGAAAGAATTAGTAGAAAAAGCTGGTGGCAAGGTACATATTCGAAGAATCAATCTCGGCGACCCAACATTGTCAACTCTACAAATCTGGGTCGCTGAATACCAAGAAGGATTCGCTTTCCTTATTCACGAAGACAGAATTGAAGAATTCCAAGCAATATGTGATCGTGAAAATGTAAACTGCGAAATACTTGGAGAAGTTACTGGTGACGGACGATTCACTGTAATAGATGACAATGACAATTCCACTCCAGTAGACATTGATCTTGATTTCGTATTAGGAGACGTTCCACAAAAAACTTTCACTGATATCAGAATCAAACCGAATCTAAAACCATTAGAATTGCCACCTAAACTCACGCTTAAGCAAGCTCTGTATTGGGTTCTTAGAGAACCGTCTGTTGCTTGTAAGCTTCATCTAACTGATAAAGCTGATCGAACTGTAGGTGGCCGTACAGCCCGACAACCATGTGTTGGTCCTTTACAGCTACCTTTAGCTGATTGTAGCATCACAGCACTCAGTCCTCTAGATACAGTAGGTAGTGTTAGTGCTCTTGGAGAACAGCCCTATAAGTTGATGGTTAGTCCAGAAGCTGGCGGACGTATGGCAGTAACTGAAATGCTCACCAATATGGTTTGGGCACTTATTACTGACCTAAGAGATATTAAGTGTTCGGCTAACTGGATGTGGGCACCCAAGGTAGAGGGTGAACGAGCAGCTATGTATGACACTGCTGTGGCAATACGTGACTATATGATTGCTTTAAGTGTTGCAATTGATGGTGGAAAAGACAGTTTGTCTATGGCCACACAAGTTCTTGAAGAAACGGTTATCTCTCTAAGACAACTTGTTATTGGCGGATATGTAGGATGTTCAGACATTACTAAATATGTTACTCCGGATATTAAACGTCCTGGTGACTCTATCTTGATACTTGCAGACCCAACATTCGGTCAGGCACGTACTGGTGGATCCACTCTTGCACATGTCCATAATGGACAAATCGGTAACGAAAGTCCGGATATTGAACATGTGGATACGCTAATAGCAATGCTTCAATTGACTCAAGAATTTATTATAAAGGACTTGATCCTCTCTGGTCACGACAGAAGCGACGGTGGATTAATCGTTACTCTTCTGGAAATGGCTTTTGGTGGCAATTGTGGCCTTGATTTAAACATCTTGGGTGCACACCCAACTCTTGAGCAGATGCTAGCAGAAGAAGCAGGATTGGTCTGTGAAGTAGCACCAGAAAATGAAGATCAGGTGCTTAGCCTTTTAGATAAGGCCGACATACCAGCTCAAGTAGTTGGCAAAACAACCTGTTCAAACAATGTATCCTTCAGATATAATGGCGTGGATGAGCTTGATTTGCCAATGACTACTCTTAGAAAGTGGTGGATGGAAACATCTTGCCAAATGGAAGCTTTGCAATCTAATTCTGAAACAGCAAAAGAGAAATACGAAAACTTGAACAAAGCGGAAAGACCCAAATACGTTCTTTCTTTTGAGCCGAAACCAACTGCTCCAGAAATTATGCTGAAAGCGAAGAATTATCCAACAGCTATACTTCGAGATGAAGGAACGAACGGACATGAAGAAATGATAGCAGCTGCACATTTGGCCGGTCTTAATCCAACAGAATTACATATGACCGATTTGATCAAGGGTAAGGCTACGTTAGACGACTTTCTGTTTCTGGTTACACCGGGTGGGTTTTCTCACAAAGATGTTCCTCAAAGTGCTAAAGGATCTGCAGCTAAGATCATCTTCAACGAACAAGTCTGGGAAATGCATCAGCGTTTCTTTGAACGTCCCAACACTCTAACGCTTGGGGTATGTAATGGTTGTCAAAAGGATGCATTACTTGGATTAGTTCCATGGAAAGGCATTGAATCAGTTAAACAACCTCGACTCATAACTAACAAGTCAGGAAAGTTTGAATCCATGTGGATTACTCTAAAAGTCCTTGATTCGCCATCTATTCTTCATCGCAAAATGGCTGGTACAATTATTGGTGCTTGGGTAGCACATAAGGAAGGACGTTTTTACTTCCCGGATGAAACAATACTTGAGGAAGTGCGCGCTAAAAATCTCATAACAATGACGTATGTTGACCATAATGGAAATGCGACTCAGAGATATCCATTTAACCCAAATGGTTCGCCTTATGGCATTGCTGGACTAACTAGTCCTGATGGACGCCATACTGTATGCATGCCACACCTGATTGACCGTGGTTTCCAAATGTGGCAATGGTCATGGATGCCAGATGAATTCAAAAGACTTGAGAGTTCGCCCTGTCTCCAGATTTTCCAAAATGCTCGAGAATTCTTCGAGCAGTATTAGTTAATTGAAGTAATAACTACGTCAGACAAGAGTAAATTGCTTATGGATACCTTGGATGCCTCCTGACTGGAAAAAAAATCTAAAAGCCAGTCCCTGGCTGAAACTTTTTCAAAATGCCAGAGAATGGTGCGAAAAAAATTAATATTAAAAGCCCTTGCTTAGCAAGGGCTCTTTTTTTAAAAAACTGAATAATTCTAAGATGTGCCTTTTGGTTGTTTTTTTCTTTCAATAAAGATTCCAGCAAAAATAGATATTAAAACTATGCCCAGAATAAAAATTGAGTTTTTGAAACTCAAAAAATCTCTCATGCTTTGGAAAATAGCAGCAGAAAAGTTAAGTTTTTTGCCCTGAGTAATTCTAACCTCTAAGGGAATTTTTACTCCGGCATTAGCTCTGAATTTTCTCTCTGACAAGGGCTTCGCTACCACAGAAATCATAGCAGAATAAAGCCCTGCTTCGTGGTTTTTTATCTCTAAAACTACTTTTTGCGACTCACCGCTCTCCAAAACAAAACTTTCTGGATTTATTTTAATCCATTCAGAAAAGTTATCTAAATAAACTTCAAACAAAGATACGTCAACGCCTGGATTTTCTATTATTATTTCTTCTTTAACTAATGCCCCAGCGCTAATCTCAACTTTTATCTCTGATGGTTTAATTTTAACTGCCGCTGCTTGAACAAAGTTAGGAGTTAAAAAAGAAAATGCGATTAAAATTGCTATAAATTTTTTCATCTTTTAATTGCCCAGAAAGTTAATTCTCCCTCCTGCTGGCCAAAATCTCCATCATAATTAAAGGGGATGTTTAATTTGACCGGAAGGGTTTTTTCTTGATTTGCTTCAAGCTCAGTTAAGAAAAATTGCCAAAATTCTTCATCTACTTCTAAATTATTTTGAAAAACATCAGCGCCGTTCACTTCTACTTCTAAATAAATCTCGCTTTCTTTATTATTAATTGTTAAATTTTGGCTGGAGCTTTCGCCTGGTTTTAATTTTCCGAAATCCAGTATATCTGGACTCACTAAAAAACTAATTGTTCCTTGCTCTCCAGGTGGAACTTCAATTTTTTCAATCTCTACCCTTAACCCTGCTTGATGCTCTTTTGGGGCTTCTCCGATTGTTAAATTAACTTTCTCGCTCCTGATATAACCTGTTTCGTCTATGATTTGGGTCTCAACAAATATCCGGTAAAAACCGCTCTCTATGCTGTTTAAAGAAATTTCAATTGCGCCTAAATTATTTGTTGTCAATTCTGAAGTTCCAATTTTTAATTTTACGCCTTCTGTCTCTAAGTTTTGCCAATCGTTGCTTGTAGAATCATAATACTTAACCTGGATTTTAACCATGTCCTCTGTCTCGGTCAATTCAACCATAGTTTGGAACCAACCCTTATCCAGCCATCCTCCAGAAAACCACAAAACCTCATCCCCGGCTTCTAAATAATAACTATCTGCTCCCCTCATAGGAGAGATATTATTTACCATATACATCCAGTCAGCCTGACCATTTATCTCTGCCAAATAAAGACCCATTCCGGGATATTCGCTAATTAAGTAATCATAACCGCATATTTCCGAACCTTTAATTATTAAATCCATAGCAGTTCCCCCATTGGTTTTAATATCACAAATATTGCTATCTTTTCCCTCAATTCTTAAATGGTGAAGATCCTGAACTGCTTGAACTGGATAGTATTTTTCCAATAAAGAGATTGCAGCATAAGGGCTGCAAAATTTATTATCTCCCTCAGACTGCCACCAGAAACCGCCATCTTCATCTTGTAAAGATTTCAGATGGTCTAAAGCGTTTTTTCCATTTTTTGTCCAATTTGAACTGCCAGGATTCTGACCCACTCTGTAAATAGCTGAAACTACCCAAGCATCAGAACAGGAATCAGAAACCGAACCTGCAAGGTAGGCAAATCCGCCGTCTTCATTCTGAAGAGATTTCAAAAAATTAAGAGCATTCTGAATAGCAGATGACGAGCTAGAAACTCCGGCCTTTAACAAAGCCATAATAGCG
>SDBV01005576.1_pt1 | contig 17720 bp, 16 predicted proteins | sample 2277081 | NCBI WGS metagenome assembly SDBV01 (sample SAMN10402039, study PRJNA504765) | marine sediment metagenome | isolation source: marine sediment core GS10_PC15, 223 cmbsf | place: Arctic Ocean: Southern Knipovich Ridge | collected 2010 | reverse complement strand
CCTTTTACTTTTTGAATCACGAATCTCCTCCGTCTTTAGCGTATTCCTTAAGTTCGCGTCTTTTATGTTCGAGCTTAAGAAGTTTTTCAAATATTTGATCGCTTTGCTTGTCTTCGTTCTTGATTTCCTTTAATTCTTTCCTTAATAACTTAATTTGATGATCAAGGCTCAATTCCTTTAATTTTAGAACAATATCTCTAAAATATTTTTCTATATCATTCACCGGCAAGGATTCGATCATCAACTTCGACAAAAGACCTTGAAGGCTTGAATCAATGCCATGTAAGCTATCCGTTATTGTTTTTCGCTCACTCCCGGTCATCGACTTTATAAAAATACCCAGTTCTTTAAGGTCTGATTCTGCCCACTCTTCAATACAGACCTTTTCAATTGCATCCGCTTTTTCCGGATATTGCAATATCAACTTAAGAAACTCACGCTCGGCGCTACTTCTATCGCTTTTTTTCTCGTCGCCCGCGTCCTTAAGTTTCCGTTTAGACTGAAATATTTCTTGAGTGATTGTCTCGTAAGTTAAATCCAGCTTATCTGCAAGATAGCGCATATATTCTTCTTGCGCCACAGCACTAGGCAAAGAACTAATCAGTCTGGTTGCTTCTTTGGCCGATATCACGCGTCCCGATTTCTTAGCGCCGTGTCTCTGGATAATCCGATCTATTAGGAAGTTAATGAGCGGACTGGCACCGGAAACTCTGGCCTGAAAACTCTCCCTACCCTCTTTCATAATCAGGCTGGCAGGGTCATAAGAAATAGGCAAGACCGCCACCAAAATTTCTGTTTCAACTTTATCGACCAACTCATTAAAGACCTCGTGACCGGGTAGTCTCGCCAAATCTAAGTAGCCGGAGCTTCTTTCTGCAGCTTTAAGCCCCGCTTCATCGCCATCGAAAACAAGCACGATTTTTTTCACGAAACGGCTTAAGAATTTTAGGTGATCAGCCGTAAATGCTGTTCCGAGCGTCGCGACTGTATTGGTGATACCGTGTTTGGCCAGGGCTAAAAGGTCTGTGTATCCTTCAACAATAATAGCGGTATCAGTTCGAATAAGATCGTTTTTTGCTTGATGCAAACCGTAAAGGACGGAGCCTTTGTGAAAAAGTGGCGTTTCCGGTGAATTTAAATACTTTGGCATGGAATCATCGAGCACGCGGCCCCCGAAAGCTATTGGCCGTCCCTGATTGTCTGTGATCGGGAATATCAGTCGTCCCCTAAAGCGATCGTAAACCCGTCCGCGCTCTGATCGCACAGCTAAACCCGCGCCTATCATTTGACCGTCCAATTTTTTAGTTTTTAGGAACTTAATTAAGGAATCCCAATCTGGCGAGAAGCCAAGTCTGAACTTTTCTGAAAGATCTTCAAGTTTTCGCTCCGCTAGATATTTTCGAGCCGCGGTCCCCGCTTTACCGGCAAGTTGGCGCTGGTAAAAACACGTGGCCTCCTCGCAGGCCTTAAGTAAACCAGACCTCATTCCGGAGTTACCAGATTTTTCCAAATTTAGCGTATATCCAATTTTACGCGCCAAGTACTCAATTGCCTCCCTGAAATCCAGTCCTTCGTGCTTCATGAGAAACGTAATGACGTCGCCACCGACCCCGCAACCAAAGCAATGATAGAGCTGTTTGGCGTGGTCTATATGGAAGGAGGGAGATTTTTCATTGTGAAATGGGCACAAGCCCCGGAAAGTGCGGCCACTTTTCTTAAGTGTGACGTGCTCGCCAATGATGTCGACAATATTGGTTTGTTGACGTACATGTTGTATGTCTTCTTCAACGATCGTGGACAAATACTCTCCTAAATTCGGGGCGAACACGCTTTTTAGGGGCTCATATAACGCGGGCACCGAATGGCTTTACAATCAACAGTTGATCGCTATTTAGTATAACGCTTACTTATGAATATTATTAGCGAATTATGAATTTCTTATGCTTTTTTCCTATTAGCCCACTCAGGGCCTTGCCGCAGATAAAATGGTCAATTAAGATGTAAAATACCATAGTCGGGAGGAAAATGATGAGAGCATTATTAAGAACAATATTTGTGGCCTTAATTGGTGGCCTTGTGGTGTTTGGAGCGACTACATATCTAGAGGTGCCACAGGAAATAAAATATGTTAGAGAGGTGTCCTCGAAGCCCGCGACCGGATTCTTAGCCAAGCTAGGTGGAGAGACTTTAACCCCTCAAGAAATATATGAGAAATATAGTGACGGGGTAGTCCATATTAGAGCCACTGTGACATCAAACTATGATGATTATTTTGGTCTTCCGATCCCCGACAATAAAGTCTCCAGCGGATCTGGTTTTATTATTTCTGATGAAGGTCACGTTATCACAAACGCCCATGTAGTTGGAGGCGCGCAGAAGATCGAAATTCAGCTGGCTGATGACACTGTCATTCCGGCTGAACTTGTGGGCGTGGATCAAAGCACTGATTTGGCAGTTCTTAAGGCGAACTTTAGAGGTCATAAGTCCACAGTCTTAAGTTTGGGTAATTCAAAAGATGTGAAGGTCGGGCAGTCAGTTTTAGCTATCGGCAACCCTCTCGGTCTTGATCGAAGCATGAGCAGCGGCATTGTTAGCGCTCTAAAGCGCGAAATAAGAGCGCCAAACGGATTGCCGATCAAAGAAGTCATTCAGACAGATACGGCCATAAACCGCGGTAACAGCGGGGGCCCGCTGATATCGGCCGAAGGCCGGGTAATTGGGGTCACGGCGCAAATTGCCACTGAAGGTGCTGGAAACATAGGTATAGCGTTTGCAATTCCAAGTTCGACTGTGAAGAAGGTTTTTAAAGAGATAAAAGAAACAGGAAAGGCCTCTCATCCCTGGCTGGGGATATTTGGTACGACGATCTTTCCCGAGATGTCAGAAGCCTTGGAGCTTAAGACCGATACAGGCGTCATGGTTGTTTCGGTCTTAACACCAAGTCCGGCGCAAAAGGCCGGCTTGAAGGGGGCTGAAAAGATCTGGCGATTTCGAGGCACTCCCTATGAGGTTGGCGGAGATATTATTACTAAAATCAACAAAATAAAGGTTTCCACAATGGATGACTTGCAGGAAGCGATTGGCAAGCAACGCGTTGGCGAAGAAATAAACATTCAGGTTTTACGAAACAATAAACAAAAAAGTATTAAAATCTCCCTGGAAGAAAGACCGGCGGATCCGCCAATATCAAGATAGGTTAGAATCTAAGTTTTTTAGACACGGCAACTTCAAGTTGCTGCCAAAGGTTTTTAGGCGGCGCGGGCGGCGCTTTTACTTTCTTTGAATTCTTCTCATCGGGCTCGATCACGACATAAGCCTTTTCACCCTCTTTTATCAGCCCTAAATCTTTCCTGGCTAATAATTCAATATAATGCGGGTCATTACGCAGTTTCTTGATTTCATCTCTGAGCTGTTGATTATCTCCAGACCTCAGAGCGATACCTTTTGTTAGTGAGTCAATTTCAATTCTTTGCGCAAAGCGATTTTGAACTGGCGAGGCGGCCCATGCTACAGCTAGTAAGGCCACGGAAGTCAAAACTACCGTCATCACCCGTTTTCGTGACGACTTACCCGTACGACTTGATATGTGGCCAGTTTTATTAATTTTGCTGTGTCTAATCAACGTTTATTTATTGCTTGAGCCTCGCTAATCATAGCATAACTCTTTTGGTGAGCAAGCTCTAAGCTTGCAAGCGTACGATAGTGTCTTCTAGATTTCTATATTTTCGGGGTGAGAGTATATTTCGGCCCTGTTTTTTCTGAGGTACCCGACAATCGTTACCCCTGCTTTTTCGGCCAATGTCACAGCTAAATCTGTGGCGGCAGTTCGCGAGATAACTATTGGCAAATTAGCCTTTGCCACTTTAAAAAGCATTTCCGAGGAGATTCGCCCGGTCGTAAAAATCATAGCATTTTTTAAGTTCAAGTCATTAATTAGCGACCAGCCAATGACTTTATCAACCGTGTTGTGGCGACCAATATCTTCAGCCGTAAACAAGATTTCTTCTGAACTGGACAAGGCGGCGCCATGAACTCCACCCGTTTGTTTATATATAACCGCTTTTTGCATAAATTGAGTCTGCAGGCTCACGAGCGAATTCAATGATGTCCTCAAATCACTTTTGACCGTGGGCACACTGGTTAGATAATCGCTGATCATGGCTCCTCCCCCACAGCCGGAAGATACGGTACGTATCATAACCTCAGGAAGATCTCCGCTAATTTCAATGAAGACAATAGCGCGTTCAATATCAACGAAAATCTTCCGCACTTCCCGGGCGGCGCTTATTAAATCATTAGACCAGAGCCACCCGTAGGCTAGCTCATCTATCCGCTCCGGTGTAGCCATTAAGGTCACAATATATTTATCGTTCACATAGATTCTTAGCGGTTTTTCAACCGGCAAGTCAGCCATTTTCTGATCCTCCGGTTTTTTCTTTACCTATCATCGACATCGCTTCTTTGATGTCGTCCCAGGTATTGATATTAAAAAAAGATCTGAGATCAGGGTCGATCTTCTTGATCTGCTCTTCCGAAACATGTATCGCGTTAGCCTTATCGTAGAAGTTTATTATCTTGCTGTCGTGATTTGATAATTGCGTGGATATTAAGTCAACACACTGGTTGCCGTAGACAGCGTGAAGCGGCTCTAGTTTTCCGTCAATTTCGGGTACGACGACATCGGCTTCTTCATCGATTTGAATTAAATATCTAACTAGTTCTGGCGAGACAAAGGGCATGTCGTAAGCAACAATAAAAGCTCTTTTGTTCTTCATGTTTTTAAGCCCCGCCAAGATTCCGCCGAGAGGACCCAAGTGTGGAATTTCATCACTCGCGATTTTAAACGGAGGAGTTGCCGGGTGAGGGGCTTGATCGTTCGTTACGTAAATAACTTCATCAAATAGATCATTCATCTTACTCAGTGAGCGTTCGGCAAGGGATATCTCCCCAACCATCAGACTGCCCTTGTCCCGTCCGATACGACTGCTTTTGCCCCCCGCTAAAACTATGCCGCTGATATTACTAATTTTTCCCACTAAAATTCCTCAAATTTCAAGTTCGCTCTTTACGTTGATCAGCTGAACAATATCGGTTCTGGTGACAATTCCGACCAAATCCTTTTCTCTGTCTACAACAAGCAGGTGGCCGATGTCATTTTCGGCCATTTTTCTGAGCGCTACGACGGCTTCGTCGTTTGGATTGATAAACATATTCTCATCAACGGGCTCTATGATTTGACCGGCCGTTTTTAAGGGCCATTCATCTCGCGGTATTTCTTTTACGTCATGCAGGGTGACAATGCCAAGCAATGACCGGCCTTCCACGATTGGAAAACGACCAAACCTAAACCTCAAGAAGTAGTGATTGACTAACTCTTCTAACGAAAGATTTGGTGATATCGTTTCTACGTCCGGGCTCATTATCTGCTCCACCAGGACATTTGAAAGCGATTGCTGGAAAGCCATTTGGCGAAAGCTGGCAACTGCAGATTGATTTAGAAACCACCCTATTAAGATAAGCCACACCCCGCCAAGCTGACCTAGTAAAAACAAGAGGACTCCAAATGCTATTAGCAATAGGCCGACCCCTTGACCGGCCTTGGAGGCAATTACCGTTGCTTTCTCAAGGTTTTTTGTTACATACCAGACTGCGGCCCTGAGAACTCGACCCCCGTCGAGCGGAAATCCCGGCGCTAAATTGAAGATTGCCAGAAAGAGATTAACTTCACTAAGCCATGCGAACGCAGCGTAGTAAACGCTTGATAAGCCGAGAGCCATTAAGCTCTTGTAGACAGCAAAGAAAACTGCCGCGAGCAGAAGGCTCGAAGCGGGCCCGGCGATCGCCATCTTAAACTCCGCCCCCGGCTCCTTCGGTTCCTCTGACATCTGGGACATGCCTCCGAATATGAAAAGCGTGATCTTTTTGATCGGCATATCGTTGAGGTTGGCCACGAGTGAGTGAGCCAGTTCATGCAATAATAAAGAGATAAAGAAGAGCACAGAGCTGAAAAGACCGATAGCAATATTTGCAACAGTGCTGTTTTTCGGAAATTGGTTGGGAAACAAGCTGAAAGACAAAGTGACTGTAACCAAAGCAAAAATAACGAACCAGCTGTAGCTGATAAATATCTCAATTCCGAAAACACGTCCGAGTCTGATGTCGTTATGCATGCCAAAAACCCTCTTTTGTTTGAGAGACGAATAACAGTGCCATTATACCCCAGGGGCAGAGCAACGTTGCTTTCCATTTGACAACCACTGGAAAATTATGATAATTCAAAGCGGAAATGTTTTATCCAAGGTTTTGGGAATGAATTAGGATCTGTTGTTTAGGAGAAAAGGGATAAATTGATAGTAGTAGTCGGTTCAGTAGCGCTTGATAAAGTTAAGACACCTTTTGGCCAAGTTGATGAAATGCTTGGAGGATCCGCCACACATTTTGCCTGTGCCGCAAGTTTTTTTACCAAGGTCGGGTTGGTCGCGGTTGTAGGCTCAGACTTTCCGGACGAGCATATTGATTTTTTAACTGCTCGAGGTGTTGATCTTTCAGGATTAGAGACACAAGATGGTCAAACTTTTCGGTGGGAAGGATATTATGAGTACGATCTAAACCAAGCCCACACAATCGATACCCAGTTGAATGTTTTTGAGAGCTTTAAGCCGAAATTGCCCGAAAATTATAAGGATACGGAGTTTCTTTTTCTCGCGAATATCGACCCCGACCTACAGCAAGCGGTACTATCGCAAGTTAATGACGATGTGTTTAGCGTATGCGACACAATGAACTACTGGATAAGCAGCAAGCCAGGCTCTTTAACAGATCTAATTAAAAAAGTGAACCTTTGTCTTATGAATGACTCGGAGGCCCGAGAGTTTTGTCAAACATTCAGTATGCTTGAGTCAGCCCGGAAATTGATGGCTCTGGGTCCGGAGGCGGTAATACTCAAGAAGGGTGAGCACGGAGCTTTACTGTTCACAGATGCAACTCATTTCGCAGCCCCGGCTTTTCCAATTGAGGAGATCAAAGATCCGACCGGTGCCGGAGACAGTTTTGCCGGCGGCTTTCTGGGTCATCTCGCGAAAACAGGTGATCTATCGGAGCCAAATATAAGGAAAGCAATAATTTACGGTAGCGTTATGGCTTCGTTCAACGTCGAAGGATTTGGCGCTCAAAGACTTGTCAGTTTAACTAATGACGAAATTGAGTCGCGATTTGATTTGTTTAGGTCAATTACCTGCTTCTAAATGGTAAACTGAGCGCCATCAAGCGCTTTTGAGCATGCGCAATTTCTGGATGTCGGCAGCTCAGGGATAAGCTTAAAAAGAAAATCTCTAAGTTTTGCGTTATTGTCGTTGAACGTCTTGACGACCTCATCAAGAGTTACAGCTTTAATGGCCGGGTGGTCCTCAAGGCCCACGTCCCAATCTGTTATAAGCGAGATATTTAAGTAGCAGATCTCAAGCTCGCGTGCCAGGACACACTCCGGATATTGTGTCATATTTATGACTTCCCACCCGTGAGAAGAAAACCAGCGGCTCTCGGCTTTTGTGCTGAAGCGAGGGCCCTGAACAACGACAACGGTGCCGGTTTTGTGGATGTCCAGCCCTAAATTCTCACCGACACGAGCCGCGATAGTTCTCATTTCGGCGCAATATGGTTCAGCAGTGCTAATATGAGTTGAAATCGGACCATCATAAAATGTATCATCACGCCCGCGTGTCCGGTCGATGAATTGGTCGCACAAAACAAAATTCCCAGGCTTGACATCAACTTGCAAACTACCGCTTGCGCACGGACCGATAATTTGGGTAACTCCGAGCTCCTTCATGGCATAGATGTTAGCTCGATAATTTAGATTGTGGGGAGGATGCTGGTGTTTTGACCCATGCCTCGGCAAAAAAGCCACTTTTCTGCCACCCAACTTCCCTACCGAAATACTTTCGCTCGGTGGGCCATATGGCGTTTCAACAATTAATTCGCGTACGTCATCAAGGAATGAATAAAATCCGGAACCACCAAAGATACCAATCTCTGCCACCTGCTCAGTCAAGTAAATGCCTCCTTAGCTTTCATTTTATCTGTTTTATGAAACCAATCTACATGATTTTTGCTTTGGGTTCGCTCAACGGGCTCACGCGTTTTTTAATCACGCGCTCAGTTTCCCCCAGGAATCTACAGGTCGAGTCCACTTGATCCTCGTCACGTCCTTTTCCGTAGCGAGCAGCGAGCGTCGCTGCCTTTTCCAGATCGAGATCGGAAATCGCGTCACCCCGGACGAGTGTCGTAGGACCCGTCCAGTCATCAATAGTTACAAGCCAGTCAGTGTTCGTCGATAAATCTTCGAGACGCTTGTTTTCATTCTCGTCTCTGCCGACAACAATCTGTGTTGCCCCTGAATCCCCGGAAAAGTGACGACCCACCTTTAAGAGGAGTACGTCGTTCTTTGATGGATCCTCACGCAACTCAAACAAGTGCCGAAGTTTGTCAGCGAAATGTTTTTCCGTGAGCAAGCAGCCCCCTGCAGGACATGGATAATCGTCAACGCCCAGCTCCGCCGCCAGTTTGATCTGCGGGCGCCTTGATCGCCCGGAAATCTTAAGAAGTTTAGACCTGTCTATCCATCCCTCTTTTTCAGGAATGGTCGGCTCAAACAATTGAGCGGACAATGGACGCACGATTAAACCCGTCAAACCGCTGTCGCGTTCAATTGTGGCAATTGCGTCCAGACGTTGAGACATGGGTCGCTCACCCAAAACCTCACCTGTGATCAAGAAAGATGCCCCCACCTCGTCCATGAGCGAGGCCGCTTTTTTGAACATCAGAATGCGGCAATCAAGGCAAGGGTTTAAGCCGCGGCCATAAGAGTATTTAGGCTTCTGAACAACTTTAATAAAATCGTCAAACATCGGGATGACTTTTAAGGGAATGCCATATTCCTGGGATGCTTTTCGGGCCTCGCTCATACAACTGGTCTTTGCCGTGCAGTTGCAAAACGGAGTCACATAGTTTAAGGCGACCATATCAATATTCTGTTCTTGCATCATTCTGACCGCCAACCTGCTGTCAAGACCACCAGAGAGCAGAGCGAGCGCTTTTTTCTTTGAAGTCATATGCATATTCATATCCTTTTCGGGCTGCCTATACTCTATCTTTTCTTCTGATCCAAGTACATAAGCATATTGCAATTGGACCATTAAACCATACGTATCTGTGACGGTTGTGGGATAATGAATTATGAAGACAAGGCAAGCTCATTGGCTTAAATACTTTTCAGAACCTGGATTAATCGGTCCGCTTGAAACGGCAAACACTGTCGGTAGCGCGGGTGGTGGTTGCGGGGATCATGTACGCATATATCTAAGAATTAATGGCGACACTATAGAAGAAGCGGCTTTTTTAGCTTCCGGGTGCCCGGCCGCTATCGCGGGCGCGTCGGCATGCGCTCAATTAGTTGCCGGGAAAGACTTTCTTAAAGCAGCTCAAATTACAGGCGCAGTATTGGCTCGCCACCTTCAAGATCTACCTGAAAAGCGCTCCTCTTGTCTGGATTTAACTATCGCCGCCTTGGCTAACGCAATTGAAAACTACGAACGCGATCAAGGACTTTTTGTTGACGGTTCTGAATTAACTATCGCGGCTATGAGTGGTGGTGTCGATAGCGCGATTGCTGCCGCGCTCTTGCATCAACAAGGAGAGCAACCCCTAGGTATTACATTAAGATTACACGACTTCGCGGAGTCCGGCGCTCGCGCTTGTTGCGCGCCGGAGGATATAGCTGACGCCAGAGCAATTGCCGCGAAAATCGGCTTCCCTCATCTTGTAATTGATATGAGGGATGAGTTTAGCGCCGAAGTCATTGACCATTTTTGTAAATCGTATCTATCAGGGCAGACGCCGAATCCATGTGTGGAATGTAATCGCCGAATACGATTTGATCACTTCTTGAAGAAAGCAAGGGATTTTGGAGCCTCGCATCTGGCAACTGGTCATTATGTTGGAATTCGCGAAAAGCCAAACGGCAACTTTGAGGTAGTCAGAGCAAGAGACCTGGGAAAAGACCAGTCGTATATGTTTTGGGCCGCCACGCAAGAGGTCTTAAAAAGTTTTCGAGCGCCTTTAGGTGAGATGACAAAAAAAGAGGTGCGAGAACTTGCGAGAGAACTTTCACTAGATGTTGCGGAAAAGCCTGATTCCCAAGATGTGTGTTTTGTTCCAGACGGTGATTATGCTCGATTTGTCACTGAGTCAACTGGCCATCGCCCGACTCCCGGATCAATTATTAATATTGATGGAGAAAAAATTGGCGACCATAAGGGATTAATTCATTATACTGTTGGTCAGCGTCGGGGACTCGAGATATCTTCCCCTGATCCGTTGTACGTGCTCAACCTGGACATGCGGGAAAACGTATTGCGGGTGGGCGGAAAATCAGATCTTTATCGTAAAAACTTTTTGGTATCCGAGTTAAATCTTATTGACGCAAAGGCAGGTCAAGGATCATTTAATGCTGAGGTCATGATCCGCTATAATAGCCCGTTAGTAAAAGCGAGAGTTGAGCCTATCGCGGCTGAAAGAGCGAATATCGAGCTCGAAGAAGCATTTGGTCCTATAGCTCCGGGGCAATCTGCTGTTTTCTATTCAGAAAACGTGCTTTTGGGAGGGGGAATCATCGAGTAGCTGATTTTTTTAAGAAGCTCTACCCTTCCAAGCCTCCATCAAGCTGCTCTACAACGACACCGACTTCATTAAGGTATTTGAGGCCCTTTTGCAAGGATTCCATGGAAGCGTCCATTTCAAGAACTACCCAGCCCACTTTGGCTTCAACATTGGCTCGCCTGATGTTTGTCACAATATCAAACTTCTTGCCAAGATTATAAATCGCCGGCTCCTTAATGAGTTTTTCTGGAAAAGTAAGCTTAATTTTTAGCTTGGCCACAATTCATCTCCTCTTGTTTTCTTTAACACATGATATAAGAAAATTCAGTCGGGTTAAACCGATCCTTAAGATTTCCCGGCTCTTCCAAGTATACCCCTGATCATCTTGGGTAAGAAACGAACTTCTTCGGTGCCAAGCGCTTTGTTCAGGGCTATATATATAGTTCCTCCCAAAGCCGTGCTAATCAACAAGACTATGAGATTCTCGGTCGTCTCCGAGAAAGCGAGAGCGAACGGTGTGAGATTGTCGACGATTACAATAATTATTCCCATAACCGCGGATATTAGAGCAAACTTCGTTGTTTTGAGTAGCAAAGCCCGCCCGTTTATCGGCCCTATTCTTTTCTTTAGCAAGTAAATAAGCAAACTCATGGTGGCAAGATAGGTTAAGCTGTGGCCCATTGCCAAACCGGCTACGCCAAAATAGCTTACCAGTAAAAAATTTAACCCGATATTTAGCGGGACGCCCAAGGCGTTTACTTTCATTGATGTTCGCGTGTCTTTAAGCGAATAAAAGACCCTGTTAAAGAGCATGAATAATGAAAACGGCAAGAGTCCGAGAACGAAATAGGCCATGACCTCTGAAATTTGAACGGCATCAGTCACAGTAAATTTTCCAAGAATATTCGTGAATATTAAGATAAATATTTTTGAACTTAGCAGAAAAAGACCGATGCTCACGGGAATTATTATGAACGCTGTTGCGCTTATGGCCTTAGAGAGTGTTTCTTTAAAGCCGCGAAAATCTGACTTGGCCGCTTGTTCGGCAAAATCAGGAAACAGGACAGTTGAGATGGAGGCCGCGAGAAGACCATACGGCATTTGAAAAAACCTCCAACCATATAAAAAAGCAGTTACGCCGCCCGTAAATTGCCAGGCCAGGGCATTTGAAACAGTGAGCCCTATCTGATTGCTGGCTACATAGACGACAACCGGTAGAGCCAAAACCGAGAGCTGTCTAAATGCCGGATCGCGAAAGTCAATAACCGCGTGATACTGCCAACCGATCTTAAACAAAGCCGGAAGCTGCACTAGGGCCATGGCTGCTATTCCAAGGGTGGTTCCAAGAGCCAAAGCGATAAGCGCGAGGTCCGGATTGCTTTCCTTGAGAGGCAAGTAAAAAAGAACAATCGTCAATATAACAACCACGTTATTGAAGATCGGAGCAAGCGCCGGCATTGTAAAGCGTCGATGTGCTTGGAGTATGCCATTGAGTAAGGCGGTTAGACCATAAAACACTATTTCCCAAACAAAGAACTTAAAGAAGAAATTAAGTTGCGCGATGCTCACTTTATCTGTTGGAACCAGGAAAGTTTGAACTCTTACGAAATAGTAAGAAAAGATAGACCCCAAAAGAGCAATTCCAACAAGGAAAAGAATAGCAATGTTCATGATGTTGCTAAATGCTCTCCACTCGTCCTCCCCTACCGTGACTCGACTGGTAATAAAGATAGGGATCAATATTGAGGTGAGAATTCCGCCGGCAATTAGCTCATAGATCATGTTTGGCATCATATTCGCCAAATTGTATGAATCTTGAAGGCGAGAGTACCCAAGGGCCTCAGCGATAAAAAGAAGGCTAATGAATCCTGTGACCCGACTCAATGCGGTGGCTATTGAGACAATGCCGGTCGAACGACTCAGATTAATTTTTCGGTCTGCCAAGTATTTTTCTCCCGGACTCGTGCGTCGAGGGCTGAATAATCATAGCATAGCTGGGGCATAAACTTGCGTACGACAATTAATATGTGATAACATCCCAATGCTTTTAGGCGGGGGATAAAAAAATGGCAAATATTAAATCGGCAATCAAAAGAATAAGGGTTACGGAGCGTCAACATGAGCGCAATAAAGCAGTGCGCTCAGGCATCAAAACATCAATTGCGAAGTTTCGTGCGGCTGTGGACAAGAAAGATAAAAAAGCCGCTAAGGAAGCATACGATAGTTCGGTAAAGGCTTTGGATGCTGCAGTTTCCAAGAAAGTAATCCATCGCAATAACGCTGCTAACAGGAAATCGGCTCTCTCGAAGGCGCTTGGTTCGATTAAAAAGAAATAAACCACGAGGGTCTTATATTCCACACAAATCAACAATTGTCTTTTCAAGCAAAAGCTTAGGCGGGGTTGCGCTGTTTTTTCGTGCGTGATCTATCTCAACCAGTGACATCAAGGCCCCTTTGAGCTGCGGCAAAGTAAAAAGCCGGCTTTGTTTTTCCAAATAGTAGGTTTGACCGGGGCTAACGCCCAGCGCTTTGGCCAGATTTTGACCCCGCATTCCCTTGCCCTTGGTTTTGGTCAGAAGGAGCAATCGAAATTGGCGTTCAAGTAAACTAAATATTCGACCAAGAGCCGAATCCCGCATTAAGATAGTCGATAGTTGAGTCAGTGCCATCTCAGCGTCACGATCAATAACCGTGCTTATCAAGTCAAAAACCTCTGCCTCAAAGGCTCCGGCCGCAACGTGCTCGACTATAGCTTTATCAATCTCTTTTACATCTTTACCTGCGGCATCAGAAATCTTGGTTATCTCATTTTCCAGCCGATTAAGGTTGTCCCCGACCCGTGCCAATAAAAAATCCAACACCTCGTCGTCGATAGTTTTGTCTCGGGCGGCGAATCTTTGTTTGATCCAAGAGCTGGTGCCACCTTTTAGTTTGTATTCGTGCACTTGAGCTACTTTGGACGTTGAACAAGCCTTATATATCTGGTTTTGTTTCAACTTCTTAGGCCCATCTTTGCCGTCTAAAGATGTCGTGATAACTAAGACCGTTTGAGGATTAGGGTTGCCAATGTAGTCCAACAAACGTTTTTGGGCAGCTTTCTTAATTTCGAGGATATCTTCAACGACAATTAAGCGCTGACCGCTCAAGAAAGACAAGGTCTCCAATGAGATCATTATTTCGTCTATATCATTTTCAAGAACGCTAAAACGAGAAACCTGTAAGGTTTCCTGGTCGGCAGTCGAAATCTTAGCGGTAAGCCTATTTAACGCTTCCTTGAGCAAAAGATCGTATTTTCCGTATATGAAATAGATGAGCTCAAACCTGGTGCTATTTTCTGCCATGTTTCCATTTTATATTAAAGGCTTCCCTATTCCGATAAGAAATAACTATTTGTCGCTAATCATTTCTATCGAATTTCCGTCGGTGCCGATATAGATGTCTCCGTTTTGATCTGTTCTCAGGGTTTTCAAAGCAAACTTATTCAATCGGCGAAGCGTGATCTGGTGAGGATGACCAAAAGGATTGCTTTGTCCGACAGAGATAATCGCGTATTTTGGTTGCACTTTCTTGAGAAGGGCGACAGTTGTGCCATTTTTGCTTCCTTGGTGTGACACTTTCAAGACCTGGGCTTTCAGGTTGACGCGGCTTTCACTTAACTCACTGATAGCTTCTTTTTCAATGTCGCCGGTTAAGAGTAGGCTAAATTTCTTATATTCTATTTTTGCCACTATAGAGTTATTGTTGACATCAGAATTGCTCCCGATTATCAGATCCTTTCCGGGCATAAGAATTTTGATTTCTACCTCCCCTACCTTGTACTTTTGATGCCTACGACCAATTAAGCGCGGAATCTTATTGGCTGCCAGTGCCTGCCTGAAGTCTCGATAGACGTCAGAATCGTATTTAACGCCAGGCTCAATGACTGCGGCAACGGGGTATTTTTTCACAAGCTCGGAAACCGAGCCGAGGTGGTCCGCATGGGCGTGCGAGATGATTAACAGGTCCAGGTGGGTGACTTGGCACTGTCGCAACTCTCGATCGAGCAAAAAGAAATCCCGTCCTCCGTCGATCAATATCACGGAACCGTCGCCTGATTTTATGAGCGTAGCGTCGCCTTGCCCGATATCAAGAAAGTGCACAGACAGGGCTTCGCGCTGAATCCCCTGGGCCAGATTAATCCAAAGCCCGGCAGTCTGTGCCGCAATAATAAAGATTATTATCGCTGACATGGTTAGCCTTCCCTTGATGGACCGGAGGGCCGCGAAAACCATTAAAGTCAGCAGCAGAAAAAGAACTGCATACACAAGAGACGCTTCCATTTCAATTGTGGAAGCGGGAATATTCGCGAAGACCGAAGACGTCCAGCTGACCAGTGCAAGAGGCGGCGTCAGCGTTGCGAAAATATATCCGGCAAGTGTTGGCCAGAACGTCGACAACAAGGCGGCAAGAAAACCAATGACGGTAACATAAGCGACAACACCGGAAGCCATAGGGTTTGCAAGTACAGAGAGTGTGGACAACTGTCCGAAATAGTTGATTAGAAAAGGGGCTACTGCTATTTGTGCTCCAAGGGTGAGTGAAAACGCTGAGACAACTTTCGATCTTTTGTGTTCAAACAGATTAGCGATAAGTGGCGCCAAAACCAGGAGACCAAAGAGACTTGCGAACGACAATTGCCAACCGATGTCAAAGAGCGCTCTAGGGTCAATGGCCAGCAAGATCACGGCTGCAATAGACGTAGACGCCGTCGCGTCAACTCGTCGACCGAAAAAAATAGCCAGATACAAAATTATAGACATGACCACCGCCCGGGCGACAGAAGGCGACGAACCAACAAGCCAAAGATAAAATATGACACTGATCAGCGCCAGAGCAGCGGAGGCTATCTTGGGCGCGTTTGCGTATCTCGCCAATATCATTAAGAATCCCGCCAACAGGGCGACATTGAAACCGGAGGCGGCAAACATGTGAAGAAGACCCGCTCGTCTGAAGTTGTCTTTTTCTACCGGGTCTACATTCTTTTGATCGCCAAAGACAATTGCCAGCATAAGAGAATTATCCTTTTCATTCAGAGCCTTCGCTGACAACTTAGCGATCGACTTGTACAAGGGATTTGTATGAGTTTCCGGGCGATGTGATTCAGCTTCGTCTGGAGCCATTATAAGAAGCAGGCAACCGAGCAAGACAAAGATGAGGAAGATGGTAAGGGTTTGACCTTTGGAGGGCTGAAAAATCGCACGTATCAGTGTCGCTGAACACGTGAAGATGAAAATAGCCCAGATAGCAAGATAGGGCAGATCTATCAGAGACGCCAAGGAGATACCCGCCATTGTGCCCAGCGCGACCACTACTGCTGGAGACACGCTATTCTACTTTGACAGAGTCTTTGATTTGCTCATATTTTTTTGGACCAATGCCGCTGACATCGTTGAGTTGCCGAATGTTCTTAAACCTACCGTGTTTTTGTCGCCAAGCAACTATTCTTCCTGCCAGAACCGGTCCAATGCCATCCAAGCTCTCAAGTTGCGTCGTCGCAGCCGTATTTAGATTAACCAGTGGACCCTCAGAATCCGCGTCATAGATCAGAGGTGAAGTTGCCTCAGTTATGCTTCTGATTTTAGGCACGATGATCTTCTGACCATCCGTCAGCTTGGTTGCAAGGTTAATAGCGTCGATATCGCCGTCTTCAACGACCCCACCGGCTGATTGTACAGCCTCAGCGGCTCGGGCTCCAAGCTGCAATCGATATAAACCGGGCCTCAGGACAGAACCCCCGACGTGGACATATATCTGCTTAATCGCCTTCTCTTTTTTCTTGACGACGGCACGACGCTTGGGTTGTTCGATTTTTGGTTTTGTAATCCGAGTTTGTTTGTTAATCAAAAGGCCTGCAAAAGCTATTGCTATTGCCAGCGCGGTGACTACTATAACTTGAGATCGACTAAACCGCGTCTGTTCTTTTAGCGAACCTATTTGTTCTTTGAACCAGTCACCTAAATCAGGGGGAATTGTCATAATGTCTAAAATTATAGATTGAAGCAGGTTGGAAGTAAACTAAGAGCGTAGTATTATAAGGTTAGTTGCTCAAAATCTTTCCCTGAGATCGCAGAGGTCTTCTCTAGAATAACACGTGCCTGATCAACGCTTAGGCTCCCTAATCCGCAGCCAGGAGTAATAACGCTATGCTTCGCAAGTTTCTTCTTGGACAGGCCGGTTTTAAGGGCAACTTTTGAAAAACCGCTTTGCAGTCGGCTTTTGAGCTCTTCAACACCGACGCTTGCCCCTTCCGCCGAAGCCGGTATTATGCCCCAAGCCAGAAATCCGTCATTCTCAATAAAATCTTTTAGCTCTTCCGCATAGAGGGTTATGGTGTCAAGGTAACTCCAGGCGTCGAAAGCAATTATATCGTTTCCAGCAGCCATCAAAATCGACCAATCTGTGTTTCCGCAACAATGACCACCGGTCAAGCAATCTACAGAGTCAATGATTTCCTTAAGCCTTTTAATCGCCATATCCTTGTCGATGGGGACTGAGGCGGATCCGATAGATTGAAGCATTGGTTCATCAAAAAAGACAATCGGCACCTCGCAGTATTTTTCCATTAAACGAACCAGCCATTTGGCCTTCATGGCCGTCGCTTTTGTCAAAACATCCATCATTTGCTCGTTAAAGAGCAGTGCTTTATTGTTTTGATCTTTCAGGATCAATCCCAGAGTAGTTGGTCCGGTCAACTGTCCCTTGAGGACAAGGGGCGATAAGCCACGTCGTTTGATCGTTGTGATCATGGCGTCTAGCCCGGAGAGGAATTCGCCCGAGATCGCATATTTCGATATATCATCATCGAGATAGCTATTGTAGAAGACTTCAAGATCTCCCGAGATATCCTTAGTGGCATCGAAAAAGCTCCGACAATTCTTCTCATCGGTCACCATGCCTGGAAGATCACGAGATTGTTCGACGCCACTGGATTCTCGCCACCTACGTTTAGGTACCTCTGGCCAGAAACGGCTCTCGTGGAGATTATCAAATATAATTTTACGTGCTACAAGCGTGAATTTGTTTGG
>SDBV01005575.1_pt1 | contig 17721 bp, 37 predicted proteins | sample 2277081 | NCBI WGS metagenome assembly SDBV01 (sample SAMN10402039, study PRJNA504765) | marine sediment metagenome | isolation source: marine sediment core GS10_PC15, 223 cmbsf | place: Arctic Ocean: Southern Knipovich Ridge | collected 2010 | reverse complement strand
GCCGAGCCGAGCCGAGCAGGCTGGAAGCATGAGCAATACAAGTATGACCAGAGCTGTATCGAGCCATATCGAGCAGGGTATGAGCAATATCGAGCAAGTTCTCGGCCGAGCTGGCACGTCTGTTGCCAATGTTTTTATGACTTTGGCACGATAATACCAGCGAGCAGCATAGTCATAACTCATGTGGATGGGGGGCCAGGGGGTGGACACCCAAATAGCGTGCCAACCGGGAGGGTTTATTGGATATCTGTCATAAGTCCTTTGGTTGTAGGTCGTCGGCCCTAACACACAATACAGACCTCAAAATAGTTCTTGTTTCACATTTGATTTTTTCTTCCGTATGTCGTATCATATTACAAGGAAGAGGTGGTAAGTTTAATATTCAACCGTAAATGAGGTGTGTTATGCGAGATAAGCTTAAGGTATGTTATTTGTGTGGGTCAGATAGTGAATTATCTATACAAGATGCAGAAATTGTTGAGGATAAACATGGTAAATACTACAACAAGACTCATTGGTGCAAAAAATGCAGGACACCTATTATAAAAACCAAGCGTGAATTCAAACAGAAACAAGAATATATCAAAAGCAATAAAAAAAGTCTTCGTATTGCAGAATGTGAAACTTGCAATGTTGAATTCAAAACTCATATATCCAACAAGAGGTTTTGTTGTAACAAATGCAGAGAAAGAAGTTCTCGGCGTAGAAATAGAGCTTATTTAAACAGTTATCAGAAAAAGAATAAATGTTCACAAAAAATATCCAAACGTAACAAGTCTTGGGTTATAAATTACAAAAAATGCAATTTCTGCATAGATTGTAATTTATCTGATTGGGTGGTTATGGATTTTGATCACGTGCGAGGAATCAAAAAAGCCAATATATCCACAATGGTTAGACAGGCCTATTCAATAGAAACCATAAAAGAAGAAGTTGCCAAATGTGATTTAGTATGTGCTAATTGTCACAGAAAACGCACTGCAAAAAGACAGGGTTGGAATAAATATATGTGAAACCGGCCTGTACTAATTGTCCCCGTTCGACGACATATTGGTTACTGTCGCCGTTTGCTGACAGCAAGGCTGTCCCCGCCCTATATTTTTCTATTGACGGAGCGTCAGCGACATCGTATTCTATTATGTACTTTTAGAACGAACCGCAAGCTAGTAAGTGAAACTACCATGATAGTAGAATGTTGTGACTGCGACTGGGAAGTGGGCTTTGCGCTCGACGAAGTATATTTCTGTCCACGCTGCGACCGCTGGCTTATGAGGGATATACTGTCACCGGGTGGCGTATTTTACGAGTGCAACGAGTTTTTGTACTAAACCTAACCATTGGAGAATTAATTCGCTGAAATGGGTCTTACGAGAGATGGGGGCCGAACTATCTCCTGGCGGCGTATTTTATTGGATTAGCGAATGTCATGGAATTTCTGCATTAGAGTAAAACAAATTGAATGTACAATTATTATTGTCCTGCTTGTAAATATACAAAAAAGAAATCTAAGCCCGGTACATGGCATTGTCAATGCGGTAGCGGCCTTATACTCATTGATAAAGAAGCAACTCCTAATGTTATTGAAGTGTTACCCGGCACTCCTATTTATACAGATATTTATGAAAATGGTACTCATAAGCCAATATTTCGTGTTGTAACGTCATTTAGAACCTACGTTGTTAATTCATGCCGGGGCGGCGCCTATTTACTTATCAACTTGCCAACCAATGGTTCTGGCTGGGTTCCGACCGAGCTTTTAAGCGAAGGCGGTGTATTTTATGAATAGCAACTGCATTGAGCTAAAATATATCTGTCTGCGCTGTTACAAAACATTCGAACGAGGTTACGAGTCTAACTGGGTATGTTCCCGCTGTATACATAGGGGTAATTACGAGAAATCCATTAAGGAACTGCGACTTGTAAATATAAACGATATGCCCGATCTCATATCACAGGGCGGCGTATTCTTTTATAGGGCCGAAGGCCGCCATGGACATTAAATATATTTGCCCGTCATGTCGTTCTAGATTTGAGAGCCTCGGCACCGGCAAATGCGTATGGTGTGATTCCAGCGATCTAATCCACATAGCTAATTGCGAAATACTACACGAGGGCGGCGTCTTTTATTTATTCTCTTACATATCACTGTTAGATAAAGATGCTATACTTGAGGCTCCTGATTCATGAACGAATACATTTGTCCACGCTATCGTTATACTACGAATCTAAGTACACTGATTGCTGGCATGATTGATTGCCCCAACTGTGTAACTGTTCGATTAATAAATTATGAATGCCATTTAAATTCATTGGCCCACGGCGGTGTCTTCTATGAATTTGTTGAGATAGGGCCAGGGACGGCAATATGAGATATTATAAATATACCTGTCCAGTTTGTGGCAGTTCGGTTAAAGTTTCAACGAAGTACGAACCGCACTGGTGCCGCTTTCATCCCACCGCAGTATTAACGACAGTTCAAGTTTTAACTAATGAAGTGCTCGCTCTTGGCGGTGTCTTCTATAAATATACCGAGGTTGATTGGGAGAATACATGATTGAATATATTTGTAATAACTGCACAAGAATTTTTACAAATTCTACGCCGTATGGCTTCTGTCCTAATTGCACCGGCACATTGCTAAAATGTAATCCGGAACAACTTCTAGAGGATGGTGGTGTGTTCTTCAACATTGAGGAAGATGCACCAGCAAATGTTGGTCATCGAGATCGTCGTGCTGTTGCTTATAGTAGGCCATTTTAAAATAAAGGGCCGAAGGCCGCTCCATGAAATGTTATCTAGACGCCGACCAAGTTCATGTTGAAGCAGAGATGCTGCGTGAAATATTTGCTGATGGAGCCTTTATGAATTTTCTCCAAACTGACCTAGATGAAGGTGGCGTATTCTATTTTTGTCCAGAGATATTGGCCAGAGATTTAGCAAGTCAAATGGGATATAGGATTTAATGGGAAATTTATTTCCGCTACGGGTATAATGATGTATTGGAACGCATTCTGTTTAACCTGCTTGGACTGGCGCAAATGTGTGCTCGATGACGAGGGCAATATGCTATGCGTCTTCTGTGGTGGCGAAGCTGACTCTAGAGAATCTTTTGCATGGTGTGAGAAGAAAGAATTAGCGCCCGGGGGAGTGTTCTATAGGCAATGTTAATGACATACTGCGAACGCTGTGGACAATGGCGGGGAATTAAAGTCAAAAGCGATTATCACGGCGATGTTGAATGGGATGCTTGTGCATCATGCAGCTTGACTTTCGGCTTTGGGCAGGTTAAGGTTGAATGGGACGGCCAACTAGTTGATTACGATAAACTCACCGAAGGAGGTGTATTTTATGATCGCATCAACCCGCCTTTCTAAGGGGGGTATATTTTTTGCTGTCCGTGAGAACGAATGTAAAGACATCCATTGTTTTAACCAATTTGCTACCGAATGTATATTCGACCTACATGGTTCTTTGAACCCAATGATACACACGATACAATGTGATGCAGGCAAGTCGTACCTGCTCAACGCTGACGAGATGAAGTGGCTTATGTGGTTGCAAATTACTAAGTTGAGATATTCTCAAGGATTTGTAATGTGTGAAAATTGTGGTTTTGGTACTAATATTTCCTGCGACTATATTCGTGATCGCCGCATAGATATATTTGTGCGTCTTTTAGAAAATATGGAAGTAGTGATTAAGGACAATAAAATAATAGGATGTAGAGCATGCCCACCAATATTGACAATCTAGACGATACTGACCTGGATCCACAACGTTCAACAGTTAGAGTGCCGATCCAAGGTGTTGCGCCCAACCTAAAGAACCCGAAGGCTTTTAAAGATGTGGCCGATTCTCAAGTCGACCGATATGGAGGAATGTTGGAAAACTACAATATACAAACTAAACCGACGCCAGGTTACGTTAAGGTCGAACTGCGTGATACGCCGGGTTATCCTGACGGAATTTACTATTTAAAAGAGGAAGCTGTGGATAAAATTATCAAGGCCGAAAATTGTCGCCGAGACACCGAACAAAGCGATGGCGGTGTATTTTTTGCTGAAAGCGAAGTACCGCCCATTAACGACGAAAATCGTGGCCTAACCAAAACCCCGGACGGGCTCATTGTGCCTAGCAGTATGGAGACACCGGGGAGAACTATTAAAGTTTTTAAATCAACGTCCAAAGGTCTTGAGTTGAAAAATGAATTCTAAATCTAATGTTGGTACCATATGCAAGAATTGTGCTACCTATATTGAGTTTGAAATACCAGTTCATACTCCTTATTGTCCTGCTTGTGGTTGGGAAGTAAAATTCAAAAAAGAAATGTTATCAACTGAATTGTTAGAAGCGGGTGGTATATTTTATGCAAGACAAGAAATATTACAATTGTAGCCGCTGTCGCAAAACTTATGTGACGCCGCCGTCAGATGCCAAGTCTTTAAAATGCTCTTGTGGAGATCGTTTAGACGAAATTCTGCTTGACGACGCTGTTAGTCCCGGCGGTGTGTTTTACAAACATAAAGAAATAAAAGAAGCGCATGTTGGAGTCTATGCATGGATGGAACAGGGCTTAGCAATACTTGATTCTCCTCGGGCTCTTAAAGGAATATTCGACACTAATGAATCTGTACCGGTTAAAATAAAGAATACCAAATGGTATACGGAAGACGGCTCCGAAGGTTCTTCATTATGAAATGTTCATGTGGTTCTGAATTAAAGTTTGACGGTTTATGTCCAAATTTAAAGTGTCCATGGTCTAATAACTATCATCCGAATTTTTGGAAAACTCTCCTGTCTGAAGGTGGAGTTTTTTATCAAGCACAAGAAAATGTATACATAATTGGCAGAATGTCAGATGCAGTAGAAAGGTATTTTGGACATGAGTAATATTCGAGGACAAACTACCGATCTAATAATTGTTGACGAAGCCCAAACCTTTGGTGATAAAGATTTTGAAATTTCGGGTTGGTGCTATATTTCATCAGAGGACGAATTAGAAGATGGCGGTGTATTTTTTAGAAGAGTTGAAGCCAAGATACCGCCAAAACAAAATTATATTGGTGCCTGGGACCGTGTCCTAAGTGATACAGAGAAGAGCGTACTATGGAACTCCGGAAAAGGAATATCGATGAACGAATTGAGGCCTGGGCGATAAAACAAATGGCCCCAGGTGGTATATTTTTCCAGTACAAAGAAGACTGCAGTATAAAGACTGTTGCAGAAATAGCGGATGATTATCTTGCTAATGACCAATACATTCAAGATGAAGTAAGAAACATTATAATAGATAAATTGACCGGAATTATGGGAAAAAATGGCCTGCTACGGGTATAATGTTGTAGGAGGATACTATCCTCCGAAACTACCTCCTCTTGTCCTTGTTGGGCAAGACCTCATCGTTCTTGTTTTTGTTCCGGTGGGGGCGACTACGGTCGTCCCTACTTTTAAGGAGACAATGTATACTTACAGAATTCGCTGTTCGAGTTGTGGGCAATACTTAACAAGTCGTCAACAAATGTACAATGGTGGCATTTGTCCCCACTGTGCACTTGATTCACAATGTACTGTTTGTAAATCTTATAATGAGGCAGGTAAATGGGTTAGGACCAAATGGGTATTTTGGCCTTTATGGGCAAATTATAAATGGGAACCGAAAGGAATTTGAAATGGCAAGAAAAGCTACACTAGCAGGAACCGAGAAGCGCATTGAAGCTGTCAGAACACAGGTTGCAAATCTAGAGCGTGACCTATACATACTTGGCGAGGACATCGGTGAGTTCACTGTGTTCAAGCCTACCAAGGAATTTTTTGAGCAACTGCCTGCGCTACAAGGGATTTTGATTGAAAAATGAAAGTTGTAATATCAGGCGGTAGAAACATAGAGGATTACCAGCTACTTGTTTAAGCTGTCAAAGAATCTGGTTTCACAATAACCTGCATCGTTCACGGAGACGCCACAGGAGCCGATAGGCTCGGTAAGCGGTATGCGGTATGCGGTCGAATATGGAATACCGCAAGAAGTTTTTCCTGCTAACTGGAAAACATATGGTAAATCAGCTGGTCCTATTCGTAATTCAGAAATGATTAATCACGTAAAAAACGAGCAAGCTGGCTTCATTTCCCTTTGGGACGGTAAGTCGAGAGGCTCGTGGGACTGTATCAGAAAAGCTTACGAGGCTGGCCTATCTATCTATGTTAAGATGGTAGTGGGACTTACGACTACCTGAAAAAACTTTCAAAAAAGGTGGGAAAAATTAGTCGTTCTGACGTATAATATTAGTAGAGAACAAACAATGTCTTTGGTCGTGAGACCCGCCCCACCACGTGAGGGGCGCAACCGCTTGCGGTTGGGGGCACCAGAATATAGCAGGATGGAGCAGCGAGTAGCTCGTCGGGCTCATAACCCGGAGGTCGAAGGTGCAAATCCTTCTCCTGCGACCAGAATTTGGTCGGAACCTTTATAAAGCGATTGTTAATCGGATAAGGGGGAAAGTGTTTTGTAAGCCGTGTGCTAACCACATGCGCCTGACACTGCGACCACCAAAATATGGAGAAGCAGCTCTGGCAGAGCGCTCGCCACGCCGTAAGGCCAAGCGAGAAGTCGTTGGCGCAAATCCAACCTTCTCCCCCAAAATACTAGGCGAATGCCAAGTGGGATTACATCAATTTGCTTATTGAAATGGTTGCTGTAGCCTAAATTACAGTTCCTCTCGCTTTACCTTGTCGCTTATTAAATAAAACCAAATGCTGGTTGGGATTACATCAAACCCAATGACGGTCTTAAGGTAGTCAGTGACGGCGACGTTGCGATGAATGGAGCAATTGATTCTACGAGTTGAAAGCCCCTGTCCAGTGCCTGCACCCCTGATAAAGAGCGGAGTGGCTCGGTGATAACAGGTTAACGACGGCTGTAGGTTTTTTTACAAATCTCTTCCGATTTTGTTGGTTTTTTATTTTTTTCCTACTTTTAGTAAAAGTGGGCCGGATGCTGTTGGGATTACATCAATAAATAATGATTGTGTAAACCGGGTCCCCTGGCTAAAGCTTTAGAGTTTTCGGTCAGTTAAACCATCTCAGCTATTTTTGCCGGACGACTTTCGCAGCTTACCAGAGCCGTGCGGAAGCTTGGGGACCAGTCAGGACACAATCTTCAATTCAAAAATTATATTTAACGTAAGTCATGACGACTTACCTTTTAGGAGTTTACAATGAGACTTATATCAGTACTAACAATCTGTTTATTTATGATAGGTTGGCCAGCGATGGCAAGTGCTGATACTGTGATCCTAACCAATGGTTATGAGATTTACGGTCAAGCCTCTGCTCATCCAGTTTTTCAAGAAACGCACACAATAGTCAAGTTTAGTAATGGTGGTCAAGTAACTTTGAAAAATTCGCAGATTGAACAAACTCTCCCCAATACCAAGGATCATTTTGAGATTCGAAGAAATAAGGGGGCTGAAGGGTAACTAAAAAGAAAACTAGAACTTTTTAGGCCCTTCAGGTGAAAACTTGAAGGGCTTTTTTTTAATAGAATAATATTGTCTCGTAGTAGACCGGTTTATCACGTGGTCCTGATAAGACTGAAAAGATGGTTCGACTCCATCCGAGACAACCAAATAACAAGCAAGGCATAGTTCGGTTTGGTCCGGTATACCATGAAGATTGTGATTCAAGCGAGGGTTTAGGTTACTTAGACATCACAACGCTGCAAGCCAACCTTGCTTTAATATAGGCGTGTCGTTATGAAAAATGGACCATATGAATTAGTTATAGCTCCTAAAGATTACTTAGGGAAGAGATATCGAGGAAAATATTGCTATGAACATCATTTAGTTTATTGGCGTAATTACAACATTATCCTGAAAGAGGGAGAAGTAATTCATCACAAGAATGACAATAAACGTGATAACAGAATAGAAAATTTGGAACTTAAAACTGTTGCTGATCATAATAGACATCATTGGTTGGGAACTGGATTAGGAAATATTGAATTATTTTGTTTTACTTGTAAGAAACAATTTAATATTAAAATAAAAGATTATAATTATAAAAAAAAGAAATATGGACATGATAATTTTTGTTGTACAAGATCATGTCAAGTTAAGAAACAACAAAAAGATAAAAAATATTCCACGGTGGTGTAACAGTAACATACTACCCTGTTAAGGTTTGAGATAAAGGTGCGAATCCTTTCTGTGGAGCCAGAATAAAATAAGAACGCTAGTGACCTTGGTTCGATTCCGAGTTGCTTAACCTTTGACCCGGCGCACGCTGGTAGGATGGCCTTTGACCTACGCTCGTAGCAGGCATCAATGCAATAGTTTAGTGGTAGAACACTGGCTTATAAAATAAATGGGACCATGATGAAATTGGGATCATACTTGGCTTGCAACCAGGATTTTAGGGTTCGATTCCCTATGGCTCCACCAAAATATAAAACAACATGTGACACCATCCATTATGATGCCGAAACGAAGTGTTGTTTTTAGAATACAGACACGAATGCTAATAGGGATTACATCACAAAACTTTAATTTTTGTAAAAAAAATCTTCTCTATAAATTTTGTCGTGTTTTTAAAAATAATGCCCGTTTGGCCAAACTGGATAAGGCAACGGCTTTCTAATCCGTCGATTGTGGGTTCGAGTCCTACAACGGGTACCAAAATAAAGTGTCAGATATTGCACACTAAGCTGTGTAATGTATCATATGTGACATGTTAATAATCCTTGGTGAAACAGGATATCATCCAAATCTCCTAAATTTGGGTTTTCGGTTCAAGTCCGAAAGGATTAACCAGAAATTAAGGCGGATAGTACAGGGTTCCGGCCGGTCTCATATTCCGTGCTGCCAAGGTTCGATTCCTTGATTCGTCACCATAAATTAGGTTTAGCTTAATGAAATGTTGTTGCTGTAAAAAGGATAAGTCTGAGGAGCATTTTCCTTGGAAAAATAAAGTAGATAGAAAAAAGAACACCCTTTGCAAAGAATGTAAATCTATCTACAATAAGCAGCATTATAAAGACAATTATAAGCTATACAATGATAGAAGAAAAGAGTATGTTAACCAGAGTAGAAAGCTGATTTTTGAATATCTAAAATCTAACCCATGTGTTGATTGTGGAGAGAAAGATCCAATAGTATTAGAATTTGATCACGTTATGGGCGAGAAAGAATTTAATATTGCAGAAGGTCCAAGATTAGGGTATAATTGTAAAAAAATTCAAATAGAAATAGCCAAGTGCGCTGTTCGCTGTTCTAACTGTCACAAAAGAAAGACAGCTAAGGAATATGGTTGGTATTCAGATTTGATATAAATGGCCCGTTAGTCTATCGGTTTAGGATATGAGATTTTCACCCTCATGGGCCGGGTTCAATTCCCGGACGGGCTACCAGAATTTACTTGACACCGCTTGTGGACGGTGTATAATAAGGCGTGGCAGACGAGATTGTTGCTCGTTGGCGCATATCACAGGGGATTTAGCACAGGAGACAGAGAAATGGCTAATAAGCAATTGTTCTCTACCGTAACCAAGGCACCGCAGACCGACACAAGAAACCTTGCTGGAGGTCGTGCATATACTCGTTCAAATGAAGCTGCGCTTGCGCAGTACGCTATAACTGGAGTTTTTAATAACGGCTTTTATGCTAATGGTAAGTTCCAGCTTAAGAAGGTGTTGAGCTTGCTCAACGGAGCGGATGACTGTTATGTTGCTCAGCTTGCTATTTACGCACGTACCCAAGGGTATATGAAGGACATGCCTTCATTTTTCGTTGCGTGGCTTGCAGCACAGAAGTCACCTTACTTTAACGTCGCTTTCCGCAAGGTAATTGATAACGGTAAGATGCTTCGAAACTTTGTCCAGTATATTAGAAGCGGCGTCCTTGGACGTAAAAGCTTTGGTACTAGAATTAAGCGTGAAATTCAGAATTGGTTTGCTAATCGAGATGCATATGGCATTTTGCGTGCGCTTCCTGGAAATGACCCTACTCTTGCAGATATCATGAAGATGGTTCATGTTAAGCCAGAGGGGAAGGAGCAGGACGCTTTGTACGGTTGGTTGATCGGTAAGGTTGGAGACGGCCGCACCAAGAAGTTCCGTCAGTTGCCTGAGCTTGTTCGTGAGTTTGAGGACTTTAAGAAGGGTTTGATCGCTGGTGACAGTGATTTAGACACTCCTAATGTTCCTTTCCAGTTGTTAACTGGTTTAGAGCTTACTGACAATCACTGGAAGGGTATCGCACGTGATGCCCACTGGATGATGACTCGAATGAACCTTAACACGTTCCTGCGTCATGGAGTTTTTAAGGATAAGAAGTTGACCAACGTTATTGCGGCTCGTTTGCGTGATCGTGAATTGATTCGTAAGGCTCGTCAGTTTCCTTATCAGCTTATGGCTGCGTACAAGTATGCGAACGAAAACGTTCCTACTGACGTAATCGAAGCACTCCAGGATGCAATGGAAATTGCCGTTGAGAATGTCTCAGCATTTCCACGTCGTGTAAATCTTGTTGTTGACGTTTCTGGTTCAATGTCTTGCCCAATCACTGGTTGGAGCTATTCATCAGACGAAAAGGCAAGTAAGATTCGTTGTGTTGACGTTGCTAGTTTGTTTGCCGCAACTATTATGAGAGTAAACAAGGATTTTAGGGTTTTGCCTGTTGACACCCGTGTTTACGAAACCGCAAAGTTTAATCCTCGTGATACCGTGTTTACTAATGCTGACAAGTTGGCACATTATGGTGGTGGTGGAACAAATCTCGGTGCTGCGTTGCGTAAGCTAAACGAAGACCGTGAAACTGGTGACATTGTCATTATTTCAGACAACGAGTCTTGGGCAGATCGTTATGGTAGCAATACCATGGATGAGTTTACCAAGTACCGTAGGCGTGACAAGGCAGCAAAGCTGGTTTGTATCGATATCTGGGCTTCGGATAATACTCAAGCCAAGACAGCAAGCAACGTGCTTAATGTCGCTGGATTCAACGATCAGGTCTTCAAGGTCGTAGATTCATTCTTCAAGGGAGACCTTGAGGGAGATCACCTTGTTAATCAGGTCAAGCGTTCTGTCGAGTTGACTGTATAATTTAGTCCGGGAGAGTGGCCAGTTTTGGAAGCACTCTCCTGGACCTTTTAAAAAATGAAAAATACTAAACGAATGCCGCTGAGGGATTACATCCATACTAAGGACGTTGTTGCAGGTTCGAGTCCTGTTCCCGGCTCCATGTGCCGGGGTAGCTCAATTGGCAGAGCACGTAAAATAGTCTCTTGCAAACCTTGTCGTTTATTTATATTATGTTAATAGATGAAATTGCTGTTAATGCTAAAATTCTTGGAAAATTAGTTAATGCAGTAAACAAAGCCGAAAGGCGCAACTGGAATATTGGACCGCACGATGAGTTTGCAGTCCAGCGTTACTACGAAGTGTTAAGGGAACAGAAAGCCCTCTTGGAGAAGTTTAATGCCTTACAAAAGTAAGGAAGATCAGAAAGTTTATTATAAAAAATGGGAATCTCTTAATAAAGATAAGAGAAGAAAATACAACCGTAGTATTAAAATAAGAAATAAGAAATTTGCAGATAGGGTTGTGCTAAAATTTGGTTGCCAAAAATGTGGATATAATAGATGTACAAGAGCTTTACATTTTCATCACATTGACCCTAAAACAAAGAATGATAATGTTACAAATATAGTGAATGATACAAGTTCGCTTGATAGAGTCAAAGAAGAAATGAGGAAATGCATTATTTTATGTGCTAATTGTCATGCTGAAACAGAATATGAAATACAAATGTAATATGTGACTCCTAAACATTGCTGGCGATGTGCAGGGCTCTTAACCTTGAAAACCGGGTTCGATTCCTGGAGGGGTTACCAAAATATTTTGTTAAATATGGCTTCGAAGCATTTAAAGTGATGCATTGGGCTTTTAACCTAAGGAACACGGGGCAGTACCGTGCGAAGTCACCATAATACTTACTTGTCCAAAAGTCGACCTGGGCGGCGTAAGCCGAAACTCAGGTACTTAGCTGTACTCATTGGGCAAGTGATAATAGAATAAATGGGTAGGTATGCAAGCGGCGAAGCACACTGACTGTAAATCAGCCACGTAAGATACACCGGGGGTTCAACTCCCTCCCTGCTCACCAGAATAAATAGTCGAGTAATTCAATTGGCCAGAAACTATGCCCTACAAGCATAGAGTTGTGGGTTCGAGTCCCTCCTCGACTACCAGATAACTAAAGCAGTTCCAGGTGTGGCTAAGGTTGTATACTTTACGGTAGGTGTTGTCACACAGCTTAGACCGGAGAAACGCAACTAACTGCTTTAAAAAATACTAAGCGAATGCTTTTCGGATTACATCTTTCAAATGATAAAACAATCTGAATAATTTTTGTCGCTTTTAAAATATTGGGCGTGTAGATCAGTTGGCTAGATCGCTTCCCCGACACGGAAGAGGGCACTGGTTCGAATCCAGTCATGCTCACCAGATAACAACAGATATAGTGGATTGCTGGCAGAGTTGGTCAATGCGTCTGGTTGAAGCCCAGAAGATTTCCGTTCGATTCGGAGGCTCTCCACCAAAAGAAATAAGGGTATCTATCCCAACCGGCAGAGGAGTTCGGTTTAAACCCGATTCAGTCAGGGTTCGACCCCCTGGATGCCCACCAGAATAATGAGTGAAGATCTTTATTGCGGATTATTTTCAGACTCCAAAGAGTTTAGAGTATTTATAGAAAGATACTTTGAACAACACAAGACTGATAAATATGATAAATGGCATGTAAGAGATTCGTTGTCGCAAGCATGGAATGCTGCTCTTGATGTAGCGGGAAACATAAATCCTACTCGTGAAGAGAGAATAGAACGTGCTAATAGAATAGATAATATACTCCGGTAGGCAAACAGGCAAAGCCGAGGATTTCAAACGTCCTTGTTTGAGGGTTCAATTCCCTCCTGGAGTACCAGAATAAAGGTAATCTTATGTGTAAGAGCGGACAACATAATCTTGTCATAATTAATTCAAATGGTTGTGATAATGAAGAAAAAGTTGTTCGTTGGTGTAAAGATTGCGGAGCAATAGTAGTTGATTTGGATTATGATGGTAGAACTAATCCTGGTCATTATATGAAAATGAGATTACCAGAATATAAGCCCGTGTAGGCAAATTGGCAAAGCCGGGAGACTTAGAATCTCCTGTTTGGGGGTTCGAAGCCCCCCGTGGGTACCAAAAAACAAATTACAGGAACAGCGGGAGAATTGGATGGGGAGCATGACCCGGAGTCCTCTGCTTTTTACCTTACTGGGTGCTGATGTATTCGGAGCCGACGCCGCAGTAAAACCAAGTGCCTGTAATTTTAAAATATAGTCCTGTATCCCAATGGTAGAGGAACAACGCTAAGAACGTTGGCGTGTGAGTTCGAGTCTCATCAGGACTACCAAAATATATGGTCTCCGTGCTGAAAGAGAAGGCTAAGCTAGTTACGGCCAACTCATATAATGCACTTATGGTAAGCTTGCGCAAGCAGTATAGGGTTCGATTCCTTAATGGGGAGCACCAAGTTAAAAGTCACGGTTGCTATCGCTCGACCCAAAGTGGGAGAGAGGAAAGTCCGGACACCATAGAGCAGGATACGGGCTAACGGCCCGGCAGCGTGAGCTGACGACTAGTGGAACAGAGACGAGCCAGTTAAGTCTGGTTGAAACGATCGGTGATTGATAATGGTGACCTGCAAGGAGTGCAAGAAAGAAAAGGATAGATCAAAATTTTATAAGGACAGCAATAGAAAATCTGGCATTATTACAGTTTGTAAAGAATGTCATTTAAAGTATTCTAAGGAATATAAAAAATGTATTGTTGGCAGATACAAAGATTACAGACTAAATGCAAAGAAGAAGGACTTAGTCTTTCTTGTTTCAATAGAAGAATTTGATATCTTAACTTCTAAAAAGTGTTATTATTGTGGCGGATCTTCGGGTTCCTATAAGGATAGGACTTATACAGGGTTAGATAGAGTTGATAATTCTCAAGGATACGAAGTCTCAAATTTAGTTCCTTGCTGTAAGAAATGTAATTATATGAAGAAAGATTTATCTATTGAAGTATTTCTTTATCACATAAGACAGGTTTACTATTATCAGGAGATTGCGAGGAAAGAGACTCCTCGTAGCTAAACTCTATCCGGTGCAACTCCAAATAGGGACCAAAGGCATTGCTCGTGTCGTTATTAAGGTCCGGGTAGGAGGCAAGGAGTTACATGGTAACATGTAACCAAGTCAAATGATGGCGTTAAAACAAAATCCGGCTTATGAGTGGCTTTTTTTAATTTTCTTCTTGACATGTTGCTGTGGCTGTGCTACTATTAATCCGGGTCTTGAGGAGTTTATAGAATACCAAGTGGCCAAACAGATTGTGGCGGTCGGAAAGAGAGAAGCCAAGAAAGACTTCAAAAAGGGTTTGTCTATAGAAGAATACGAGGAGCGCACCAAAGGACTTAGAATCAGTGGTCCTAAGGGCAACCTTATAGAAAATGATTTGTTCATCATTACCAAAAAGGCAAAAATTAGACTGCCTAAAAGAATTGAAGAAGAAGTCAACTCCGACGTCAATAAAATAATTGGGTTCAAGAAGGAAAAAATTCATTTGGGCCTATCAGTTTCAATAAATAGAGTATTACTGCGTGCTGACTACAATCGTTGGGAAATGCGCTTTAAACAGTATTACGACGGTCGTTGGAAGTTTTGGTTCGGATATGAAATTAAGTTTTGAGGTCTTATGAATTTTGAACAAACTTTGTCAGAATGGAAGTCTAAAAATCGTCGAATGGGTTGTGTATCAGCAACCAATTGGTTTTGTAATAGAGTCTCAGGATTTACTCCTAAGCGTTTGACGAGATATACAGAGAATGGCGAGATTTTTGAACATGTTGTGGCTACTGATGGTATGGTGATTATAGATTTTGCACCATATAGTGATAAACCAAAATAATAAGGTCCCTTAGCTAAATGGGAAAGCGAGAGGTTGCAACCCTCTTACGAGTTGGTTCGACTCCAACAGGGATCTCCAGAATATGCTCCTATAGTGTAATTGGAAACACAAGAGATTACGAATCTTTTAATCTTGGTTCAAGTCCAGGTAGGAGTACCAAAATACGGCTCTGTAGTTTAATGGCAGAATGTTGGCTTCTCACGCCGATGACCGGGGTTCGATTCCCCGTAGGGCTACCAAAAATAAAGGACATGTATGCACAAACCTATTGGCATAGATCTTATTGATTCTTGGCGTTGTCAAGAAGGAAATGAATTTCGTATTTATAATGACATTGCATTTGATAAGAACTACCGTGCAGACATTTCAACAATTAAACCAGGTTGGTTTAATACAATTGGTTGTTATGAAACTTTAGCAGAAGCCAAAGCGGCTTGTGTAAAATTTAGAAATTTTGTTTACAATAATGAAAAATACAGGTGACGATCTGGGATCACAGAGGTCTCCAAAGCCACTCAGCTGCGTCCGATTCGCAGGTTGCCTGCCAGAATTTTTAATATTTCCTTAGTTTGGGTTCGTATAATATATAGTACGAGTCAAACCCAAATTAAGGAGGTCTATATATGGGATTTAAAGATAAAGAAAAACAAAGACGATATCAAAAAGAATGGTATCAAAAAAATAAAGATAAAATAAGAGAACATCGTGTAACATATGCAAGAGAAGACAAGAATCGCAAAAATCAAATAGTCAGAAGATATTGCAGAATGAAAGGTTGTTTTCTTTGTGGATATAATAGATGTTCAAGATCTTTGCACTTTCATCACTTAGATCCAAAAACGAAAAAAAGAGATGTTTCGGGACTTTTAGCACAAAACTATTCTTTAAGAATTATTAAGGAAGAGATGGCTAAATGTATTCTTGTATGTGCTAATTGTCATGGAGAAATTCATGCAGGAATAATAAAAATTAACTAAAAGAGCCAGGTTGAATAAACAATAAACCTGGCCCAATTAAACAAATAGAATAATAAGGATTGTGCCGGGGAGGTCCCCAAACTGGTTTTGAACACCAGGGTGGCAGCATGTCATGTGTTGTTAGGGTTTCAATTACTCCACTCTCCTCCAGAATAAACGGAATCGATGCCCGTGAGGCTTCGGCAAGCAGTTTGCTAAACTGTACGCTTTAGGGTGAGCAAGTTCGACTCTCACCGTTTCCTCCAGAAACAATAGTTTATGTCATATAAAGACAAAGAAAAACAAAAAGAATGGCACAGAGTTAGAAGAATTCGTTGCAGGAAATTAATTGCAAGATTTCTAATATCAAAGGGGTGTTTGGTGTGTGGATACAAGAAGCATTCATGTGGATTATGTTTTCATCACCTAAATCTGGAAACTAAGAGGATTAAAATATCTTCTCTAATAACAAGAAATCCAACAAAAGAAACTCTCAAAAAAGAAATAGCCAAATGTGTAGTTCTTTGTCATAATTGTCATTCAGAAGTACATGCTAATTTAATAGATTTACGGGCATTGATGTAATGGTAGCATACGAGTCTGTCTAACTCGAAGCAGGGGATCGTTACCCCTATGTCTGGCCAAGAATTTTCTTGACAGATACCACGAGAGGTGGTATCATTTAACGTCCACATTTTTCATGGAGGAAAGCTTTATGAAGGTAGCGATTTTTAAGTGTCGTAATGAGATAATCGTTTTACCCATTAAGGGTAAAAAAAGGTCAGTTGAAGCTATTGATGGATATAAACAATGGTTTGGAGCATCTGTGAGTCGTGACATTGATGATTTTGATATTACAATGGGACACATTGGAGCCGGATCAGGTTTACATTTTGTTCCGCAAATCAAAATTGACTGGTTTGATGGAGAGAAAGATATTACCGACTGGTTTTATGATGAAGAAGAAGAATAACGCCCGTGAGACCCTGGTCGAGCTACTTAGGCTTATATCCAAAGTGGCAGGGTTCGATTCCCTGACGGGCTACCAAAATAAAATATATTATGCCATATAAAGATATAGATAAAAGAAAATCTTATCATAAAGAATATAATCGAAAATGGTATATTCGTAATAAAGTTAAGCGTCGTGCAGAACTTGATGAGTATAACAAAAATAGATATAAACATTTAAGAGCGATTGTACATAGATATCTTAGAATGAAAGGATGTTTAATTTGTGGATACAGCAAATGTCCACAAGCAATGGATTTCCATCATGTTGATCCTAAAGAAAAAGATATGCATGTTAGTAAAATGGTTGGTAGGTACAGTTGGACAAGAACAAAAAAAGAAATGAGTAAGTGTATTATTTTATGTGCAAATTGTCGTAGAGAGTTGCACGCAGAATAGATAGTATTGCCGAGTAGCTCAAGTACAGAGCACTCGCCTCTGAAGCGAAAGGCTGTTGGATCGTGGCCAACCTCGGCAGCCAGAATAATGAACAAAGAAACTAAGCAATTAATTAAGCGTTTAGAATATCACAAGAATAAATGCGCTAGTTTTGAAGTTAATTGGTGGGATCTTGATGAATCTAAATGGATGAAACAAATTTGCAAGGGTGACAAAATGGTTGAAGAAACCATGTACATTCTTGATAATAAAAACTATAGTGCAGCAGTAATAAAGTATATAGAATAATGGAAAGTATCTTAGCATTAGCAACACTTATTTTATGCATTATATTTATTTTATGTATGCCCGATAGATTTT
>SDBV01005574.1_pt1 | contig 17724 bp, 16 predicted proteins | sample 2277081 | NCBI WGS metagenome assembly SDBV01 (sample SAMN10402039, study PRJNA504765) | marine sediment metagenome | isolation source: marine sediment core GS10_PC15, 223 cmbsf | place: Arctic Ocean: Southern Knipovich Ridge | collected 2010 | reverse complement strand
CAACCCCCTCTTCGCCTGCACCTCCGTGATCGCCGCCGTCAGCGTCGTCTTCCCATGATCTACATGACCGATCGTCCCCACGTTCACATGGGGCTTCGTTCGCTCAAACTTTGCCTTGGCCATCCCTGCTCTCCGTGCGTCTGTGATCAGTACGTCAGTGCATCAGTGCGGCCTGTCCATACATTCGGTGGGCGGCGGCGTGACGTTGTACCGACGCACGTCCACCGACGTACCGAAAATGGTGGGGGGAGGATTCGAACCTCCGTAGGCATTAGCCGGCAGATTTACAGTCTGCTCCCTTTGGCCGCTCGGGCACCCCACCGCGCAGGGTCGGGCGGATGAATAAAAGACGCACCGGTCCCCGTCGCGGCGCCCATACACCGCCACCGGTTCGTCTCGTCTATAGGTCTAGCACGATCCGTCGCCGTCTGAGCTGACGGCGGGACTCGAACCCGCAACCTGCTGATTACAAATCAGCTGCTCTACCAGATTGAGCTACGTCAGCATCTCTTACCAAGCCGTTGAGTATAGAAGAGGCGCGTTGATGTGTCAAGCGATGAGCCGGCGCCGGGGCCCCTAGAAATCAAGTGTGGCTCCTCACAACTTCACCCTTCGCAGACGCCGTTTCACTGCGGCGGCGGCTCGCCGGCCACCCATTTGATCGTGGTACCCGCCGGGAGCGTTTCGTCTTCAGCGACGCCATTGATGACGGCAAGCTCAGCCAGGGTGACCGGACTCGGCTTGCTGCGGGCGATCTCGGCGATGGAGGCGTCGCGGCGGAGGGTCATGAGCTTGACTCGCAGGGGCTGGACATCGAGGGCGTGCTTGTCCTTGAGCTCTCTGAACGACTGGATCGCGGCCTGAAAGCTATCATCGTAGGTGCCGAAGCGTCCGGCGATGGTGTAGCCCAGGATCTCGTAGGTAGTTCCAGCAAAGTCGATGAAGGCGGCGAGCCCTTCGAAGGCCGCGTTATTGGTGCGCGCTCGGAATTGGCCGGTGGTGGCGGGGAGACCATTGATGGTGGTGGCCCTGACGCCGCTGGCGGTTACTCCATCTTGGTTAAAGAATTCGCTGGCTGCGTTTTGATGGCCGTCGGCGTCGGCGAATCTCAGAGCGACGAGGGCATCTTGATTGGGGCTCTGGGCCATCACGGACTGAGGAAGGTTGGCGGAGTCCCACCCCGAGGGGAAATCGAATCGAAAGCGCAGGTCGGGGTGAAGGAAGCGAGCGCCCTGAAAGAACCCCTGTCGCGGATTCTCTCCGTAGACGATGCCGTCGACCTTCGCCAGGTACTCGTCGGCGCCAAGCTTGGCAGTCGCAAAGTAGGAAACTGGAAAGGTGTCGGCCTGGGCCTCGAGCCGCTCGATCCGGTCTTCGGAGCTGGGGTGAGTGGAGAGCCAGTCGGGGATGCCCGGGCCACCCCGCATCGCGGTGAGGCGGCCGAGTTTCTCGTGCATGGAGACGGCTTCGCGAACATCGTAGTGCGACCGGCTGGCGTAGCGGATGCCCAACATATCCGACTGGTGCTCGTCGCCGCGGCTGTAACTGAGGAAGAGCACCTGGAGTCCGGCGCCTACGTTCTCGATGTTGCGGGCGATAGCGGAGCTGGCGATGGAGCCGACGGCGAGGCCGAGGTTGGCGGCCAGGCCTCGTGACATCTGTTGCACGCTGTGGCGTGCGGTGATATGCCCAATCTCGTGACCCAGAACCGCCGCCATCTCCGCTTCGGAGCTGAAATACGCAAGGATTCCGCGGGTGACGTAAACGGGGCCACCCGGTAAGGCGAAGGCGTTGACGACGGGGTCATCGATGATCTTGAAGCTCCAGGGCAGCTGGGGCCGCTCGGCGACGGCAGCCAACGCGAGCCCAACGCGCTCCACGTAGGCCTGGAGCTCGGGATCGTCATACAACCCCATGGTGGCATCGATCTGCTCGGAATACTCCTGCCCCATCTCGATTTCCCGCGACTCGCTGACCAGCGAGAACATCTTCCCACCGGTGGCCGGGTTGGTGACGCAGCTCCCGACCGCGATCCAGACGATCGGTAGATAGATCCAGCCCGAGAGACGGCGAGGAGGAAACGAACGCGTTGCAGAGAGTCTCATTATCAATATCCCCAGGAACAGTTGCTAAATATACTCCATCCGACCACACCCCCACAGTCAAGAACATCGATTCGCTCGTCTCCGTTTCACCGTAGCTCCGTCCTCGCCCGCGCCCGCGTCCGCGGGCGCATACAGCAGGAAATATCAGGCGCAAACAAGGCGAAAAACGTCCCTCTTGAAAAGCGTCGAGGACGGAACGAGTGGCGAGGTTAGGGGCGCTTTAGTTTCCACTGGGTCCCGGTTGGGCTATCCTCCAGCTCGATTCCGGCCTCGAGCAGCTCGTCGCGGATAGCGTCGGCCCGGGCGAAATCGCGGCTGTTACGCGCGGCACTGCGCTGCTCGAGCCGGGCCTCGATCCAGCGCTTGAGATCTTCGGGAACATCGCCGGCTCCGCGGTCGGCCAAAGCGAGAACGCCGAAGACGGAATCGATAGAAGCAACGGCGGCAAGAGCGGCATCGACATCGGCATCGGGTGCGCGGCCGCCGGCGCGGTCGAGCTCGGCGTTAACGTCGCGAACAAAGGTGAACAGAGCGCCCCAAGCCTCGGCGACGTTGAGATCATCATCCATGGCAGCTTCAAAAGAAGCGCGGGCGGAACTGGCGAGGTCGGGCAAGAAGGTAGGGGGAGCATCGGCACTGCGTGCGGCGGCGAGGCGGCGGCGAAAGTCGTGAAGCCTGGCGACGGAGCGCGCGGCATCCTCGAGTCCTTCGAGAGTGAAGTTCAGCTCGGTGCGATAGTGTGCCGATACCAGGAGCCGCCGAATGGCGGAGGGCTTATGGCCTTGATCGACGAGATCCTGAATCGTGTAGAAGTTGCCAGCCGATTTGGACATCTTGGCGCCGTTCACCAGCAGGTGGCTAGCGTGCAGCCAGAAGCGGGCGAACGGCACCCCATTGGCCCCCTCGGACTGTGCGATCTCGTTGGTATGATGTGGGAAGACCAGGTCGACGCCGCCGGTGTGAATGTCGATGGTTTCGCCAAGCAAGGTGTTAGCCATAACCGAGCATTCGAGGTGCCACCCGGGCCTGCCCGGGCCCCAGGGCGATTCCCAGACGGCGACCTCACCCTCATCATCGCGATCGCCGCCCTTCCAGAGGACGAAGTCTCGAGCATCCTGCTTCTCGTAGGCTTCATCGGTCGAAACGCGAAGTCCCTGCCGGATCTTGGCGCGATCGAGTTGAGCCAAGCGGCCGTAGTCGGGAAACTTGGCGATATTGTAGTAGACCGAGCCATCGGCTTCGTAGGCGAGCGAGAGAGCTTCGAGTTTCCTCACGAGCTGGATCATCTGGGGCACGTACTCTGTTGCCCGAGGATAGTGTTCTGCTTCCTCTAGCCCGAGTCGCTCGATATCCTCGAAGAAGGCCTCAACGAACGGCTGGGTGAGCTCGGGCAGCGTCACGCCCGCTTTCATCGCCGCCTTGATCGTATTGTCGTCGACGTCGGTAACATTACGAACGTGATCGATCTCATACCCTTTCCATTCCAGATAGCGCCGCAGGATATCGTCAAAGAGAAAGGTCCTGAAGTTGCCGATGTGGGGCCGATCGTACACCGTGGGACCGCATGTATACATGCGAACCCGACCGGCCTCGAGCGGCTCGAACTCTTCCTTCTTCCGGGTGAGGGTATTGAACAGCTTGAGGGACATCTTCCGCTGCGCCTCAGCCAGCGGAGCGGAACGACTCCAGAACCGCCTCGAACGCCGCGGCTGGATCTTTGGCTCCTGTGATGGAACGGCCAACGACTATATAACTCGCGCCGGCCCGGGCAGCATCGGCTGGAGTGGCATACCGGCTCTGGTCTCCGGGATCATCACCGGGCAGTCTGATGCCCGGTGTGACGACCATCAGCGAATCGGCATAGCTTCGCCTCACGGGCTTGACCTCGGTGGGGGAGGCGACGACGCCAGCCAGCCCAGCCTCCACCGCCAATCCGGCCAGTCGAACCACCTCATCGACTAGGGAAACGGGTGAGCGGCCGAAGATCTGCTCGACATCTTCCGAGACGAGGGAAGTGAGCAGAGTCACCGCGAGGACCTGAGGCCCGTCTGGCCCGGCCGCCTCCTTGGCGGCACGGAGCATGTCGATTCCGCCCGCGGCGTGCACGGTGAGCATCGAGACGCTGCGTTTGGCCACGGCCTTGACGGCGGCGGAGACGGTGTTCGGGATATCGTGGAACTTGAGGTCGAGGAAAATGCGTTTCCCCCGCTTCTTGAGCTCGTCGAGCAAGGCCGGGCCGGTTTCGGTGAACAGTTGGGAGCCGACTTTCACAAAGCTCGCGTGGTCGCCCAGCTTGTCAACGAGTTCGAGTGCCGCTTTGCGGCTGGGCACGTCCAGCGCGACGATGATCTTGTCGCCGAGGGATTCAGCCATCAGATCTCCAGCGCTCCGATCAAATCAGAGAGTTTGTTCACCGCGTGCCGTTCGCAGAACTCGCCAAGACCCGCTACGGTATCCGGAGCGGTCAATGGGTCGACGAACATAGCAGTTCCTATCTGCACGAGCGAGGCTCCCGCCAGGATATAACGAAGCGCGTCTTTGGCGCTGCCGATGCCGCCGATGCCGATCACCGGGATCCCTACCCGCGAGGCGGCCACCCAAGTGGCATACACACCCATGGGCAAGATGGCCGGACCGCTGATCCCGCCGGTCACATTACCGATCACGGCTTTGCGGGATTCTACATCCACCACCATGCCGGGGAACGTGTTGATGGTACTCAGTCCATCGGCGCCGTTGCCCTCGCAGATTTCGGCGAACCTCCCAATGTCAGGTACATTCGGCGTGAGCTTGACGATCAGTGGCCTGCGGGTAGCGGTGCGCAAAGCTTTCACCAGGGTAGCCAGGGCGGACTCGTCCGTGCCGAACATCGTCCCGCCTTTGACGTTGGGACAGGAGACGTTGATCTCGTAACCAAGGAACCCTTCCTCTGTGTCGAGGCCCTCGACCACGCCGACAAAATCATCCACGCTCCATCCGGCCACGTTCACCAGCACTCGCGCCTCACCCAGGGCATCTCGGATCCAGGGGAGTTTTTCGCGCTTGAATCCATCGACCCCCAAGTTTGCTAAGCCGATCGCGTTGATCATCCCGGCCGGCGTCTCGGTGATACGCGGCGGGGGGTTTCCGGGTCGGAACTCGAGCGTCACGGCCTTGGTGACGATGCCTCCCAAGGCGTCGACATCGATCAGGCCGCTATATTCCTGGCCATACCCGCAGGTTCCCGAAGCCAGCAGGACGGGGTTTTGGAAGGTGCTTCCGAAGACGGTTACCGACAGGTCTACCATCGTAGCCGCTCCACGGGAAAGACGGGGCCGTCGATGCAGGCGCGCGAGTACCCTTCCGCCCCGGTCGCGGGATCGAGGGTGGGAATGACGCAGCCGATGCAGGTACCCATCCCGCACGCCATGTGCTCCTCCACGGCGACCTGGCAGCGAACGCCGGCAGCCAGGGTCAGCTGGCGGACGGCCTTCAGCATGGGCGTCGGACCACAGGCGAGCACCAGGTGGACGCTCCGAAGGCTGAGACTGTCAGTCACCTTTCCGTGCTTGCCCAGGCTTCCATCTTCAGTGAAGAGTTCGACCTCGATTCCGGAGAGCTCGGCGAGCTTCGCCTGATCGAAGGCGGCCGCGCCGTTTCGCTCGCCATAGAGGAGCCTGATCTCGGCTTCAGGCTTGGCGTGCCGCGCCCAGGCCGGGAGCAAGATGAAGGGGGCGAGCCCGACGCCGCCGGCGAGGCAGATGATCTTTCTGGCATCCTGGAGATCGAACCCGATGCCGAGCGGGCCCAGCAGCAGCGCCGTGTCACCGGGCCGCAGGGTGGAGAGTTTCTTCGAGCCTTCACCGAAGACCCGAATCAGAAGACCGACGCGCCCACCGCTGGCGGCGGCGATGCTGTTCGGTCTGGGCAGGAAAGGCACGGCGAATCCAGAAGCACCGAAGCCGATCATCATGAATTGTCCCGGTAGCGCCCGCTCGGCAATCTCGGGAGCTTCGAATTCCAACCAGTAAGTATGCTCGGCGACGCGCTGCTTGGAGCTGACCGGGCACCAGGCCCGGATCGGTCGATTGAGCCTTATGCTTGCGATTCGTCTATCCTCTTTGAGGGTGGTGGCTGCGCGGAACGATCGCAGCGCACCCAATAACCACACTCACTCTACTGTCGAGTAGCGGCACGGCGTGGGTCTTTGAGGACCTGATCTGCCTGGATGCGAAGCCGCTGCAGCTGGCGCCTCAACCCATCTTCCAACTGCTCGTAGGTGAAGCCTTCAACCTCACCATCGCCAAGCACGGCCTGGACGTAAGCGCTGCTGCGATAGTCGTCGAACAAACGCTGGCGTAGCTCCTCGGCTTGGGGCGGATCGACTTTCCCGAGCTCGAGGAACGCCATGATCGCCTTGGGCGCCCATAGCCCATCCGCCTGCTGGTCCACGTACTCGAGGTACAGAGTCTGTGCGAGCCGCGGGGCACCCAGTTCCTCCCTTGCAACCTCGGCGGCAGCAATATAACCGACGTTACCCCGTTCGACATAGAATTCAAGCCTGCGGATTCTCTCTATCATCTGGCCGACGCGTCCGATGCGGCTCCCGAACGGTAGGGTCCGCGCTTCACGCAGGATCTCGAACGGGACATCCAGATCATCCAGCGTCTCGGTCCCTTCGAGCTTCATCCCGGCCAGCTGGAGCGATGCCTCGACGGCGGCGCGCGATTCCGAAGCGACTTCGACGGTCAGCCGGTAATCTTGCTCCGCAAGCTCCTCTCGACCTACCTCCCGGTTCATGTCCCCACGTAGCTTGACGAGACGCGCCCGGAACTGGCGCGACAGTCGCGCCTCTTCGACCCCCACCAGAGCGACACGTGCGGCTTCTGCATCGGCAGCCGCCAGGTACTCCATGGTCTGGTAGACGCTTTCTTCTTCAGAGGCCGGGATCCTCGATTGGAAGCTCCTGCTGAGCTCGAAAGCGGCCTCCTGATCGCGACCCAAGACTACCAGCAGGCGGGCGCGTTCGAGTCGAGGGTCCAACCAATCCGCTTCCAACCTCGAGGCCTCTCTGAAATCGGCTTCGGCAGCGTCGAGCCGACCGAGTCCCACTCGCGCGAGGCCGCGGCTGTAGTGGAGAGCGGCCCGGCGTCTCGTGTTGCGTTCGTATTCGAGGGCGGAGCCGATGAGGGAGTCCGCCAGAGCGTGGTCCCCCAACCGTGCCTCCGCCATCCCGAGGTAGCCGCCAGCTTCGGCGCTGTCTTTGCGGCTGCTGATCATGCCCATGAGCTTACGGCTCGCCTCCGCAGCCTCCACCCAATCCTCGAGCAGCACCCGCGCCTCGGCGATCAAGCGCTGAGAATCATCGGCCCATTTGCTGTCGGGGTTCTTCTCCACAACCCGTGCGGCCTTTTCGATGCTCTGATTGAGCGTGGCGCGGCCCGCAGCCTCGTTGCCGGCTTCGATCTCACGCTTGCCGCGGTTGAAGAGCTCGTTGGCGTTGTAGACGGAATTGAAATAGACGCAGCCACTGGCCGAAACCGTGGCGGCTGCGAGTAGGAGGGAGCGGGCGTTAACCGCCAGTTTCAGAGCTAGACCAGAGCCGCCGAGCATATCCTGCAAGGTAATTCACTATTCCATCGGCCAACGCATCTGCAATCTTCGCCTGATAAGACGATGATCGCAACAGCCTCTCCTCTCTCGTGTTGGAGAGGTAGCCGATCTCGACAAGCGCCGCCGGTATGGACGCCCCGACAAGCACGCGAAAGCCCGCTTGTTTGACGCCGAGATCGGGGGCCTCGAGAGTCACATCCATGCTGCGGTTAACGGATGAAGCGAAGAGGCTCGACTCGCGGAGGTTGCCGGTGAATTGGAGGTCGACGAGCATGAACTGGAGCGGGTCGAGGTCCTCGGGCCTGACCGCGCCGATGCCTTCGAACTGGACAGAGGCGTTCTCGCGCAGTGCCACCTGTCGGGCCTGGTCGGTCTTCGCAACCGCGAGGAAATAAGTCTCGAAGCCGCGCATCGAGCTGGGCTTCTTGGGCATCGAGTTGGCATGGATCGAGATAAAGAGGTTGGGCTGTCGCCCTCTGAGGGCAGGTACGCGAGGCCGATCGGAGAGGGAAACGAGAGTGTCTCTGGATCGCGTCATGACCACTTCGATCGTAGACTCGCGTAATAGACGCTTCTCCAGACGCTTCGCGATGGACAGGGTGAGATCCTTCTCCTTGGTGCCGTTGATGCCGATGGCGCCGGGATCGGGACCGCCGTGGCCGGCGTCGATGACCACAAGCCACAGTTCCCGGCGGTCCGGCGTCCTGACGATGGCGCTACGCTCGACCAACCGCCCATCCATATAGCGCCAGCGTTGTGGCTGAGAGCGTGGCAGCCAATCGAGCACCCAGCTGAGGGGGATCATCAGACCTGCACGGCCCCGGTAGGCGGGGTTCACCAACTGATGAACCGACCCGCCGAAGGCGAAGAAGGGCGAGCCTTCGGTGAAGCGGACCATCAGACCTTCGAGGTCGAGGCTGGAGGCATCGCCAGCGTATCCGAGAGCGTCGGCGAGGCCGGCGATAGAAGCGGCTGGATAGCCTCGCTCGGTGAGGAGTCGAACCGTGTGCGGTGTGCCATCGCGGACGACAACCAGGTCCGAGGCGCCAGACCCTGGCAGCGGGGATAGCCCGAGGGCGATGCCAACCAACGCCAGAACTACGACCCTATCCCCTCTTGAGCGCACGCGCCACCTCCCGATCGGCTTCCCGCCGTTTGATATCCTCACGCTTGTCGTGCTGACGCTTTCCGCGCGCCAGCGCGAGGCTCACCTTGGCCTGTCCGTTCTTGAAGTAAACCTCGAGCGGGACGAGGGTCAGGCCAGCCGTCTCCACTTTCCCAGTCAAGCGGCGAATCTCCTTGCGGCGAAGCAGTAATTTGCGGCGGCGCTTGAACTCGTGGGCGGCCGGACCCGCCGGTCCGTAAGGGCCGATGTGCATATTGACGAGCCACACTTCTCCGTCGTCGATACGCGCGTACGAATCGGAAAGGCTAGCGTTGCCCTCACGAAGCGATTTGACCTCACTGCCCTTCAAGACGATCCCGGCCTCGATGCTCTCCAGAATGTGATACTCGTATCGCGCCTTCCGATTCCGGGCAACAACTTTGGATTCATCTTTCGACATGGGAGTATTCGGCAGGGACCTTGGGGTTCTCTAAGATCGGCTGATCCGCGGCTGCGCGCAAGTCACCCTCATTCCAGCACTTCCACCTGCTGGCGCCGGACGCGTCGCAGCTCGTGAACCTGGGCGACCTCCGCCCCCAAGACGAAGGCGACGCTCAGGTAATAGACCCAGATCACGACCACGACGAGGGTGGCGAGCCCTCCATATATAGAGGAATAGTCTGCGATCCGCGTCAGGTAAAAGCTGAACCCGAGCTTTAGGATCTCCCAGCAGACGGCGGTGAACGTCGCGGCGGTCAGCGCCATCCGCCAGGGGATACGCCTGGCGGGGAGAAATTTGTAGATCAGAAGGAAGAGGACGAAGATGAAGGTGAGGGAAGCGACGGCCGCGTAGATGGCATCAAGCACGCCGATCGAAGTTCCTGACAACCCGAGGAATTCGAAGCCCCTGGCTTTAGCGATATTGAAGAATACCGTTATTCCGATGTTGAGGATGAAGAGGACGCTCGCGACCAGGACCATCTCCGCATCGAAGATCTTGCCATGAATGATCCCCCTGGCCTGGCGCAAGTCGAAAATCTCGCGTAACACCGCCCGCAATGATCCGAACAATCGCGTTGAGAACCAGGTGAACAGCACGAAGCTGATCAAACCGATGGCTTGTCCGCGGTCGACGGCCAGGTTGATGATCTCTTCCGGTAGATTCGTTTCGTGAGCGTCCACCATCTCGGACGCGAGCACGGGCACGACGATATCCAGATAGTGGCGGAGCTGCTCGATGGGTTCGATGCCGCTGGCCTGAGCAGCCGCAGCTAAAGTCAGGCTGGCCAGCGAGACGATGATCAGCAGGAAGGGTACGGCGGCGACCACGAGGCTAAACGTGAGACCGCTGGCGAGCACGAAGATGTTGTCATCGTCGGCTTTCTCGAATACGCGGACCGCGTACTCACTGATCGTGCCCCAGATGGCAGCAAGCAGACGGACAAGCGCCGCCATCCACCCGTTCAGTCGGGAGAGTAGCGGCGCTCGAGGTGTGAGCTTGGACTCAGCCAGCGGCGGCTTCGTCAGCGTCCTTCCCGCCGCCACCAGAGACACGCTCATCGAACTCCGTGCGGGCGACCTTAGCGGCGTTGCGGCCTGCATCGAACGCCTGCTGCGCCTTCGCGCGACCTTGTTCCACGGAGCGCTTCGCGGTCTTCAGTTTCTTGTCCAACTGTTCCCGGCTAGATTCCAGGGCATCTTGAACTGTTTCCTGGATGCCGCCGACTGCCTCCTCGGCTCGCTGGCGGAGTCGCTGGGCGCGCTCTTTCAGTTCTTGCTGGGTCTCGGCACCAGACTTGGGCGCCAAAAGGAGTGCCGCCGCGGCGCCCATCAAAGCGCCCCAGACAAAGGGTAGGAACCCAGAGCCACTCCGCTCGATCACGATGTAAGGAACATCGTCGTCGTGCTCGCGCATCTCGTTTCTTCCTTCTGTCAACGTTTCTCCGACCGATACGATCCGGCCATCAGCCCTCCCGCATCACCAGACGTAGGTCCTCGAGATTGAGGGGCCATGGGAGTACGACACGTCTGTCATCGGGCGCCGGCAGCGGGCCTCTCTCGGCGCCGTGCTTCAACTCGATGAGTCGGGCGCCGCTCGATCCGAGTTGTTCACCGTCGCTCATCTCGAAAAGGTCGCCTCTATATATGACCACCTGCGGATCCAGCTCACGCAGGCGCGCCACACCCTCGGCTGCCTCAGCCACCGTCACCTCGTAGCCGTCGCCTTCCAACAAGCGAGCGAGCGCTTCCCGGGTGACATCGTCCGAAGCTATAAGAAGAATGCGCCGGGGTGACATGGCCGGTCTTCCTCATCAGCGCCTGTCAGGGAAAGCGCGATGGCCTTAGGAGTAGGGAAGATAGAGGGATCGGTCGGCAAATTCAATGTCCGGCGCCCCTGATGTTCGATTCTCGAGGCCGGCCTGCGGGCACGGGCGGAGGCAATAATCGATCATCGACTCTCGCTCAGCTTCTCGCGCACCAACTGTTTGCTGAGTTCCACGCCAGGCTGATCGAGGGGATCCACGCCATAGAGCTCGCCGGCGTAGACGGTCGCGATCTCCCACAGCATGAAGTATTCGCCGAGCTCCCGGGCACTCAAGCGAGGGAAGTCAATAGCCAGATTGGGCCGGCCAGCGCGGGTGAGCGCTTCCTGGGTCGCCTCGGCTTCGGTACGAAGCAGCTCCCCCAGGGTATGTCCCGAGAGGTAGGAGATCGATGCGTAGCCACTCGGTGCTTCAGGGATCTCAAGCTCCTCTTCGCTCTGCTGGACGATGAGGAAGATGATGACTTTGTCGTAAGGTCCAGCGGCATACAACTGCAGCTGCGAATGCTGATCGGTGGCACCCACCGCGGCCACGGGCGTCGGTCCGACGGATATCCTGCCGTCGTCACCAGAACGTTTGCCTAGACTCTCCGCCCAGAGCTGTCGAAACCAGAAAGCGGAATCGCGCAGCCGGTCGGAATAGGGCATCATCACGTGAACGTGGCAGTTGCGGCGCGTGTCGGCGAGGTAGAGAGCCGCGGCGAGGAGGCCGGCGGGGTTCGCGTTCAGTTCAGGGGTCTCACAACGTTCGCGCATGTCACGGGCGCCAGCGAGGAGAGTGGCGATATCGACGCCGACGAGCGCAGCGGGCAGCAGGCCGACCGCGGACAACACGGAGAAGCGGCCACCGACGTTGGTGGGCACAGGGAGCGATACGATACCTTCATCGTCGGCGATCGAGCGCAGGACCCCGGACTCGGGGTCCGTGGTGAACACGAGGTGGCGTCGGTATCCATCGCCGAGCTCGTTCTCCAGCATCGCGCGGACGACGAGGAACTGAGCCGCGGTTTCTGCTGTACTGCCTGACTTCGAAACGACGTTAAAGAGAGTGCGGGTGAGATCGAGCCGCTTGAGGAACGGGCCGAGGGTATCCGGATCGACGTTGTCGATGACATACAGCTTCGGATACCACTCGCGCTCTTCCGAGCTCAACTCGTTCCACGAAGAGCCCAGGAGCGCGGAACGCAACGAGATGGCACCGAGCGCCGAACCGCCAATGCCGAGAACGACAACATTCTCAAAGGCCTGACCAGCACCTTCCGCGAACTGCGCAATACTATCGACGACTTCCCCGCCATCCGGGAGCTCGAAGAAGCCAAAGCGCCCAGCGGCCCGCTGGCGGCGAACCGATTCATGGACCGCTGAGAAGCGGTCGCGGGCAAGCTCGTCGAGGTCCTTGCGATCCAGCCCATGACCATCGATGAACATGTTATCCAGTCTGAGGTCGAGCGGCATATCTCGCTCCTGCTTTCTCTAGTCGATTTCAACGACCAGCCCATCATATGCCGGCTCGACTCCGTCGGGCAGGCCAGAGAGAAGCTCGCTGTATTCGAGTCGGTGCGTTAGGTGAGTCAGGAAAGCGCGCCGCACTCCCAGTTGCTGGGCCACCTGCACCGCCTCTTCCACATTGAAGTGGGTGGGATGACGCGCCCCCCGCCAAAGGGCGTTGATGACGAGAAACTCGACACCGTCGAGGGCCCGGAAGGCATCGTCCGGAAGCTCCGCGGCGTCGACGACGACACCGAGCTTGCCCACCCTGAACCCATATGACCATGTCTTTCCGTGGGGGAAGCGCAGCGTTTGAAGTGTGAAGCCCGCGGCGCTGATCGTATCTCCGGGACCGAAAGTCCGCAGCTCGATCTGCGGGGAGCTGGTCCCGGCCAGGGGCTGAGCAGCGTCGTCGAAGATGTAACGGAAGCGCTCGCACAGCTCTTCGCGATGCTCAGCAGCGACCAGCATAGGGAGTGGGGCCCCGCCCTTCAAGCTAAAGATGCGCAGATCGTCCATACCGTGGACGTGATCGGCGTGAAGGTGGGTGATGAAAACGGAGTCCACGCGAGCGATTCCCTCGCGCAAAAGCTGTAAACGGAGCTCGGGTGGGGTGTCAATCAATAGGACGCCGTCGTCGGACTCGAGGGTCATAGCGTGCCGGGTTCGGCTGTTCCTGGGCTCGTTTGAAGTGCAAACAGGGCAATCGCAGCCGATGACAGGGACGCCGAAGCTGGTTCCGGTGCCGAGGAAGCGAAGGCGCACGATCAGAGCACTTCTATTTTGACCATGTTGGTGGTGCCGGTGACATGAAAAGGGACGCCGGCGGTGACGATCACCCGCTCGCCTTCAGAGGCGATGCCGGACTTGAGCAGTGTTCGTCTTCCCGCCTCCCACATATTGTCGTAGGTAGTTTCATGACTGCAGAGGACCGGCAGAACGCCCCATACGAGCGACAGCTGGCGATAGACGCGCTCGGTGTCGGTGACTGCGATGATTGGGACGGGCGGCCGGCGCGAGGAGACGACACGCGCGGTGAAGCCGCTTCGAGTAAAGGTGACGATGGCCGGGGCATGTAAGACGCGAACGGCCTCGACGGTCGCTCCCGCGACGGCCACTTCCGTGGTCTGCGCCTCCTCTTCTTCGCGGGTCGCCGGTACATCGTAAGTGGGGCCGGCAGCCATCAGGGTGCTCGATTCGATCTCTTCAATGACGCGCGTTAGCGCCTCTACTGATTCCACCGGATAGCGCCCGACGGCGGTTTCGGCGGCCAGCATCAGGGCATCGCTTCCATCGAGAATAGCGTTGGCCACATCCGATATCTCGGCCCGGGTGGGCCGGGGCCGTTCGATCATCGTCTCCAGCATTTGCGTCGCGATGATCACCGGCCGGTAGTGTTCGTTGGCCTGGCGGACTATCCGTTTTTGAACTAGCGGCACCTGCTCGAACGGGAGTTCCGTACCCAGGTCGCCGCGGGCGACCATGACGACATCGCTGGCATCGATGATTCCATCCAGATCGTCCAGGGCGACATCTTTTTCGATCTTGGCGACGATCAAAATATGGTCGGGCACTCGGTCCCGAATCTCACGCACATCTTTAGCTCGCCGCACGAACGACAATCCCAGGCAATCGACATCGATCTCTATCGCGAGTTCGATATCTTGCTTGTCTTTCTCTGTTAGGACCGGAGCGCTGACGTGCACGCCGGGAAGATTGATACCTTTGCCACTCGAAATACGGCCGCCGATGACGACTTCAGCTTCGACGAGTGGAGAATCGGTCTTGATGACGCGAAGCTCGACCCGCCCATCATTGATGAGTATTCTGTCGCCCTGCTTCAAGTCGATGGCCAGATCGGCGTACGTGACCGGGAGGGCGGTTGCCCGTGGACGATCAGCCGGCGCAAACGTGACTCGCTCCCCTGGTGCGAGCTCGATGGGTTCATCGAGGTCACCGAGCCGGATCTTCGGGCCCTGTAGGTCAGCGAGCAGAGCGATAGGCTTCTCGATCATTGCCGCGCACTCTCTGACCTGACTGGCCGCTGCGCGAATCTCGGCGGCGGTCCCGTGCGACATATTAAGCCGAGCCACGTTCATCCCGGCCTGGCAAAGGCGGCTAATCGTTTCGCGGTCGGATGAGGCAGGGCCGATGGTGCAAACGATCTTCGTCTTGAAGAACTTACAGGTGTTCATGAATCCAAGATCTCTTTCTTGTCGTGCCGAGTCAAACCACGGCGGGATCGGGGAATTCTACGGCCGGTAGCGAGCCCAGAGTTCGGGCGCTTCCGTCGCCAAGTCTTTGAGGCCCTGAGCGACATCGAGGATCTGCCGATTCATCGAGGTAGGGTCGCCTGGCGATAGCAGGGCACCGGGTACGAAGGCACCGGGCAGCGGAGCGGCGAAGAGGAGGGCAACGGTGAACTCCACGGACTCACCAGGCGCCAAACGAATGGGGCCGAAGCTCTCGGTGAGACGATAGTCGTCTGGTGAGTCCGAAACGAATCCGAAGTCGGGCGAAGGGTGGTCGACGATGGGGTCTCCGGCGCTGAGGCGTCCGGCCAGGATACGCCAGGCGAAGTCATGGCGCGTCCCGTCATCCCAGTCATCGGCGGCACGCCAGAGGGTGCGAGTGCGCTGATCAGCACCGGCCGGCGGCTCTAGGGTCAACAATCCTACTAAAGCGGGAGCCTCCGCACCGATCTCGGAATCGCTGAAGTCGGCGTCGTAGATGAAACCGAGACCGGTCTCGGCATCGAACGAAGCCAGGTCATCGCTCGCCGCGCCCACATCGGCATCAAGACCAAACCCGAGGTAGAGCTGCTCGAACGTATAGCCGGCGGCGGGGAATATCGGGTAGAGCTTCTGATAGCGGGGGTCGGCGGTGACGTTGGAGAGCTTGAAGTGAATGAACAGCATGTCCTCGACGATCACGCTATCGACCGCCACGATGCTCTGCTCGACGGCGAGGCCGAGGATCGAACCGCCGATGAACCTGGCGGTGGCCCAGTAGCCGAGTTGCACGGTTTCGCGCGACCCGTTCACCTGCGTCGTTACTGGCTGCCGTCCCGTCCACGCTTGGCGGAACGACTGCGTCGCCAGAGTGTCTCCCGCCTGATCGGCTCCGTCGGCTCCGATGATGGCCGCGACCAACAGGCGGCCGCCAGCTCCGAAGTCATCGCCTCCCTCGCCAGGCCATTGGAGGGCGGACACACCGCCGCCAAAGAAAAAGCTGGCACACGTATCGCCGAAGTTATTGAATCGGCACACGACCCGCCCGCGATCGAGAACGAAGGGGCAGTCGCGCCCGCAGCCGCCTTCGAGCGCCGCATCTAGAGTGACGAGCTGTTCACCGAGCACGAAGAATTCCTGCTCCCAACGAAAAAACTGGTTCGAGCCAGCATCGAGAAAAAGCTCGATGGCGTGGTTGCCTGCCGGGATTGCCTGCACTGTGTGGGGGGTGATTTCGTTCAGCTCCTCGCCATCGATGGTGATGCTGGCGCCGATAGGATCGGAATTGATCGCCAGCTGTCCAGAGATGGGCACGGTGGGACGCTCGCGCATCTCAGCGCAGCCCGAGCCCAGGCCAGAAGCGATCGCCATCGCGAGAACAACCAGGATCTTGCTACGCCTCATTCAACATCTCCCTGATGACCTTGGAGCGGCTGACCAGCCGAGGCAGAACTTCCCCGGCGGCCCCCTCGATGAAGATATCCATCATCTCGGTCAGCTCAGAGGGCTGCGTGTTGACTTCAATGATCGTCGCACCCGTGGTTCGGGCAACCGCCGGGAGTCCGGCGGCCGGGTACACGAGGCCCGAGGTCCCGACGACGAGCAAAGCATCGCAGCGAGCCGCGAGGTTCTCCGCCCGCTCGAATACGCCGGACGGTAGCATCTCACCGAACCAGACGACATCGGGGCGGAGCGGCGAGCCACACTCGGGGCAGGCCGGCGGCTGGAGCGGGCCATCTTGCTCCGACACGGGAACGGAGATGTCCACCGCATGGTCGCGGTCGAAGCACTTGAAGCGGTGTATGTTGCCGTGGAGCTCGAGGACGGTGCTCGATCCTGCCCGGGCGTGGAGACCGTCGATGTTCTGAGTGACCACCACGACGTGGGGAATGAAGCTCTCGAACTTCGCGATGGCGATGTGGCCCGCATGTGGCTGGGCGTGGGAGATCAGCCCGCGGCGGTAGTTGTACCAACCCCAAACGCGGGAGGGATCTGCGCTGAAACCCTTCCGCGTCGCAAGCTCCTGAGGATCGTAGCGGGCCCACATACCGTCCAGGGCATCGCGGAAAGTCGGAATGCCGCTCTCCCGAGACATGCCGGCTCCCGTCGCGACGACGACACGGTCCGTTCGCGCCAGCCGCTCAGCAGCTGTCTCCAGTCGTTCGTCACCTGCGTTCAAACTCACGGCTCACTCTTCGTACACCGGCTCGCCGGCCACGAATGTGGCTATCACCCGTGCCGAAAGCAGCCGCGCAGGGCCCGCGGTCGCGAGATCAGTATCCCAGACAGCAAAATCCGCATCCAGACCCGGTTCGAGACGCCCGCGGCGATCTGATTCGCCAGCTGCCCGAGCCGGACCCGCCGTGAAAGCCTCCAGCACCTCCAGGCCGTCCAAGCGCTCATCGGGATACCAGCCTCCTGGCGGCTTCCCTTCGCGGTCGCAGCGGGCGACGGCCGCGTAAAACCCCTCTCGCGGATCCGCCGCTTCGACCGGCGCATCCGAACCGAATGCCAGGAGCGTCCCGGAATCGAGCAGGCTTCGGAAAGCAAAGGTCCGGCGGGCCCGGGCGGTTCCCCATGCCGGCTCTACCAGGGGAAGATCCGTCAGCAGGTGAGAAGGCTGCATCGAAGCGGAGATTCCCGCCCGCGCTACGCGTGGAATGTCCTCACGGCTCACGCACTGCAGGTGCTCGATCCGATGGGGGACGGCCAGGCCGGCCGCCGGGGCGGCTTCCGGCGAGTCCAGGGTCATCCGGACCGCCGCGTCGCCGATCGCGTGGACCGTGGAGGCCAGTCCCGCCGCTGCCGCCCTCGCAACATCATGCCGAAACTCGGCCGGGTCGAGCCGGCGGATCCCTCGATCCACGCTCCCCTCATAGG
>SDBV01005573.1_pt1 | contig 17724 bp, 14 predicted proteins | sample 2277081 | NCBI WGS metagenome assembly SDBV01 (sample SAMN10402039, study PRJNA504765) | marine sediment metagenome | isolation source: marine sediment core GS10_PC15, 223 cmbsf | place: Arctic Ocean: Southern Knipovich Ridge | collected 2010 | reverse complement strand
ACCCATACCTGATCCCGAACCCATACTTGATCCAGAACCCCGTGACATTGAAGGTATCGTAATAAGGGTATTCAACTTTGAATTCACTCCAGCAGAGATCGAGATCAAGAGAGGCACGACAATTACTTGGTTGATGCGGGAATTCGACTTCCCGCAGGGAGACCCCGGATTCCATAACATAGTTGCCGATGGCGGCGAGTTTAACTCGAAGAACCTGAGACGCGTAGACGAAACGTGGAGCTACACGTTCAATGATATAGGAGAATTCAGCTACATATGCGAACCTCATCCGTGGATGATAGGGAAGATAATCGTAACCGAGTGAGTAGACTCTAGGCGACTACCCGAATAGTCCCTGTCATAAAGGGATGGATGGTGCAGTGATATTGGATAATTCCCACCTCAGTCACGGTAAAAGTAAAGGTCTGGTCGGCAGCATCTAACCGCCTCGACTCAAATAAACTTGAATCATCGCTTACAATAATGTGCTGTGCGGGATAGAGCGGGTCTATCATACCCATAATCCAGACCAGAATTGTTCCAATCCTGACTGTGATCTCCTCCGGAACGAAAGAAAACGTCCCTTGATTATTTATCAATATTTCCACTCTCCCCTCGAGGACTTCGGGAACATCTGCTCCCATTGGGGATGTCCCTTCCACGACTATTATCTTTCCAACCATCCACGGATGGGGATCACATGCGTACGTAAATTCCCCAAGTTCATTGAATGTATAGCTGAACCGATTGCCAAAGGAAAGCTGATCTGATTCGAATACTCCATTGGTTTCAACTACATTGTGCCAATTCACGTCACCACCAGCTCCCGCCTCCCTGTCTATCATGTGCCAGGTAACGGTCGTTCCTCTAGTTACAAATGTCTCGTCCGGATATACTTGAAATCGTATCTCAATCAACGCCTCGCCATCGAAAATCTCTGGTACATCAGGCTCTGGTTCTGGCTCTACCACTGGCTCTGGTTCTGGCTCTACCACTGGCTCTGGTTCTGGCTCTACCACTGGCTCTGGTTCTGGTGGAGGTACTACTTCAGGCTCTGGTGGAGGTACTACTTCAGGCTCTGGTGGAGGTACTACTTCAGGCTCTGGTGGAGGTACTACTTCAGGCTCTGGCTGCGGTTCTGGTATTATTTCAGGCTCCGGCTGATCCACTATCGGTTCATCGATCAGAGGCGGAACTTGTGGGGCGAGAGGCCTGGCGAAAAAGAGGATACCCGCAAGTCCCACAATGGCTATAATTACTATGACCGGTATAAGTCGATTCAAGATATACAGGGAACGTCAATGACTGATTTAACCATTTACCATTATGGATATTTTCGAACAGGATTTCATTACATTTTCGATCAGGATCTCATTAACGAGTATGGCTAAGGATATTAACGTGCAACCACAGAAGACCTACATGGCTTCCATGGACGTAGGTTCTCCAGCACCCGAATTCAGTTTGAAGGACACTGACTTGAAGGATCGAAAACTCTCGGAATTCAGGGGAAAGAACTTGGTATTGGCCTTCTTTCCAGGGGCATTCACCGGTGTGTGTACAACTGAGCTATGTAGATTCCGTGACGACTTGAGCAAGCTCGCCGGTCTGGGAGGTCAAATCCTTGGAGTAAGTGTAGATTCTCCTTTCGCAAATATGGGATTCGCAAATGCTCATAATTTGTCATTCCCAATCCTCAGTGATTACAAGAGGGACGTGATAAGAAACTACGGTCTTGAGCTTCCAGACTTTGCTGGAATGGATGGTTATACGGCCGCTAAAAGATCTGTCTTCGTCCTAGACTCGGGAGGGGTGATTAGGTACAAATGGATTTCGGACGATCCTACAATTGAACCGAACTATGTTGAAGTCGAAGATGCAATGTCAAGATTGCAGTGACCTACCTAATTTTTCGAACGTAAATCCCAGTGACGGCCTTTAGGATATAGACCCAGCCGACAACAACTAAGGTCGATAGAACTGCCTTAGATATCCCTGTTAAGATTATTCCAAATCTCCCAGGCAGGTTGGGCATCGGCACGATCACGACAAATATCAATACAGAACCCAGGATGACTAATAAGAACGCCAAGGTCAGGATGCCCATGAGCTGGATGACGGTTCTCAACATTAGATCACGTCAGTAATGCCACCAAGGTGGCAAGGAAAGCGGAGAACGCAGTCAGGGCGAAAATTATTCGGACAATCTCTCTCTCTCCCAGCGGCCCATCAGAAGCAATCAGCCTAACGAGAGTAACAGGAGCTTTCCTGCTTTTTTCAGCCATTAATCTGCCGTCGTCAAGAACTATTGTGGGCCTGACTTTGATCTTGCTATGTTCAACGAATCCTTTAACACTGGTGAGAAAAAAGAAGGAGTTCAAGATCGCCGGCAGAATTGCAATCACAGCTACAATCTCCACGCCTCCGACAATTGCAATAGCTCCATATATTGCTCCAAGCGCCAAAGTCCCGGAATCACCCGGAAATATTCTGGACGGGAATCTATGGAATAAGAAGAAAGCCAAACAGACCATAATAAGCGGGATTGCGGCTAGTGCGAGGATTACTTTTCCATTCAGAAAGAGAGCTAGGACGAGAGGCACTGTAGCAATGGCGATAAAGCCACTAACGGCTCCATTGAGAACGTCAATCGTGTTGATGGTATTTGCCGTGACGGGAATTGCTATGAGGATCAATATAGGATAAATGAACGTCAAACGAGTTGATCCAAAAAACGGGAAAACAAGATGAGGAGAATATGTCGATAAGGCGAGAATTGGGATGGCAGCGGCAAGGAGGAGAGCAGGTTTCGCTAGGCCTCCTAACTTATGAAAATCGTCTACGAAGCCAATAACCGATGCGATTACTGTCGTGAGTAATATTGCAAGTATTCCAATCTCTCGAGTGAATAAGAAAAGCAGAGATTCGGCTGCGACTAGGCCCGCAATGAGTGCCAGCCCTCCCGGGGTGGCGACCAAGTTGCGTTCTGGTTTATGGAAATCGATTGCGGTCATCTTTTTTGAATGGAGGAATCCAATTAGACGGCTAGTAACAAGATACGTAACCAGAAATGGGGTCACAGTGGCATAGAGTACCAAAAAAGGCAGTGACTCGAGCCCAGTCATCAACCACCCAAGAATGTCTCGATGAATATAAAAGTCAAAGTTTAATACAATAAGAAAGGAGGCCATAAGGGCAAACGGTAGATATTTCATGGTTAAGATATCCGAGCTAAAAGATAATATGCGAAGAGTAGATGTAGAGGGAGAGATCGCCGACATCTCAGAATCAAGGAGTGTTAATCTCAGGGTTGGAGGCCAAGCCAAGGTAGCAGATGCCACCTTGAAGGACGAAGAGACCTCAATCAAACTGACTCTATGGGATGATCAAATCGATCAAGTCCACGTTGGATCAAAGGTAAAAGTCGAAAATGGTTATACCAACAGCTTCAGAGGAGAGATAAGGCTCAACGTCGGAAGGTATGGGAAGCTTCAGCTCCTGTAGACCTGTCGAACTTCATAAAGAATAAACGATCAGAGAAAATAGTAGGCCAGAGACAACGAAACCGGCTGCTGAGTAGATTTTCTCATTTGTGGAAAAGATAATCGCAGTGCCCAGAGCTCTGCCTAGAGGGATGAATAGCATTAGTATTATTCCAAATCCTGGAACTAGGGAGAGAGAAATCTCATCGGGTATTTTGGGAATCAGTATCTCGTTTTGGATTAGGCCTGGTGATATGATGATTATAGGAAAAGCCACACCAAATATCCCGATCGTGATCACCATCCCTGCAGTCAGAAGCTTGAGAGCGTATTTTTCTGGGGTGAGTCGGCTGTAAGGCATGACATTACACACCTAGAAAAGTATGCTGAAACCTAATCCATTTGCAATCATTAAAATGGAAATGTATACTACCGCGATGACAAAGATCTTCCTCAGTACCTCTCCTCTGACGTATTTTGCAGTCCTTGATCCTACCTGAGCTCCGAAAAAGACTCCCAGCGCGATAGGCACAACGATGACGACATCAATAGCTCCTTGCGACAGAAATATCAATGCACCCGCGGATGCTGTTATTCCTATCACGTAGCTGCTGGTCGCTACCGCCACCTTTATGGGGACTCCCATAACCTTGTTCAGAATCGGTACAAGGACCGACCCTCCACCGATTCCGAGCAGGCCTGCGAATAGGCCACCAAGGACGCCAAGACCAATTCCTGGCTTGATGTTATGTGGTACATAGTAGATTGTTGAATTTGTAGACTGATCAACGTATGACGAAGGAACCTCCACAGGAGAAGTACCTTTTCTGACAGAGGTGTCGACGGCTGGAGACGTTTTTCTCCCCCTTATCATCGCAAGCCCGGCGTACAATAGTGCGATCCCAAAGATGACGCTGAGAGTATTCGAATCAAGTGATAAGGCAAACGCTGCTCCTATGATTGCACCAGTCAACGCTCCAACCTCGAGTAATGTCCCTAGACGAATGTTGACGAGTCCTTGCTTAAGATATACCATCGAGGCGCTACTAGAATTAGTCAAGACTCCAATGAAACTTGCTCCTATAGCCAAGTGGATAGGGACACCAAGAATGAGGATGAGGGCAGGCACGATAATAAATCCCCCTCCGAGGCCGAGGACAGAGCCGATTACCCCGGCTAGGATTGCGATAAAGAAGCTTGAGATAATTAAAACGTTAACGTCCAATCCAAATTGGCGAGGTCGAAGAGTCTTATATCTTTGAGTCTGTGAATCAAACTCATCATCTGCTACTTCTCCTCCACATGAAAATTAGTAATGCAGCTATCCCTATTACAGCAGCTGCTAAGGGGATTGCAAATCTCTGATTCAAGAATGGTCTGCTAGGAAATGGTGGGCTACCGTTCGGAACCTGTGGATCATTTACTTTACTCATACCATTAACGGGACGGACATCAGAAAGATCCACAAAGATAGCATCTTCAAAGTGTACATTGAACTCCTTAAAGAGCGTCAGGACTTGGAATTCGTCTTTGCTGGAAGTAATAATGTTTATCGACCCATACGTATTATTCCTACCTTCGGTAATTAGGAGGAGAGAGCCTACGTAGTCAACCAGATGCCTCCTGTCGATTTTGACTATCTCGTCTCTATCAACTAAGGAAATGAACAGATCCTTTGCCGGTGGGATCACTTCGATCTTTTCAGGGAGTTCGCCGGGAAATAGAGCAACTTCTAAAACTCGATTCCCTTCTAGAGGGGAAATAGCGATGACCTTTTCCCCTTCTTCCACAGCTAGGATTATGTCCCCACCAATCTGTCCAAAACCAATTGGAGCTACGGTGATACCCTCAAGCCATGTTCTTTGCCCTAGTACGATGATTCTCCGATGATTTCCCTCAGGATCGATGGTCCACACGCTCCCGTCTTCGGTTGTCGCTAGCATGGAGAAATTCCAAGAGCCTACGGTATCGAACGTAAAGAAAACTACTGGATCGAAAGGATATGGCCTTGATACATTTCTGAGAACGTTACCCTCGGGATCAAGTTCGATGATATTGTCAAAGTAAGTACTCATGAAGATGGAGTCATTTTTGAAACCTCCCAACCCTGGTGAAACTTGTAGGTAAACCTCATGTCCGCCTCTAAAAGACTCAGAAAACGGACTAATTCTCCCGTCTGGGGTGATTGTCACCAATGCAGACGTTCCGTCGTCCCTCCACGACGCGATGAACCTTACTCCATCCCATGCGAGGCCCACGGGCCCGTTAATATCGACAAATTTGGTCAAAGTAATGCCTCCATCGTCGAGAGATGGGCTGAATACTTCATTGATTCCGCTGTAGGACGCACCAGGAAGTGGGCCTCCTCCGATAACATAAATTCGGCCATTCTCAACTGCGGAGCTAAGTCCATGCCTAGAAGTGGGCATGCTTTCTCGAGCTCGCCACTCGTCGAGAGCAACAATGTACTCCGCAGTTTTCGCCAACGTACCAAACTCCTCCTCACCGCCAAAGACGAAAATACTCCCATCTAACGATGAAGCAGCTATTCCTCCCCGGGGGGAAGGCATCGAGGCCCTTTTTTTCCACGTATCATTTTCTGGATCGTACTCTTCGTTCACATCCAGGTTGCTAGCTAGGCTTCCTACTCTTCCGCCTATGACATACAACTTTCCCACCACGACTCCCGAAGCAAGATGGTCTCTGGGGGTGGGCATTGGTGCTTTTTCTGTCCAGGAGTCGGTGGCAGGATCATATGCCTCATTCACATTTAGGATCCCGGTTCCGCCAGCGCCACCAATTCCATAAAGGAGTCCGTCGATGAACTGCGCAGTCAGGGCGAGACGGGCGGTTGGCATATCCTCTCCACGCGACCAGAGATTGGATATCGAATCATAAACGAATAGAGTGGGGACTGGACGGGACCCCAGCCCCGAAGCGCCACCTAGCACGTATATCCTGCCGTCAAAGACCGCTGCTGCGGCATGGTGAAGTGGTATCGGAAGTGGTTGTGCAGTTCCCCATTCTTTCGACTTCGTGTCAAAAACCTCGACAGTACGGACAGCCTGGCCGCTACTGTCAAGCCCTCCTATGACATAGATCTTATGTGCAAGCGAAACTGCAACGACTTCAGTTTTTGGAACGGCCATGGGCTCCAGAGTCTCCCATTCTGAAGGGCTCGATATGGAATACGCGAGGTTCGGGACAACGAGGAGGAGCATGACAACAAGAGCCCGATACATTTCGAGACGCCTCTGGCTCTACTAACTCGGAATATGTGTAAAAACATTAGGAAAGTAACATAAAGTCGTGACATGGAGAATGCCGAAACGTAATGTATGCTACAGTTGAGCCAATTCTCCATAATGGTTAGGTAAAAACCTATATCTAGCGGTTTCCCCGTCTTGTAAAGATTGGGGAATCAATCAGTCACTCGAATCCTGATATTCGTGATTGTTGCGACCGTCGTCGGGCTAGGAATCGGTTTCGTCGCCAGTAACCTTTCGTTACAGCCAGGGATAATTAGGCTGGAGGCAAGTGAGCAAGTGCTGGAATCGCGTGTTAGCTCCCTCAACGCACAAATTGAGGAATTGAAGGTAAAAGAATCCGAACTGGTACTGGCTCGTTCAGACATAGCTGACCTGAATAACAATGTCGGAAATCTAGTCATCGAACGGGATACTCTTACGGGGAGGCTCTCCGAGGCTGGTGATTCACTCGATATTCTCCAAGAGGAGCTTACTGCAAAGGAGCTCGAACTTGACTCAACTCTAGGAAGTCTTGACCTCTCTGAATCGGAGAAGCAAAGGATGGAGGATAGAATAGAGGCGATAGGAAATGCAATTACCAGATTTGAGAGCGACAGGCTCCTCCTGGTAGAATTGAGAAAGGAAGTTCCCGCAACACGCGAAGAGGCAATCGAATTTTGGTCAAACGTTCGCGAGATTGCCCGTTCATCAGATCCTTCGCTTGGAATCGCCGTCGATAAAGTCATCAGCACACTCGGTCCATACTATAATTGGCTCGAAACCCAACCGGAACCCGATGCCGACATGGATGGGGTTCTTGACGAAGGGTATGTTCAATGGGCATTCTTCCCTCCGCTAGGAACATTCGACTACTTCGATGAGATCGGAAAGTTCCAGAATGATGCGTTATTAGTGATAATCGTAAGGATGGATGCTGCACTATCTCTGATTGCCTAAAAGAATCCTTTTCGGCTAAGATTATTATACGTCCGTAGCAATCGAAGTTCAAATGTTCCCTAAACTTTTCTTAGGACTCGTAATAACCGGACTGTTGCTTATCGCCTTACTTCCACCGTCTGCGAGAGCAGGGCCGGAGGATCAGCTTCTCTTCGCAGGTGTACGACTCGACGGGCCACAAAGTCTGCTCGAGCCGATCGAAAGACAGCTCTCGGGAGCCTCCGCGCTGGTCATATCAGGCCAGGATAGCCGATTCTTCAAGTCTGGGGATGTAGCTCTAGCTCAGGGCGATGTGGTTTTCCAGGCCGCAGGTGGCGCTGCACTTGTACCGTACAGGAGTCCCTCTCAGAAGTTTAGCAGGAATATTCTTCTTACTCAAGATCTAGGTACAGCACCGCTCCAGACGGAGCCTGCAATGGCCGTAAATCCGAAAGACCCTGAGCACTTGGTTGTTGGCGTTATTGATTACAACTTCCTGAGTGTTGTGTCATATGTTTCAATTGATGGCGGTGAGACATGGCAAGGGCCATATCAGAACAAGTATCTTGAATTCGACTTGGGAGCTGCAGGAGATCCCATAGTAGATTTTGATCGAGATGGGAATGTATACATGGGATCGATATCAATTGGAATAGAAGAGTTCAACATAGGAGGCTTCCCTCTTGCAGTGGCCGTCTCAAGTATCTCTGTAACAAAGTCTAGCGACGGTGGATTCAGCTGGGAGAGGCCTATATCGAGTTCGAGAAGTACCGTCGTGCTTGAAATCGATCCTCAATATCAAGGGCCGCAGGGGGCATTAAATGTGACCAATGCTAGAGCAGGCTTTCTGCGTCTAGGATTTCTAGATAAGCCATGGCTAACTGTGGGCGCGAATCCTGAGGACCCGAGTAAGGATATAGTGTATGTTACTTATACTCACTTTATCATCAGGTACGATGTCTTTATCGCATTAGGAGGCGCTCTATTTTATTTTGCTAATCCTGTTCTCGAGACTACAATCGAAAGCGTAAGATCTACCGACGAGGGACAGACATGGAGCGACCCCGTAGGTGTAAGTCCGACAGTCTTGCAATTTATCGGGGGTCCTGGGGGCGGCGGGGATCAATTCGATAGGCCTGAGAGGGTCGTGCAGTTTGGATACAACTTCGCAGCGCCGGATGGAACTCTCTACAACGCATATTTTGACTCAACCGACGACGGTGCATTTGAGGGTCTGGCAGAAATCTACATCGCAAGATCAGATGATGGAGGTCAATCATTTGGGTCACCCAGACGGGTTGCAGTTTTCCAAGAACCATTCTTCAACTCTCGAACCGCTACCTTTAGGTCATGGTCGAGTGCCTTCCCGAGAGGAGCAGTAGGACCCGACGATTCAGTCAATCTCATCTTCGGTTTCCGCCCATCAGCAAAAGCAACTGACGATGGTGATATCTATTTCAGTCGGTCTGAAGACAGGGGATTCTCGTGGAGCACACCGAAGCCGATAAACGACGATAGAGAAGATGCCTATCAATTCTTCCCAGACCTCGACGTCGATCCGAACGGCGTCATCCATGCGATGTGGGGAGATTTCCGGGATGATCCGTCAAGAATTCGCTACCATATCTATTACTCTAGCTCAGAAGACGGAGGACAAACTTGGCTAGAGAATTCACGAGTGACTGACTTTCCGTCGAATCCCAACAGAGCCTTTCCTGGTGGTAGATTCATTGGCGACTATTATGATCTTGAGGCCACCGAAGATGATGTCTACATGGTGTGGTCCGATAGTAGATTAGGTGAATTTGGAGCGGTGAACCAAAAAATAGCCTTTGCAAGGAGCAAACTCATGGCTACTCCTTCGATCTTCATCAGTCCTCCATCAGGACCAGCAGGGAGGGATGTCATAATCTCGGGTTTTGACTTCCAACCGGATCAAGTGATATTCATTTCGGTTAGTGGAGTCATCGTCTCAACAGACAGAACTGATAGTAATGGTCGATTCTCGACCCAAATATTCATACCAATTGCTGGGGAAGGGGCGCATCCAATAACTGCCATAGAAGCGTCTGGTAACGTGGCTACTGCATCATTCTTCATGGACTTCGGTTTTGATGATCTTGTCTCTCTGCAAGCGAATCTCGCAGAGACCAGGATTTCCGTACTAGGGGCCGTCCGAAACGTGACTGCATCGCTGAATAGCTTCGGAAATGGTATCCTTGGAAACCCGATGCCAGGTAGTTTGCAAAGTGATGTCGATAATCTCTCGCTCGAGATTAGGAGGCTACAGGAGACGGTTGAAGTGGTGGCTCAAAATGGAGGTATGGCACCCCAAGACCAGACAATCACGTACACCTTGCTCGCTGTCGTCCTAGCTGTCTCAGTGCTTAGCCTATTCGTTTCCCTTCGTAAGAAGGGCACATGATGCGAGTGATCTTTTATGAGGCTCCCTCTAACTATCATCGTAGTATTCCTCGCGTTGTTAATGTTGAGCCTTCCGTTGACATCTGTTCTCGGACAGGGTGCATACGTCCCTCCGCATCAACGACCCGGCCCTGCAGTGGACACTCTTAGATTCCGATCTTTCAATGTGGATACAGCCCCAGCCGAGATTCGTGCAGGTCAGATGGATCTGTACTATTTCCAACTAAAAGTCGCAGCTGCCCGCGAATTGAGAAATGTAGAGGGAATTAAGATCTACGAGGCACCTAGCTCGAGTATCTCGCTATTACTGAACCCTGCACCTGCACCTGAGGGGCAACTAAATCCTTTCTCAATCAAGGAGGTAAGACAGGCCATGCAGTACATAATTAACCGGGATTTCATCGTGGATGAACTCTACGGTGGCATGGCTGTTCCAATGATCACCCACGTAAGCCCATTTGATCATGATTACCTTACGCTCTATAACCAGATAAGAGGATCCAGGATAACCTTCGATCCCGGGTTCGCGAGGTCGATTATTGATCCTGCCATGACCCAGGCGGGAGCCGTTATGGAAGACGGGAGATGGACCTTTGATGGCAGGCCGATTCGGCTTCGCTTCATTGTCCGAGTCGAGGACGAGAGGCGTGAAGTTGGTGATCTTATTAGAGCTGAGCTAGAAAATCTTGGATTCGCCGTCGATCCGATTTTTCAGCAATTTGCCCCGGCCATTTTTACAGTCTATAGTAATGATCCCCAACTCTTCGGTTGGCATATGTACACCGAAGGGTGGGGACGATCGGTTCCTGAGAGATTCGATTCTGGTTCCTTGAACCAATTTTGTGCGCCGTGGCTAGGCAGCATGCCTGGATATCAGGAGTTGGGCTTTTGGCAATACGAGAACGCCGCCTTAGATGACCTCGGACAGAGGATTTTCACTGGGGACTTCGCCAGCCAAGAGGAACGTGATTCTCTTTACTCAGAAGCAACAGGATTATGCCTGGATGAATCTGTAAGACTTTGGATTGCAAACATAGTCACCAGCCTCCCGGCAAATAGCGAACTCACAGGAGTTAGTGAGGACATCATATCGGGTCCCAAGAGTCTCTGGACGCAGAGGGATGCCTACATACCAGGAAGAACTGATCTTACAATCGGGAACCTATGGGTCTGGACTGCTACCACTACTTGGAATCCAGTAGGTGGTTTTGGTGATGTCTATAGTGTTGATATTTGGAGAAACATGTTTGATCCACCGATAACAAGGCATCCATTTACCGGCCTACCGATCCCATATCGAGTGGCCTACAATGTCGAAACGGCCGGTCCGACAGGAAGCCTCGATGTTCCGTCAGATGCTTTTGTTTGGGACGCAGGATCCGGCTCATGGGAACGTGTGACTCCGGGGACCCGAGCGACAAGCAAGGTCGTTTTCGACTACTCAAAATACTTTAGCTCAAAGTGGCACCACGGGGAACCTATTACGATGGCTGATTTGATCTATTCGATTTATCAAACATTTGACATTACCTATAATGACGAAAAGGCAGGAATCGAATTCGCAATATCTACCGTAAGCAAACCAATCTTAGATACCTTCAAAGGCTTCCGGATCCTGAGCGATACTGAACTAGAGGTCTACATCGATTTCTGGCATTTTGCGCCAGAATATATCGCAGAGTTTGCAACGCCCTCAAGCCTTACGATGCCTTGGGAGGTTCTATATGCGATGGATAAATTGATCTTTGAAGACCGGAAAGCGGCTTATAGTCAGACGGCAGCTGCACGATTTAGCGTACCGTGGTTGAGCCTTGTAACCGATCGAGACGCTAGATTGGTCCGTCTAGTGCTTCGAGACATCCAGTCAGAAGGGATTTTCCCCCTGGATGTCCTAACGGTAGATGGTGAGCAACTAGTAACCCGTGCGGAGGCAACATCTAGGTATGAATCGACTCTCTCCTGGTTCGACGAATATGGACTGCTTGTAATTTCGAACGGACCATTTCAGCTGGTGATCTATGATCCTCCCGCACAATTCGCTGAATTGAGGGCGTTCCGGGATCCCACTTACCCCTTCAAGCCGGGACAGTTCTTTTTTGGAAGTGCGGACCTCCTTGAAATAGCAAGAGTGGACGGAGAAAAGATTCAGATCGGGGAACAGAGCAACTTCCGCGTAACATTGAGAGGAGAGGGAGATCTTGGCGTACGTTATATTCTAATTGATCCTTCTAGCGGAGACATCGTCATTAGTGGTGATGCGACTAGAGAATCTGACTTGGAATTCCTCATCACTCTTCCTCCTTCAGTCACCTCAGAACTTCGGGTAGGCCTGTATCGGCTTTTCGTAGCTGCATTCAGCGACCAGATATCGTCCATACAGGAGAGAGAAGAAATTGTGGAGGCGACCACCGAAGTCGTTCCACCTCTTGAAGAGCCAGTCGAACCGCCAGTCGAACCGCCAGTCGAACCGCCAGCTAATGGCCCTGTAGATCGGCCCGAACCCCCAGGTGAAGCCGCGGGCCTCCCACTTGGACTGATATTACCCGTGGCTGTCGCAGGGATCGTAATAGTTGTAGGTGTAGTCCTAGTCCGAAGAAGGAAGTAATTGCTGCAAGAGGAGAGCCAATAGACCCTCAAAAGCAAGGGCCAAGGGTAACATGCCTCTTGTAAAGACTCTCGCGATACGGGGTATAACGCTATTTGGCGCCCTAATAGCAGTTCTGATTCTTGCTGTTGTTGTGCTCGGAGCCACGGGGTTCTCGGATAACCTCCTTAACGCAATCGTAAGTGAAGAGCTAAGAGGGCTAAGGCAAAGCCTCGCGCAGAACTTTCGTGATCCCGTTGAGCTCGAGAATGTGATATCACTTAGGCGTGAAGAGCTGGTAGTATTCTATGGACTAGATACGCCCTGGTACTTTCGTCTCCCAGCCATGGTATTCAGGGTCTTGACGTTAGATTTGGGAGAAGCGCGAACCCTACGAAGCTTTGCAGGCAGTAGCCGAGTCATTGACCTCGTCATAGAACGTCTTCCAAATACCATCCTCCTTCTTACTAGCGCGACCGCGATTACCTCAGTAATTGGTCTTTATGTCGGCGTAAAGCTAGCAACACAAGTTGGAAGCAAGGCCGAACGAGGCTCTTCGTATTTCTCAGCTTTTTCGTACGCACTTCCAGCATGGTGGATGGGTGTCTTAATGATAATTGTCTTTGCTTTTCAGTTTAGAGTGCTCCCGTCGGGGGGGATGCTTAGTGCACCTCCTCCGGTGGCTCCTCTTGGACGGTTTCTGGACTTGCTCTGGCATGCCATTCTACCAGTTACCACATTAGTAATTGTCTCAGTCGGCTCGTGGATTTTCACCGTAAGAACGATGGTACTGAATACTTCACAGGAGGACTTTGTGACTGTTGCTCGTGCTAAGGGTATTCCAGAGAATAAAGTAATGAATCGACACATAATTCGGGTCGCTGCTCCACCCATCGTAACATTTCTGATTCTTGGTTTTGCTGGATCGCTTGGGGGAGCAATTCTTACCGAGACCGTCTTTGCCTGGCCAGGAATGGGTAGGCTCTTTTATGATGCCATCCTTACAGGCGAGGAATCTGTGATAATTGCCCTAACCTTCATGTTTACACTAATCTATGTAATAGCTCGATTCTTTCTGGAAGTCCTCTATGTGGTATTAGACCCAAGAGTAAGATACTGATGAGTGCAAGTAATCGGGACCTAGCAAAGGAGTTCCTCTCCACAGGATCAGGGAAACTAGGGGCTGGGTTGTTTATTATGCTTCTAGCGATATCAGTTTTCGTAATTGCAACCTATCCCCTTGACTTCGGTACTAGGATTTGGAGTAGCCCGAAGGTGTGGGAAGACAATCCAAAGGCGGTCCCCCCCGTTTGGATAAACGCTTTTGATGATTTTTCGAGGGCTGAACACCAGGTGTTTGAGCTTATTGAACCTAGTAGCACCAGAGTGATCGGGGGTGGGAAGGAGCTCATCTACTCTTTTGGTTTTGACTACTCGGCGGACGAATTTCCCTCCTTCCTCTCCCTCACAATCAATGAGGTCAGATACTTTCAGGATCCGCCATTGGTGACTCTTTCAATGGTTAGACCGGATAGCACTGAAGTCATTATTTATCGAGAAATAGTTACCGGGCCGAGACAAGAAGAGGTTGTGCCGATCATTCGTTACAAAGATTCTCCAAAAAGAGTCAACCTCGGAGGTGCTTCACTTGTGGAGTCAAACGTCGCAAGGTTTCTTGAAGATATACTCATGAGAGATGTCTCCACCCTGGACGTTGCAGGGAAGATCGAAGAAATCCTTTTGGGATCAATAGCCGCTGGTGAACAACTAGAATCGTTGGAAGTATTGAAGGGGGAATATGTCATACAAGTGAGATTTGTCACGTTCGATCAAAGAGACACGACTGAAGGTGTCAAATTCGTCCTGGGAGGTTCGGTCTTCGGCCTAATGGGTACAGACATCATAGGAAGAGACCTAATGGTTGGATTGCTGTATGGGTTCCCGGTTGCACTCGGAATTGGTATCATAACAGCGGTAGTCACGACAATAATCGGAACATTTGGGGGAATTGTAAGTGGTTATGTGGGTGGGAAGACTGACACGGTGCTGCAGAGAACTTCTGACATACTTTCAAACATCCCACTTCTTCCTCTTCTCATTTTCCTAATCTTCGTCCTAGGGCCTAGACTCTGGCTCGTTGTGGTCGTCCTGATAATTTTTGGGTGGCCTGGGTTAACAATTATAGTCCGTTCAATGGTATTGCCGTTACGTTCAGGACAATCTGTGGAGGCGGCTCGAGCATTAGGTGCTTCCAGATCGCGGATAATGACAAAGCACCTCTTCCCCCAGATCGCTCCATTTGTCTTTGCACAAATGGTCTTTACTGTACCTGGGGCTATTTTAGCGGAAGCCGGGCTGAGTTTCTTGGGATTAGGAGATCCGAGTATTCCGACCTGGGGCCAACTCCTTCAAAGTGGTTTCACAAGCGGTGCAGTATATATCGGCCTCTGGTGGTGGGTCCTTCCACCAGGCTTGCTGATCGTCCTAACGGCCATGATCTTTGTGTTTATAGCATTGGGAGTTGAACCGGTCGTCAACCCGAGATTACGGAGGGTTGCCTAACCTGAATGTGAGGAATGATTCGTGATGGCATTGCTTGAGGCAAGGGACGTACAAATGCATTATCAGACCCCTAAGGGAATTGTTCACGCACTTAATGGGATTTCTTTTGATGTCGATAAAGGCGAGGCCTTAGGTATCGTTGGAGAATCAGGTAGCGGTAAAACTAGTTTAGCTCTTGCCCTTTTGCGTCTATTGCCCAATAATGTTGAGCACTATTCGGGCTCTCTTGCCCTTGGAGGAAAGGATATCATGAATCTGCCGGAGAAGGAATTCAGGAGAAACATTCGATGGAAAAAGATCTCCATGGTCTTTCAGGGGGCAATGAATTCACTCAACCCAGTGATGAGAGTGGGGAATCAGATAACAGAACCCCTTAGAGAAGAAAAGGTACCGAAGAAGGACGCCCGTGATCGAGCGGTGATGATGTTAGAGCTTGTTGGCCTATCTGGGGACGTTTTCCCAAGATACCCTCACGAACTGAGCGGAGGGATGAAGCAGAGAGTAGTCATTGCTATGGCCCTAGTACAAAATCCTCAACTCGTTATTCTAGACGAACCGACATCCGCCCTCGACGTGAGCATCCAAGCTCAAATAATGAACCTCCTCAAGCGGCTGAAGTGGGAGAAGAAGCTTTCAATGATCTTCATCACACATGATATCGCCCTTGCGAGCGACATCTGCGACAGACTTGGAGTCATTTATGCAGGCGAGATGGTAGAGACCGGGAGTCTAGAAGATGTTCTCCAGAAACCTAAACATCCATACACGCAGGCACTGCTCGCTAGTACGCCAAGATTGCATGGAGATACTAAGCCATCATTCATTCCAGGAGTTCCACCTAGTTTGGTCGCGATGCCAGATGGATGCAAGTTTAGAGAAAGATGCCCTTATGCATTCGAACCTTGCGTCACAACAGTTCCAGTATTCGCGACCTCAAAAAATCATAGAGTCCAGTGTTGGCTTCACAGTGACAAACATGGATAACATCCTTTCCTTAACCGACGTCAAAGTATACTTCCAGATTCGAAAGGGTTTCTTAGGATCTAGCGATGTACGGGCGGTGGATGGTGTATCGTTCGGAATAAGAAAAGGCGAAACCGTGGCTATTGTAGGGGAATCGGGGAGTGGGAAGACTACGCTGGGTCGGGTCGCTCTGAGGCTTTTAGAGCCTACATCGGGCTCGATTGTTTTCCAAGGAAAAGACATATCACATGTACCGGAGGGCAGCCTAGGATGGCTTAGGCGGCTTGCGCAGCCAATCTTTCAGGATCCCTACTCCTCGATTGATACCTTCATGAACGTCTATCAGATAATTGAGGAGCCGTTAGTAATTCATGGGATTGGAAAATCGGAAGAAAAAATGGAGAAGGTTAGGAAATCCCTCAGAGATGTGAGACTGACACCTGAAGATGATTTTATACTAAAATATCCACATCAACTCTCGGGTGGGCAGAGACAAAGAGTCAGCATGGCCCGAGCTCTCGTGCTTGAGCCTAAGTTCATAGTTGCAGACGAACCTGTCTCTATGATCGATGCCTCAAGTCGAGCAGAGATTCTCCTTCTACTGAAGGAATTGCAGGAATCAAAGGGTATCTCATTCCTCTACATCACTCATGACATAGCCACCGCGAGGTATTTCGCGGATCGGATAGCAGTAATGTATTTGGGTAGACTCGTTGAAATAGGCTTACCGCTGCAGATAATCGAGGATCCCCTACACCCGTATACGAAGGCGCTAATCGAAGCTGTTCCCGACGCAGATCCAAGTAATCGGCTCAGGGAACGGAAAGTAATTCCAGGGGAACCAGCCAGCCCACAAGATATTCCCTCGGGTTGTCGCTTTCATCCTCGGTGCGAGTACGCCATTAAAGGGAAATGCGAACAAGATGACGCATACCTCAATGAGGTGAAGCCAGAGCACTTTGTAGCTTGTCACCTCTATTGAAGCCCACTCCATTCTTTTGAAATCCACTAATGTACCAAGCAGTTATATGCTTCTGAAGAGGGAGTACCTCGTAGATGAACGCAGTCTCCAGGGTCCTTTTCATAGTCGCAACTCTGTTCTTGGCTTCGGTCTTGCTATTCTCGCTGCCAGCTACGGCTCAAGAAGCTCCTCCCGCAATCCAGAGAAGTCTCGGTACATTTCAGGGAGATTGGTACAAAATCACGCTAACAGACCCGACCCTGTTAAAGATCAACATGACCGTGGATTTTCCTTTCGATGATGTTGGGATATTCATCTATGATCGTGACTTGTCTACAACTTATGATCCTGATGAAGTTGTCTTTGCTGTATCAGGCTCAAGAACTTTTGGCTTCACAACATTCGCAGGATTTGAATTCCCGGCAAACTTCGTTGGAGATTATACTCTCCAGATAATCGGATTCAATATATTTACAGACGATCGAATTCAGTATCGCCTTGAGTCGAATATCCCTCTCGAGTTCGTCGGTACGACTCACTTTATGTCTCTAACGTTCTCAGGCT
>SDBV01005572.1_pt1 | contig 17724 bp, 14 predicted proteins | sample 2277081 | NCBI WGS metagenome assembly SDBV01 (sample SAMN10402039, study PRJNA504765) | marine sediment metagenome | isolation source: marine sediment core GS10_PC15, 223 cmbsf | place: Arctic Ocean: Southern Knipovich Ridge | collected 2010 | reverse complement strand
GATCCGACACAGATCCACCGAAACAGAAGGGTTGAGATTAAGATAGCTTTTTAGGCTGAAGGCTATTAGGCTGTAGGAAAACCCTAACAGTCTAATAGCCTACAGCCTTCTTCACTCAACAGGATATGAATACTCTTTTCCGTCTCTATCTTTAAATATCACAGCTGTTTCGGTGATTTTGTGGATATAGGATTCAGTCAGAGGGATTTTTCCTCCTCCCCCCGGGAGGTCAACAGCATAGACAGGAAGAGCAAGGCCTGAAATTCTGGCTCGGAGTTCTCTCATTATTTCCAACCCCCTGATTATAGATACTCTTAGATGATGGGTCCCGGCGGCAAGATCCCCCTGAAAGAGATAGAAGGGCTTTATACTGCAGCGAACAAGTTCCTGAAAGAGCTCGGCCAGAACATCCACACTGTCATTTACAGATTTAAGAAGAACTGACTGATTAAGTACGGGAATACCATTGTTTATAAGTAGCGCAGCAGCCTGTCTGCTTTTATCTGTAAGCTCTCTGGGATGGTTATACTGTGTAATAAAAAAAAGAGGATTAAATTTTGAAAGCATTTCTGTTAAAGAGTCTGTAATTCTGGAAGGAAGAACAACAGGCATTCGACTTGCAATCCGAAAAACAATATCCGGCCTGAATTCTCTGAAAATTGAAAGAAGCTCCTCTATCTTGCTGTCATCCAAAATAAGAGGATCCCCTCCGGAAATTATAAGTTCCTTTACTTCCAAATGAGATTGCAAATATTCTGCCGCTCTATGGATCTCTTTTTTTGTCATGGGTGGTGGATCGGTAGATAAATAATCCCTGCGAAAGCAATGACGGCAGTACAATGCACAGGTGTCAGAAGCAAGGAACAAAGCTCTGTCCCTGTATCTATGAATCAGCCGTTCTGTTACCTTATAACGATTCTCTTCAAGAGGATCACCTGTTTCCCGGGATCTGGTTACCAGCTCATCGATCTTAGGCATAAACTGACGCCTTATAGGATCATCTTCATCAGAATACGCCAGTGCAAAGTAATCCTCTGGTATAGAAATTCTAAACCTGCCCGATTCTTTTTTAAAATAATCTTCTTCTGTTTTAGAAAGTTTGAAGTTTTCAGGAAAATCAGCAGCAGACCTGTAGCACTCTGATAATTGTTTTTTCCAAAGAGGAGTTGATTCAGGTTGTTTAGGCTGAAGGCTGAAGGCTGTTAGGTTATTGAACAGTTTTCTGAACATAAACCTGGGATATATAGCTCTTTTCGTAAGAGTCGATCGCTTTAACCCAGTCCAGGAATTTTTCTGCTTCAGCGTGGCTGCTGTATGGTCCCATCCGGACGCGGTAATAATCATCACTATCTACAGTTTTTATTGTTATCAGATTAGAAAACCCTTTTTCTGAAAGAGACTGGCTTGCACTCTCCGCATGGGACCTACTGGAAAAAGATCCAGCCTGTATCCAGTACTCAAGCACATTAACTTTCCGTGGTGCCGGTGCTGCTGCTTCAGAAACACTTTTTTGTTCTACCTTTACAGGTTCTTGTTTTATAACCACAGGAGTACCTGCAACAGAGGAAGTGGTATCTTCAATCACTTTCTCTATCTGATCATCAGTAACCAGATTTATAACAGATTCCCCGTCTTTGGTTTCACCATAAACAATAGAAAAACCTTCTTCATCATCTGAAGGAACATCTATTAATCCAGGAAAATCCTCTCCCTGTCTTACCCATTCTACCGGATCAAAATCCATGGCGGCTCTATCCTGACCACTTGAAGAAGCTCCGTCTTCTGCTACAGCAACTCTTCCGGGATAGAACCATACAACTCCGGTTATAGATACTATAAAAAGAAATAACGTTACTGATAATAAGATCCACAGTATTTTTTTCTGCTCCATTTCTACACTCTCTCTTCAAACATGTCTATTAAGGTATTAACTTCAGTTTCCAGACTAACTCTGGTACCCATGTTTCGTATAATATGAATATCGACATCTTCCACCCAGTATTTAGCATCTAGTTTACGTTGACCGTAAATACGCTTTATAATTTGAAGTAATGGGATCCGGTCCCTGTTCCATGCTCGCCTAACCCGGGTAAAAAGATCAGATTCAACCCACAAGACTGAGTCGCACAAAATGTTTAATCCCATATGATGCAGTATTGCAGCATTAATGAGAATATGCCTGTTGTTGCTGTTTTTTATTACCTGCTCACACTGATGTATCATTTCCGGATGAATAATGGCCTCAAGACGTCTTAACTGATCTCTGTTACTGAAAACAATAGAGCCCAGATGTTTCCGGTTAATACTTCCATCTTCAGACAAAATGACCTGACCAAAAACTTTTACTACATCGGCGGCCTTTATCATAAGGGCATCATGACCAAAACGGTCCATATCCAGTTCATACCAGTTCCGGTCAGTAAACACCCTGCCTACCATATTTTTACCCGAACAATATTTTCCAGTTAACCCAAGAACCACCTAGTGAAAATCCCCCCAGCTTTTGCCGGTTTCAACACTGGTGCGCAAGGGGATACTTAAGGCAACAGCAGCTTCCATCTCTTCTTTTACAATTTTTTTCATTACTGACAATTCAGACTCCGGGACTTCAAAAATGAGCTCATCATGCACTTGAAGTATCATTCTGGAACTAAGATCTTCTTCTTTAAGCCTATGGATAAGTTTAATCATTGCCAATTTAACTATGTCCGCTGCAGAACCCTGTATGGGAGTGTTGACTGCCATCCGTTCGGCTCCGGATTTTTCAGTTTTATTCCTACTATTAATACCGGGAATAAATCGCTCCCGCCCCATTAGGGTGGTAACTTTTCCAGTTTTCTCTGCATCAGCAATAACCTTATCCATAAAGATCCGTATCCCATTATACTTCTCAAAATAAGATTTAATAAATTCTTCAGCCCGTGCGCGGGGTATTCCAAGATCTCTTCCAAGTCTGAATGATGACATGCCGTACATAACACCAAAATTTATTGTTTTTGCAATTCTACGGTCATCCTTTGTTATTTCTTCTACGGGTTTATTAAAAATAAGAGCTCCGGTTTCACTGTGAATATCATTCCCCGACACAAAAGATCTTTTTAGGGCAGAATCCCCGGAAAGGTGAGCAAGCACGACCAGTTCAATCTGTGAATAATCAGCACTGAGCAAAGTATAACCATCCTCAGCTGTAAACGACTCCCGGATCCTGCGCCCCTCTTCTGATTTTATCGGTATATTCTGCAGATTGGGATCTCTACTTGACAGTCTTCCTGTAGCTGTTCCAGTCTGGTTAAGGTTAGTGTGAACTCTTCCGGTATCAGGATTTACATATTCCGGAAGGGCATCTACATAGGTTGACTTCAGTTTCATCAGTGTACGGTATCTTAGAATCATTTCAGGAACAACGTCTTCTTTTGAAAGGATTTCAAGTACACTGGAATCAGTAGAATAACCAGTCTTGGTTTTCTTTACCGGCTGAAGCTTTCGTTCCGTGAAAAGGATCTCCTGCAGCTGCTTCGTTGAGTTTATATTGAATTCTTTTCCACATTCAATATAAATATCATCCTGCAGACGCGCAAGCTTCTCTTTCAATTCTATTCCATATTTTTTTAAAGCAGCTGAATTAAGTTTTATTCCATTAAACTCAATATCTGCAAGTATTTGAACCAGAGGCATTTCCAGATCGTAGAAGATCTTCTCCAGATTCCTACTCTTCAATTCTTTTGTAAAACGTTTATAAAACCGGAAGGTGATATCTGCATCCTCTGCAGCATATGGGGCAGCAGTCTCAAGGCTTATATCCGGGAACAAACTGCCTTTTGGAACAATATCCTTATATTTGATTGTCGAATAATCAAGAAGCCTGGCTGCCAAAAGATCCATACCGTATCCGGGAGCAGCAGTGTCAAGAATCCACGCAGCAACCATTGTGTCGAATGCAAGATTACTAACCTGGACACCCCACTTCTTTAATACCTTATAATCATATTTAAAATTATGGCCTATAAGCTTTAATTCTGTGTTACCGGTAATAGCAGATATACGAGTCTTTACCTCATCTTCCGCCAGGTACCCCCTGCCCCCTGCATACAAGGGTATATAGCATCCACTGCCGGAAGCTACAGATAAAGAAAACCCAACCGGAGAAGCCCGCATAGGATCAATATTATCAGTTTCCACATCAAGGGCAAACCATTTGCTCTTCTCTACCAAAGCTATCCAATCATCCAGCTCCTGTAAAGTACTTACTGTAGTATATACTCCTTTACCGGAATCATTATCTGATATCCCGGCCTCTGAAGAATTCCCATTTCCAGTAATCTTCTGAATGCGGGTTATAAGTCTGTTCATTCCATGCTTCCGGAAAAGAGGTATTATTGCAGACAGATCCAGCTTTGCAAGGCTGTAATCATCAAGAAAAATTTCCTTTTCCATATCATAGTTAAGAACAATCAGCTTCTTACTAAGATAGGCATTATCTTTATTTTCACTTAGTTTTTGGATCTGTCCCTTTGTGCAGGAATTAATATTGTCATAAATGCCGTCCAGTGTTTCAAATTTTTCTAAAAGAGTCACTGCTGTTTTTGGGCCAATGCCCCTTACACCGGGAATGTTATCAGAAGAATCTCCGACCAGGGAAAGATAATCTACTATCTGATCCGGCCTGACACCTATTTTCATAGAAACCTGTTCAGGGCCAATATCCACATACTCACCTTTTTCCGGCCGGAGCATATGGACATTCTCTGTAACAGTCTGCATTAAATCCTTATCTGCTGAGATAATATAGCAGGAGAACCCCTCGAGGCTCCCCTTTCTGGCGGCACAGGCCATAAGATCATCAGCCTCGTACCCCTCCCGGGCAAGGACAGGCAGACCCAGCACATCAAGAAACTCTTTAATAATCGGCACCTGTTCCTGAAGGTCATCCGGCGCTTTCTCCCTGTTTGCCTTATATTCCGGGTACATATGATGCCGGAAAGTCGGCACCGGAGAATCCATGACAACCGCAAAACTATCCGGTTTGTTTTTCTCCAAAAGGGAAATCAAGGTACTGAAAAATCCGAAAACTGCAGAAACATTCTGTCCCTCGGAGTTTCGTACTGGATTATGAATAAAGGCCCAGTAGGATCTAAAGATCAGGCTGAATCCATCGAGAAGTAATAGTTTACGTTTCATATTCTTACATCTATAAACTGAGGAGGTGGTTGTTTTACAAATGAGGATGTGTAGGTAGACTTCCTGGAAAATGAATCTATAATAAGTGACATTTTATCCAGTGAAGACTTAAGTGAATTTCTGTTTAATTTGTGTAATTCCTGAATCGTTTTTTGATGGGCAGCAGCTTTTGTTCTATAACGATCCAGTTCGGCAGATTGGATATGATCAGTTAATTCAAAACACTTTATGACCCTGTTCAACTTAAATAGTTTATTTACAAAATCTTTCTCAATCAGAGAATATTCTTCCAGATTGCTGCCATCATTATTTTTTAAGGCATTATTATCATTTATTGAGACCGATTCAAGATTAAGAAGATCAATAATCTCACAAGATAACAATTCATGATTTTTATAGAGTTTTAATAGTTTTATTTCGGTATGATTCAGGCTGCCCAAAGGATTACCCTGCAATATTTATGCCGCCGGATCTTCCATCACGCCCATTTTCAATACCGGCCTTACCAACCACTTCGGTCCATGCAGTTCTCAAGTCTGTAAGATATATTCGGATTTTTTTAAGAATATCAACATCTTTATTAATATTTGCATCCATAAGCTGCTGATTAAAAAACATGTATAGACTAAAAAGAGAGCTTGCTATCTCTCCTCCCTTTTCGAAATCAAGAGATACTATGAGTTCAGTTATCAGATCCTGAGTCTTGATAATAGAGTTACTCACATTATCCATTTTATAACTGTTATTCTCAAGAGATTCCATGGCAATATCAAGCTGACGTATTGCCTCATCATATATCATGAGAATAAGTTTACCTCCGCTGGCAGTCTTAATATGTGTTTCTTTGTATGCATCCAAACGGTTGAATGTACCCACTCTAACTCCTCCACTCCGGATATTTCAAATATAGAAACATTTGTATCTCTTTGCAAGTAGTAGGGGTAAATAATTATTTACCCCTACTACTACATTTTTCAAATTTCTTTACTGCACATGTTCCATTAACGTAGTTACCGGAACAATATCATAACCCTGTTTCAGCAGACCGTTAATTAAAAGATCAAGATTTTGAAACAAATAATCATCCCTGCCACGTTCGGTTTGACCAATACGAATTGGAATAATAGAACCTTGTTTCTTATCTGACATTACATTCTCAATGATATCCATTGTAGATACATACATTGAATCCTCCGCACAATCAGATAAAGGAACCCAATCCAGTGGATCTACATCCCTTCCTATATAGGTATAATCCATTGATGATGATGCTTTAATAATATCACTGTTCACAAAGTAATAGGGTGTATGCCATAGTAATGATAACTCCTTCCCTGTCAATAGGAAATAATCATCTTCGTTCCTTGCCAAACCTCTTTTAATGAAATTCTCATCAAGATTAAACTGAGCATCTGTCATATTAAAGTATATATAGAACATCGATCCTATTTCATGACCTGAAAGACTAAGTTCCTTCACAGCTTCAGGATTTCGACGCATAAACTCACCATTTATAAAAAATGTACTCCGAATACCATATTCTGTTAGAATAGTAAGGATCTCGGTAAGACCTTCTACAGAGTCAACTGCATTAAAAACCAGAGAAACTTCTCTTCTCCTTATACGGGAACCATGACTGAAATTTTCCAGATCCCAGGGATCTTCTACTTCAGGAAATGGATCATACAGCGTTTCCGGTGGTGAGAAGAGAGCTTTTGTACCATAGCCCTTAATATCTCTTACCATTACCGCGTTTTCATAGCTGCCCGACGCACTCACTTCCAGATAAACCCTCTTGTTGGCTGAGGATACTGCAGGACTCAAAAGCTCCATTTCTGAGGCACCAACCCAATCTTCATTTTCATCAAGCCTATTGATCGTCCCATTAAGGCTGTTATAAATATATCCATCCTTTCCATAACCATACTCTCCCGCCTGGGATAAAGTAACAATCCTCGTTACACCCGATTCTGCATTGATCAGTTCTGTATAGTATGCACCTGAAACCAGAATCTCTTCATTATCTCTCCACATAACATGAAAAGGCTTTGGATGTTCAAACTTTCTTATATAAGTCCATGCAGCGTAATCCTTTAGTTCAACACCATCCTCTCTCATCAGGACAATGTTCTTCTCATCATCAGCAAGAACAATATCCTCAACTTCTGTATCCTTCATCTGAGTAAAACTTAAAGAATCATCCTGGGATACAAGATCGATTCGGAAAATGGAAGAATCAAATCCACCATCAAGAATAGAGGTTGCAAGTATGGTAATAAGGTCATCACCGGACCATATTACCCTCTTAATGATTGTATTTCTGGGCAAAAACAGGTATGGAAGAGACTTAATATCACCAGTAGAGCGATAATCATCAGTCTTTAGAAAATAGAGGAACAAGTTTCGTTCCCCTCTGTTTAAAAGTATTTTCTTACCATCCGGCGATATATCGAAACTGTCAAAATTTGGATCAAAATCAAACGGGACCTTTCCGATCATGGTTCCAATGCCGAATAATCCACTGTAAATAGACTGAGTAAAAAACTCTGCGGAATGTATCTTATAGACTCTGTACTGATCAATATAGTAGAGATCATTTCTTGATGACCATTTAACACTGGATATACCACCATCACCTATAGACCTGAAATTTTCAGCAATAAGTCTGGAATTTTCAAACTGATCAATGGAAAAGTAATATAAAGAACCTTTCCTCGCATAGATGAAGTACTCGGAGTCAGGAGACCATCTGGCAACAGTATTATCCAGAGAAAACTCATTTTCAGTCGATATTACAACCTCTTTCCGGTCTTTGACACTAAACAGAACAAGATCAGCATACGCATAACTTACAGGTCTGTAGTAGAGAAGATATAGACCATCCGGCGAAGCTTCCACATTGGAAATCTTTCCATTCTGTATCTCTGCACCATTCTCAAAGGATGGAAATTCCTTTACAGAATGAAGATTAAGGAAATTCTCATCCGTTCGAAAAATTCCAAACCTGTTTTCTATCTGAAGTTTCGCACCGTCTTCCAGTAAAGCTACTCTTTCAGGAAAAAAAGTAAGCTGCCTTATATTCTGACCGGGCAGATCTGCCCGAAACAGCGTTCTATACTCCCCATATACAGGACCTGTCGCATCTGCGTAAAACAGAAGGTGATCAGATTCAGATAGGTGGAGCCCCCCAAATGTTACATCTCCATAGAGATGAAACGCACTTACACAGATAATTAGCAAAATCCATCGTTTCATACCGTTTGATTGTCGGCAGGATTTGATCTGAAGTTCACAAAAAGATTCGTTAAATAGTGCATATTTTCCTGGTCACATCCCGGCCATTGTGTGTAGGGGTACCCCTGTGTGGGTGCCCCCTGCATACAATGGCCGGGACCGGGCTATACGGGGGTTCCGTCGGTCATTGTTGTAGGGACAGGTCGCGACCTGTCCCTACAACAAAAACCGACCGCCTTCAGCGCCCCTCCTATCCCTTGCGCAGAGATTGGATCAGATACTGATTTTGACCAAAAATCTAAAGCAATTCCGCTGCCAGCTCTGCAAGTCTGCTGCGTTCTGACTTCTCGAGGAAAACATGGCCATAGACTTCCTGTCCTTTGAAGGCTTCTACCAGGTATGTAAGCCCGTTTGAATTGGAATCCAGGTATGGAGAGTCAATCTGGTAGGGATCGCCTGTCAGGATAACTTTTGTTCCCTCACCTGCCCTGCTTACCACTGTCTTGATCTCATGGGGTGAAAGGTTTTGAGCCTCATCGATTATAATGTACTGATTTGGCAGAGATCTTCCCCGGATATATGTAAGGGCTTCAATCTCTATTTTTGAACTCTGCATAAGGGATTCCGTTGTCTTGAAATTGGTGAACTTATGGGATCGCATAATAAATTCCATGTTATCGTGTAAAGGCTGCATCCAGTGGCTTAATTTCTCTTCCTTGGATCCAGGTAAATAGCCAATATCTTTACCAAAAGGAATAACCGGCCTTGAAATCAATACCTTGCTATAGTGATCGTCCTTAAATATTCTATGCAGACCTGCAGCAATGGCCAGGAGAGTCTTCCCTGTACCAGCCTTGCCCACAAGGGTAACAATCGAAATAGAATCATCGAGAAGTAATTCCAAAGCCATTCTCTGTTCCATGTTGAGTGGTTTAATTCCACTTACAGAATCCGTGAGCTTCTCAACAAAGTTCAGCTGTCCTGTCGGGGCATCATAACGAGCTAAAACGGATTCTTCCTCATTCTTCTCATGAAGAATAAGAAACTCATTGGCAGCCATCTTTTCATTCCAGAGAATGGTTCCGACAGTTGTAAGTGACTGAATAGTATCTGCTGTTACATTAATCTCCCGGAATCCAGTATAGAGATCATTTATATTTACTTTTTGCTTCTCATAATCTACAGCCTTCAGACCAAGGGATTGGGCTTTTACTCTGGCATTTATATCTTTCGATACAAAAAAAACCTTTTTCCCCTCATTCTGGAGGTCCACAGCAGTTTGTATTATATGATTATCGATTTTCCCCTTAATCAGGTCATTGGGAATACCCTTCCTGTTAAAAGAAACTGCAACCCGGAGAATGGAACCGTTTTCCATTTTAACCCCTTTCTGAAGGTCTCCGTGTTTTGCTACAGAGTCTATAAATCTGATTGCATGTCTGGCGTTCCGGCCTCTTTCATCACTATAGGTCTTTAAAGTATCAAGCTCCTCCAGAACTCCCAAAGGAATAACTACTTCATTATCCCTGAAAGAGAGAATTGCATCTGCTCTATGAATAAATACATTAGTGTCAATAACAAATGTTTTTACGGATCCTCCGTCGGTCATACTGATACTCCTTACAGATCTATTGAATCAGGATTGCATCGAAATTACAAACTTCAAAACATTCACCACACTTTATACAGGCAGACTGGTCGATAAAGTGAATTTCTTTACGTTCGCCCTCAATAGCGTTTGTCGGACATTTAAGGGCACAGAGGGTACAGCCGGTACATGCATCCGGAATCACCTCAAAAGTAATCAGGGATTTACATTTTTTTGCAGCACACTTTCCATCACGAATATGTTCTATATATTCATCTTCAAAATATTTCAGTGTTGATAAAATTGGATTTGGAGATGTTTGCCCAAGGCCGCAAAGAGAAGCTGTCTGCATTGTTTTTCCAACAGTTCTCAATTTATCAAGGTCCTCAAGCTTTGCTTCACCCTTTGTAATTTTTTCGAGAATATTATGAAGGGTTCTTCCTCCAACACGGCATGGGGGACACTTCCCGCAGGACTCATCAATAGTAAATCCCAGATAAAATTTCGAAACATCAACCATACAGTCATCTTCGTTCAGAACGATCATACCACCGGATCCCATAATTGATCCAAGCTCCTGAAGACTTTTGTAATCTATAGGCGTATCCAGGTATTCCCTGGTAATTACACCTCCAGATGGACCACCGGTCTGTACCGCCTTGAATTCCTTTCCATCAGGAATACCACCACCGATATCGTATATTATGTCTCTAAGAGTCGTACCCATGGGAACTTCCACTAACCCGGAATTATTGATCTTGCCAGTCAGAGCGAATACCTTTGTTCCTGTGGTATCATCTGTACCAATCTTCGAAAACCAATCTCCGCCTTTGCTTATGATGACAGGTATGCTTGCCCAGGTTTCAACATTGTTAATAATTGTAGGGTCGCCCCATACACCCTTTACAGCAGGAAATGGAGGCCTTGGATTAGGCATTCCCCGTTCACCCCCAATAGATGCAAGAAGTGCAGTTTCCTCACCGCATACGAATGCTCCAGCCCCTAATCGAATCTCAATGTCAAAACTGAAGGCACTGCCAAGGATATTATCCCCGAGTAATCCTAGTTCTCTGGATTGTTTCATGGCAATCTTAAGCCTTTTTATGGCCAGAGGGTACTCGGACCGAATATAGATATAACCTTTATTTGAGCCAATACTGTAACCGGCAATGGTCATTGCTTCCAATATTGAGTGCGGGTCGCCTTCCAGAGTACTACGGTCCATATAGGCACCTGGATCGCCTTCATCTGCATTACAAACTATATATTTGGAATCATTCTCTACTTGTTTTGTAAAATTCCACTTCATCCAGGTGGGAAAACCGGCACCACCACGCCCCCGAAGACCGGAGATCTTAAGTTCATTAATGATATCGTCTCCAGTCATCTCAAATATCGCTCTTTCAAGAGCCACATAACCATCTCTGGCAATATATTCATTTATTTTTTCCGGATCGATAATTCCACAGTTCCTTAAAACTATTCGGTATTGCTTATAGGAAGAGTTACTTTCTGACGTGTTAAACATATCTGCTGCAGGTTTGTCAAATATATTATTATCCACAAGTTTACCAGCAACTATATGTTCTTTTACGATCTTACGGGCTGTTTCGCTATCTACATTACCGTATATTACGGACGGCATTCCGGGAACAATGACCTCTACCGTTGGTTCTACATAACAGAGTCCCATACAACTTGTTTCTGAAATAACTGTATCGGATAGATTCTGAACTATAAGTTCATCTTCAAAAGCTTTCTCAGTTTCCCTGGCGCCAGCAGCTACACCACACGTACCTACCCCTATTATTATTTGGGCACGTCCATCGCTTACTCTGGAAGCAAATTCCCTTTTCTTTTTTTCTCTGAATTCTTTCAACTCTTCGCGATTTAATTTAGACATTTTTCCGACCTCCATTAATTGTTCTCGAAATTCGACAGAACTTCAGGAAGTTTCTTTTTAGTAAGCTTTCCGAAAACCTTCTCTCCAATAAGAACTACAGGAGCAAGTCCACAACAACCAACACAACGAACTGCTTCGATCGAAAATTTACCATCTTCAGTTACCTGATTCACTCCAATACCGAGAATACTCTCCAGCTCTTCAATCATGTCTTCTCCGCCTTTAAGATAGCAGGCAGTCCCTATACAAACCAGAATATTGTGTTTGCCTGGCTTCTCCAGCTTAAAGTAATGATAAAACGTAATTACTCCATAAATTTTTGCCAGAGAAACATCCAGCATCTCAGATATCTTTTTAGCTGCAGCTCTGGGGATATAGGAAAACTCCTCCTGGACTCTATGTAGAATCATTATTAGATTTCCAGGTTGATTTTTCCAATCATCGATAAATGAGATAAGCTCATTGGAGAACTTTAGCTCCTCTACGCTTGTAACAGACATGAAACCTCCGGAATAATTACTTGAATTCCTGTTAATTCAGGCAGGCCCTCACATTAATCCCTCTGAATCGAGGCTGAGTTTTAAGGCTCAAATATTAATATAGTGGCAATACACAGAAAACTCAGTAGCATAATTAGTGAGCTACAGGGTTATCGGACAGCATCCATTTTAGCTTAAAAAACATTGAAAGGCAAATAGATAAGAGATCTATTTGCCTTTTGTTTCATCAAGATATAGCATTTTAATTAAGTCAGATCAATATTTATTGCGTAGGATTTTCTGCTAATGTTATTTATTATAATTTATTTAAAAATATTCACGTTTAAATAATTTATTTACAGAAAATAAAATAAAATTGTATTTACATATATTTAAAAACGGAATAACATAGTAATATAAGATGTTTTATATCCTAAATACGATTCAGCGAGTGTTAAAATGAATAAAGAATTTATTCTTAGACTTACGAAGTATAAACGATTGATTCACAAATTGAAATCCCTCGGTTTTGAAAGGGTTTTCTCAAACAACCTGGGAGATGCAATCGGGGTTACCCCTGCTCTGGTCAGAAAAGACTTTTCTACCCTGCATCTATCTGGTAATAAACGTGGTGGATACAATATTGATATGCTTGTGGAAGAATTTGATGTAATTCTCGGAAGAACCACACCCCAGAATGTTATAATTGTTGGATGCGGAAGAATTGGTCAGGCCTTAATGCTTTATCCAGGATTTGCATCAGATGACATAATTCTGGTAGCCGGTTTCGATAAGTCTCCAGGTAATATCAAAATAGATGTACCTATACCCATATTAGGAATGGACAAGCTCAAGAGCTTTGTTACTGAGAACAATATTAAAGTAGGTATAATCTCTGTACCAGGAGACGAAGCTTCTAATGTCCTGGACCAGATGGTTGAGACAGGTATCCGCGGTGTGTTGAATTTCGCACCAGTTGAACTGAAGTGCCAAAAATATGACAACGACTGCAAATGTGTTATACACAACGTCAATATTGGCCTTGAGCTGGAGCACCTGTTCTATCAGGTATCAACACAAGATTCAGACTTTACAGGAGTTCGTGACGATTCCAATAAATGAGATCGTAGAGACGTTGCATACAACGCCTCTAATGTCGTTTTATCTCCAGAATCAACGGTAAATGATCAGAATATCCGTAGCCGGTTTCTGTTCTCCAACTCAAAGGATATCCCCGGGTGTTCAGTAGAAAGTCATTCTTCAAGACACTAAAATTTTCATAATCGAACCCAGTACCGTTAAACATACCTGGACTTAGCAGAACATGATCAATTGTCTTCCATTTATCATTGTAAACATAAGTACCAGGTTCATCAGAATCGGTACACCAGGGGCTGTAAAGAATAATAGATTCCTGATCTATGAAAAGGTCAAACTCATCTTTTATGCCGGTAATAAGAATTGGACCTGTATTATCAAGGGGGATAGTATCCTCCAGGGGCATCAAAGCAGTAATATAATCACCATTATTTAGACGATATTCATCCCAACTCTCATTAAGGTCTCCGAGCACTATAATCTCTGTAGAAGAATCGGATGCTGAAAGCTCAAGAATCCGCCTTTTTAATGCAGTCCCCGCTGCAATCCTTGAGAGCTCTGTCTCTTTGGCTCCCCCTAACTTTGATTTCCAGTGGTTATTAAAAACATGGAGTTTTCCTGAATCTGTAACAATAGAAACCTCTAAAATGGGTCTACCTCTAGTTTTACCATTCAGAAGAATCTGATGAACTCTTATACCTTCGATTTCGAGACGACTTATAAAACCAAGCTGAATAGCAGAGTCTTCTATATCTGTCACAATAAGGTAATTATATCCCATCCCTTTCAAATACCCTTCAACCAGATCTTCTGCAACCCTACTGTTTTCTATCTCCTGAAGAGCAATAACATCCGGACCTCCTGAAACCGATCGTCGAATAACTTCAGACAGGTTAAATAATCTGGTATGATACTGGCTGGTTCCCCATTCTCCGACCGAGGGATCGAATTCCGGATATTCAGTTCCATTATCCGAGTCATCAAAAATATTCTGGATGTTATATGACATGAAAGTTATGCTATCGAGTAAATCATCCGAACCGGGAAGAACACAACGGGAACATGAGATGAGGATAAGGAGATGAATTGATAAAATAAAAAAAATAACCGCCTGACCTGAAAATTGTTTTAATCTCATATTAATACAGTACAGGGCAAACGGCGTTTCTGATTCAATCCAGGGGGATTAACTCTGAAGGAGAACCTGAATTACATTTTTAAATCATCTCTCCTGCTAATAATTTTAGAAACCAAACCATAGTTAATAGATTCTTCAGCATTCATCCAGAAATCTCTATCTGTATCCTTCTCTACCTTGGAAATCTTCTGTCCTGTCTCTTCACTTATTAACTTATTTAGTTTAACCCGCAGTTTCTCAAGCTCTTTTGCATGGATCTCTATCTCTGTAGCTACACCTCTTATCCCGCTCAGAGGCTGATGGATCAGATAATGGGAGTTTGGAAAGGCAAGTCTGTGTTCTTTGGGAGCGGCAAGCAATATCAGTGCACCGGCACTTGCCACAAGACCCATCCCAATAGTATACACATCAGGCTTAACAAAACGCATCATATCGAAGATTGCAAATCCCGCATCCACATCCCCGCCGGGAGAATCTATAAAGACCTTAATCGGATCATCCCCGGCTGCTTCCAGAAGAAGAAGTTGTGTTACAACTTTCTCTGCAAGATCCTTATCCACCTCACCGGAAAGAATAACAGTCCGGGTTTCCATCATCTTTTCGGAAAAATCATACCCCCCTTCCTCTTTCTTCTCCTTTTTGTCATCATCATTTTCTTCTTCCATATCTTAATACTCCTGTAATATTTCAAATATACAAACAGAAGTATACAAATTAATTAAAGGAAAGGAAAGAACCACTTATCCGGTACTTGAAATGTCCGGCACAAAGATTAGAATAGGTTTTATGAAATCTGCATTTATAACACTAATTGGAAGGCCGTCCTCCGGCAAAAGCACACTAATGAATGAACTGTGCGGCCGTAAAATATCGATTGTAGCTCCGTCTCCTCAAACTACAAGAAACAAAGTGCGCGGTATTCTTACAGATACAAGAGGACAACTGGTATTTATAGATACACCCGGCTATCATATATCTGATAAAAAACTGAATCTGCAGCTTAAGACAGTGTCTGTTTCTGCATTGGAAGATGCTGATCTTATTCTATACGTCATCGATTCTTCCCGCAGAACAGGGGAAGAGGAAAAAAATCTTTCAGATCTTCTTCAGAAATTCCATAAAAAGCTTATAATTGCCATCAACAAGACAGACCTTCCCGGAGGCAGCAGCAAAGAGATTGCTGGTACTCTTAAAGAATTTTTCCCGGATGCAGCTATAATACCTGTATCTGCACTAAAGGCAGACGGTACTGAAGATTTAAAAATGGTTTTGTTCGACAAATCTCCGGAAGGTGAGAAAATGTACCCTGATGAGTTTTTTACCGATCAGGAACCTGAATTCAGAGCTTCAGAAATTATTAGAGAAAAGGCAATAAACAGGGTAAAAGAGGAACTGCCCCATGCCATATATGTGGAAATTGCGGATATGGAAGTATCTGATGATGGAACAGTACTATGGATCAGGGCCTTTCTTATAGTCGAAAGAGAAAGTCAGAAGGGAATAGTCGTAGGAAAAGGCGGAGTCGGAATAAAAGCTATCAGGGTCTCTGCACAGAAGGAATTGAATGAGATCTTTCCATACAGGGTCAATCTGGATCTAAGAGTAAAAGCAAACACAAAATGGCGAAGAAATGATCAGATTCTTAAAAGACTGATTTATTAGAGCAATACATGGTTCACATAGAGACGCACGGTAATATATCTCTATGTGCCGTTGTAGAATTTACAAATAGCGATTTAGTATATTTAAGATTTTATCTTTCCCTACTACCATGATAAACCCTGCTAGCCGCGGTCCTTTTTCTTTAGCAACAAGAACCTTGTAGATCAAAGTAAACAGATCCTTTGCCGGGGTTCCGCTGGTTTCAGCTATGGTGTAAATCGCTTCGCCGAGAGATTTATCGTTATGAGAGTCCAGGTTTTCAATTTCATTTTTAAAAAGTTGGATCGCACCAATCTCGGCTTCATTAAGCTCTATCTTTTCATCATCCGGTCCAGTCAGAGAAAATCTAAAATCTTCCGGACTAAACTCTCTTATCCAGTTCCAGGCACATTTCGCCTTTACCCTTAATCTATCAACCTGCTCTGGTTTAACATCCTTCAGTTGTCTTATAACTGTATCAACATCTCCATTATGTATTTGAAGAAGGTTGCATAGGTGCCGAAATGGAGTCTGGTAGGGCATTTTTTCTGTAACACCATCCACCTGGGAAAGCTCATAAATTCTTCTCTCTTTTGCTTTCTTTTTGTCGTTTACTTTCTGTTCACCAAAGTAGATTCTCTCACACTTGTCATAATCCTCGTATATTTTTAATACATCAAGATCGAAGGATATTGCAAATTCACTGTTGGGCCTGGTGCCTGCAAAAAGAAACCGTACTATTTCGGGAGGATATACTTCCAGAACATCTGAAAGGCTTATTACATCTCCGGTAGATGAGGAGATTTTTCCACCCCGCCCCTTAATCCTGATAAAATCGTATTGAAATGTTACCGGGGCTTCACCACCGAAAACCGCTTCTACAACTCGTCTCGCTGTATCAAAGGAGCCTCCCTCTGAATGATGGTCTTTACCTGCAGGTTCAAAATCGACACCTTCTTCCTTCCATCGCATAGGCCAGTCTATCCGCCAGGGGAGTTTGACTGCAGATGTATTTCTTATATCAACAGTTTCCTCTTTTTCCGTATCGAGACAACGATAGGTTATTCCCCATTCTCCATCCCAGCTTAAAACTATAGTATTGTCTTTATCTGTAAAATTACTGAATATAGAAACAGGCATCCAGTCTTCCGGAAGAGGAGTTGTCCTGTGCTCATCCAGAAGCCGTCTGATAACATCCTTCTTTTCGAGGGCTGTTCGTATTCCTTCAGCATATTTAGAGGCTCTGTATCGCTCTGCCTGATATATATATTCAGGAACTACACCAACAACAGGAAGAATTGCTTCCAGTTCCTTTTCGTTGGCCTCTGCGTAACTTGCACAGTCTCCCTTTGTATCGGGAACCATGGTTATTGGTTTTCTGAGATATTCCGTTAATAACTCCTGATTCGGCATGTTTACAGGTACCTTTCGGAATACATCGTAATCATCCCATGAATAGATGAAC
>SDBV01005571.1_pt1 | contig 17725 bp, 11 predicted proteins | sample 2277081 | NCBI WGS metagenome assembly SDBV01 (sample SAMN10402039, study PRJNA504765) | marine sediment metagenome | isolation source: marine sediment core GS10_PC15, 223 cmbsf | place: Arctic Ocean: Southern Knipovich Ridge | collected 2010 | reverse complement strand
GCCTTTAAAATACAATAAAACAGCCACTTATGGAGACGAAGCATAGCACCGCTATGGTGAGTTGAGATAAGTGAGTGTAACGCATTGTTTTGAAGTATTTTAAAGGCGGAATAGATTTTCTAATGCATAATCCGGGTTAAACAATATAATTTATGAATCTATCTATTTTGGTTGTAAGACCCTCCTGTCGGCGAGAGTGATATCTAACTCATTATGAGTTTCAATAATTATCTCCTGCATTTACAGGCAAAAAAGTTTTTAAGCATATTTTCTATTTTAACTATTTATGATGATGAAAAAAATAATATTGTTTGCCGGCATGTTCCTGTTTTTGTTTGGAGCATCCGCTATTATGGCAAAAAAGAAAAAGAAAGATGATCAGCAGAATAAGAAGATCGAATTTGTTTCCCCTCAGCAAACTATGGCTTTGATGCAACAAGTGGCGGATTGGCAGTTAGAAAACGGCCTTGACCATCCAATTACTCATTGGACTAATGGGGCTATGTATGCCGGAATTTTGGAGTTAGCGCCTTTAGTTAATAATCCAAAATATTACGACATACTGAAAAATTACTTTGATCAGGTAGAATGGATGACGGGACCATATAAGTTATTTGCCGATGACTACTGCGTAGCACAGGCGTATTGCGAACTTTATAAGGTGTTTGATGATGCTCGCATGATTAGAAGTTTTAAGCAGGATGCCAATCAGATTATTAGCGCTCCTGAGCCAGAAACTTTTGATGAATCGAAGTCCAATCGCCGTGAAGTGTGGAACTGGTGCGATGCGCTTTTTATGGCGCCTCCTGCCTTAACACGATTATATAGCGTTACAGGACAAAAGAAATATCTTGATGGAATGGATCGTCTGTTTTGGCAAACTACTCATTACCTCTATGATAAGGAAGAACAATTGTATTATAGAGACAGCCGCTATTTTGGAAAAAAAGAAGCCAACGGCAAAAAAGTTTTTTGGGGCAGAGGAAATGGATGGGTTATGGGAGGACTTGTTCGTGTGCTTCAGGATTTGCCAGCCGATTATCCTACAAGACCAAAGTTTGAAAAACTCTACAAGGATATGTCAGCTAAAATAGCAACACTTATTACAGAAGATGGCACCTGGCATGCCAGTCTCCTGGATCCTGAAAGTTACCCTTCGCCCGAAACGAGTGGAACAGGATTTTTTACCTACGCCTTGGCATGGGGAATTAATGTTGGCATGTTGGATGAAGAGACCTACCTACCTGTTGTAACGAAGGGATGGCAAGCCTTAGTCAATGCAGTACATACTGATGGTAAATTAGGGTATGTGCAGCAAATTGGAGCAGATCCTCAGCATACAGAATATGACGATACAGAGGTGTATGGAGCAGGGGCATTTCTTCTTGCAGGCAGTGAAGTACTCAAAATAATGCTAAAGGAAGAGGAACAACTAGCAACAGTAATAGTGGAGAATAAAACCGCTATCGATAGAGGTATTGAAACTATTGAGTTAGATTGGAGTACCCTGGCAGCAAAAGGGGCAAAAGCTGAGCAGGTAATTATAACTGATTTCTTAACGGGACAAGAAATTCCCAGCCAGATAGTAAATGATGCCTCTGGCAATCCTGAACTACTTATTTTTCAGACAAAGTTGTCTGTTGGAACAGTTGCGTATTATATAGTGAAAAATGGCAATCCACAGGAATACACAAAAAAAGCCGGTGGTCGTGTAGTGCCGGAGAGATATAATGATTACGCATGGGAAAATGACGTGGTAGCTTTTCGTGTTTACCAGGAGAAGCTTATTCCGGTAGATGGGCCTTCAGGTGGCATTGACGTATGGAGCAAAAGCACCAAAGGATTGATTATAGATAGTTGGTATGAGGGTGAAGATTACCATAAAGATCATGGAGAAGGTTGTGATAGCTACAAAGTAGGTCCGACGCTTGGGGGTGGAGGCATAGCACTTGTGGAAAATGAAACCCTAAATCTACATGCCAATTACAAAGAAGCTACAATTATTGCAGATGGACCAATTCGGATTTCTGCCAGCTTGACTTTTGGAACTCAAACCCTTGGAGGAAAAGAGGTGAATATGACAAAGATTATTTCTCTTGATGCAGGAAGCAACCTCAATAAATACGAAGTTACGTTTGATTCTGATATTTCTGAATTACCCATTGCAACGGGTATTGTTAGGCGTAAAAGCCCGGGAAATGTATATATGAATGAAGACGCGGGTATCCTGGCTTATTGGGAGCCGGAAAATAAAACTTTCGGCCATACAGGATTAGGCATCGTAATGCCAAACAGTAGTATTATGAGAACTATGGATGAGCATTTTGTTGCACTGGCTACGGCAAAATCGGGCGAGCCGTTTACCTACTATTCCGGCGCTTGTTGGAGTAAATCAACAAAAAGTTTTAGAAAATCAAATACGCCAAGAAATAATTCCGAATGGATAGCTTACTTAAAAAGGCAAATGGAGCAAGAAAAATATCCGCTGGAGGTGCTTATAAAGTAAAAATTTCAATGTTAATTACCTGTTCGTCACAGGTAACTGATACCTGTGACGACTTTGGCTATAAGGATGATGATCCTGTTTTGTGCCAACATGTTGGTGTATGTCGACCGTTTTATGGCTGATAAATAGCTGACCAAGGCCAATCGAAACGGGTATTAGAAGCTGAATTATTTTGCGATTATTCGGATTGAATCCTACCATAAGATTTATTGTTAAGGGAAAATCTGCAACAGACGCAGGCAGGCAACTTTCCATTTTAAATAGCAGAATTAATATTAGATTTGCGATTTGCTAATGCGATTTCGTAAAAAATACTGATCTCTGAATTTAGCCTTGAAAATTCAGGTTTGTTACATTTACCCTGTATAAATGTAACACCATTTGCGCCTTCGTAACATTTACCCTTCTACATGGCAACATATCAGTGGCATGCATTTAGCTCCTATCGGTTAATTTTACTGTATAATTATTTTGAAAATGAATAAATCCCTAATTATAAGGAGGATTTCGAGTGACGCCTTTTTTCTCGATGATGAAAGTGATTGTAGTGAAAAAATATTCCGATTTCATGATTGTAGAAGAACATACATTCCAGGAAACTATAAACTGGAATTCTGAACAAAAATTTAGGAATTTTTATATGTTTGAATGTGAATTATTAGAGGTTCCCTGAATATCATATGTTCTGATTCTTTAGGATGCATTAAGTAGTGTGAATATGAGGCTTAGAACTCGTAATTGCTTATTTTTAAATCAGATTTGACCTCTTTTTATAATTTTATAATTGATATTTTGTCTAAACACACAAGCAGTAATAACACTTAATATTCATGAGACTCGCTAAGAATAACACAAAACTAAATAAGTACCTGGCAAGAATAAAACCCGAAAGCATATGGAAGAATTTAACAATAATATATCTCAGTTATTATATAATTTAATAAACGAAAAATGAAAAGCATTCTGTACTTTCTGGTAGTTTCTGCCGCTTTTATTTCATGTGAAAATTACAAAGAGAAAGAAAAATCACAGCAAAAACCCAACGTACTATTCATTTCTATTGATGATCTCAATGATTGGGAAGGCGCATTAAATGGAAATCCTCAAGCGAAGACGCCTAGTTTGGACAAATTGTTTGAACAAGGAGTATTGTTTACAAACGCACACTGTTCCCAGGCAGTTTGTACGGCATCACGCAATTCGCTGTTAAGTGGTCTCCATCCTTCTTCTTCAGGTTGGTATGGTTCAACTAGCGCCATGCGAAAATCCTATAACGAGGTGATGCAGGATCATGCCATGCTGCCTCAGTATTTTAAAGAAAACGGCTACAAAACCATGGCTGTGGGCAAAATATTTCATCAGGGCGTAACGGATTATAAAGACAAAACAGATTTGTTTTGGGATGAAACCGCACCCAATTACAAAGTACCAAAAGATCTGAAAGATCGTGGGGATGGATATGGTGGAACTAAGTTTTACCCTTTTCCGAAAGAGGGTAGTCAGATCGTAAATCATTATGGAGCAGATTTTAACAAGGGACATTCTTTATGTTATGGAGCGCTGGATCGGGAGGATATGCCCGGAGGTAAAATGTTTGATGAGCTGATCGCGGAATGGGCCGTTGATAAATTATCCGAAGATCATGATAAACCCTTTTTTCTGGCAGTTGGCTTTGTTCGGCCACACGTTCCCTATACTGCGCCAAAGGAATACTTCGATTTATACAACCTGGATGACATAATTATTCCTGAAGTACCGGACGATGAAATGGCTGATATTCCGATAATGGGAAAATCCATTGCTTATGGCACAATCAAAACCGGTGATCATTATGCTGTGGTAAACTTGAGCGATACCTATTGGAAAGAGATGGTTTACGGATATCTGGCATGTATTTCATTTGTAGATGATCAAGCAGGAAAAGTGATCGAAGCACTGGAAAATAGCAAGTATGCGGATAATACAATTGTTGTGTTGTGGTCTGATCATGGCCAGCATTTGGGCGAGAAGAAGCACTGGCGTAAACAGGCATTATGGGAGGAATCAACAAAAGTACCACTCTATTTTAAAGTGCCCGGTCAAAAAACGAATGGTTTAAAAAGTCAGCGGGTGGTGAGCCTTTTGGACATTTATCCAACATTGGTAGAACTATGTGATCTCCCTAATGCTGAAAAATTGCAAGGCGAAAGTTTAGTTCCACTTATAAACAAGCCAGATTTGGAACAGGAGAGATATGTACTGAGTACATGGTATTATAAAAACCATGCCGTGCGAAGTGATCACTGGAGATACATCCATTATCGTGATGGTGGCGAAGAATTATATAATCATGAAAATGATCCGGGCGAACATATAAACCTTGCCTCTGATCCTCAGTATGCTGATATTATTGCAAAACATAAAAAGTGGCTACCCAAAAATGATGCTTTACCTGCAACAACTAGCGAATGGAAAGGGGATAAGCTGGACAGAAGAATAAAAGATTGGAAAGCGAATGACGCAATCCCTTCATGGTTAAATTAACGTTTAGATTAAATCAATTTAATGATATGCATACCTCAATAATCAAATCAGTACTTTTATTTCTCGCTTTCATATTTATATCATCCTGTCAATCTGCACAAGTCGATGGACCGTATTTTGCAACTGGAATTAAAATAGGAGAAGTGACCCAAACTGAAGCAATCGTATGGGTTCGCCTGACCGAAAATCCAGAGCGGATTGGAAACGATGCTCCCATGCCCGATGTGAAATACAAAGATCCGAAAACCGGGAAAATGATCGAACGAAAAGGTAGGCCCAATATTACACCTGTGGTTAGCTATCCTGTGAGTTATACCATAAAAACCATTCAGGGTGCAGCGCCTGGAACTGAAGGGAAAGTTCGTTTGAAATACAAAGCGAAGGATACGCAAAACTGGATTGAATTGGACCGGCAAGCTGTCGATCCTATAAAGGACTTTACACATCAGTTTAAGCTTTCCGGATTGTCGGCAGGGGAGGAATACGAACTACTCGTTGAGGCAAGTCCGGTAAAAGGAAATAAAGTAAGCGCTTCAATAGAGGGTAAATTTAAAACTGCCCCAGCTGCAGATGTTGCTACAGAAGTTAATTTTATTGTCACAACAGGCACTTCCTATGGAGATGTTGATAGTGACACAGGTTATAAAATCTATCCCAGTTCATTAAAACTTGATCCTGAGTTTTTCGTCCATACCGGTGACATCGTTTATTATGACGGGATGGGAAAAACAGCAGCCCTGGCACGCTGGCATTGGGATAGGATGTACAGTTACCCGAATAATATTGAATATCACCGGCAAGTGGCTAGCTATTTTATAAAAGACGACCACGATACATGGATGAATGATGCCTTCCCTGGAATGCAAACAAAATTCATGGGAGAATTAACTTACGAACAAGGAACGCAGATTTTCCTGGATGAAGTCCCGATGGGAGATAAGACCTACCGGACAATCCGTTGGGGAAAGGACCTTCAGATCTGGCTTGTAGAAGGCAGGGATTACCGGAGCCAAAACACCATGAAGGATGGCCCGGACAAAACAATCTGGGGAAAGGAGCAAATGGATTGGTTAAAATCAACTGTTAAGGAATCTGATGCTACCTTCAAAGTTCTGATCAGTCCAACACCAATTGTTGGCCCGGATCGGGGAAACAAAAAGGACAATCATGCAAATATCGGTTTTAAAAATGAAGGAGACCAGGTACGAAAATATATCAGCGAGCAAAAAAATATGGTAACCGTTTGCGGCGACAGACACTGGCAGTATGTATCGAAAGATGCAGAAACAGGACTTGTAGAATTTAGCAGTGGCCCTGGAGGAAATGGTCATGCCGGTGGCTGGAAGCAAGATAATAAGCTTGCTGAGCATATTTATCTGAATGTAGTTGGAGGTTTTTTAGAGGGCTCAGTTTTACAAATTGATGGTATTCCCACATTGATTTTTAGGCATTATAATCCGGATGGGAAATTATTGAATGAGCATACTGTTGAACAGGAGTGATCTTTTTCAATTAGTAATAAGAATTGGATTTCTGGGCGTTTTCATAAATTGTAAAAAGTAGGGGACAATTTCTTTGCGTTCTTCGAGTGTTTTTTCCTTACGTTTCTTTGCGTGAAATTGCACTTTATGTTGTCTCACATAAATCCTGTAAAGATATTCGCAATGAATACAAAGTTTATTTACAATTATAAAATATCATATTTGTAAATTGGTAATTGAAAAATGCCAATTTATGACAAAATAAATGAGGTAATACAAAGCACACGTAATTGACTATGAAAACAAAATTTATTCTATTCATAATCCTATGCATGTTCATGAGTTTTGGTTATGCACAAAATAGTCAATCCTATGATTTTAAACCTGTTCAGGAATTAAAGAGACAACATGGATTGCAAGATCCCTTTCTAAAACCTGATCGAAACAGGGTGCAGACAAAGAAAGATTGGGAGCTACAGCGAAAGTACATTAAAGCTATGTTGGCTCATTATCAATACGGGGAAATGCCTTCAGTTCCGAAGGATGTTGTGGTGAAAGAAACCTTATCCGAAGAGATATACGATGGTACGGCTGAGAAGAAGCTTTATACCTTAACGATGAAGCGAAATGGGAAATCGCTTGATCTTCATTTTGGATTGATCAAACCCTTAGGAAATGGGCCCTTTCCGATTATCATTAAAAATGATAGGGCAATAAATGCAATTCCTGATGAAGTTAACCTTGAGGCCATTAAAAGAGGATATATCATGTGCCAATATGTTCGGACGGATCTTAGTCTGGACGAAAAAAATATTGAGCTTACGAGAAGCAAAGGCGTTTTTCCATTGTACCCTGAATATGATTGGGGAACGATCGCAGTATGGGCATGGGGATACCAATTGATTATCGACTATTTGGAGAACCTGGATTTTATTGATATGAATAAAATAGTGGTTACCGGTCATTCCCGTGGTGGTAAAACAGCATTTTGCGGCGGAATTTACGACGAAAGAATTGCAATTACTGCACCAAATTCATCAGGTTTGGGAGGGACTGCAAGTCATCGTTATTTTGAATTAGGGCAAAATGAACAAACCATAGGACACGCTTCCCTTGCCAATCCACATTGGTGGACGCCGGAATTTTTTAAGCTGGCCGGTTTTGAAACACGAATCCCATACGATACACATTTTGGAAAGGCAATCATTGCTCCGAGAGCTTTTTTTAATGCGCATGCCTTGCAGGATTATTGGGCAAATCCGTTTGGAACCCATCTGACACATGAAGCGGCAAAAAAAGTATATAGCTGGATGGGAGTGGAAAATAATATAGCCATGCACTGGAGAACAGGAGGGCATGCCCAGGGTGTAAGCGATTGGCTAGCGCTATTAGATTTTTCAGATCAGTATTTTTTCAATAAAAAAGTTGAAAGCAGATTTGATATTAATCCTTATCCAACAATTAAAGTGCCTGTGTTTTGGGATGTTCCTGAGAATAACTGACATGGTCATTAAAAGAATTCACTTATGAAATTATCTATTTTTATAATCATACTAATTCCAGGATCAAGTTTATGTTCGGCAAATACTCATTCTGCCGACAAGCAAAATGGACGTGATCAAATCTATTAGCTCAAATTGTACCGAAAAAAAATAAAATGAACCCAACTGTTTCAACGATTTTTTCACAATAAAACTATATGACATGAAAACCTTATCTCGCTATATTTATTTTATGGCCACTATTAGCATACTTGGCCTTTTGGCACAGTGCCAGTCTGGCAAAAATGAAGGACAATCAGCTAATGATTTATTAAGTAACTATACCTACCTGGGCAAGATCAAGCCGAAACATTCAAGTGAAGTCCAGTCGTCATATTGGGGAATCCAGGCCAGTACGCTGGATCCCGAACTGCTTCAACGTGCAGCAGAAATCGGCATTAAGTGGACCCGGCTAGGAGCCTCATGGAACAGTATAGAAAAGGAAAAAGGTGTGTATGATTGGTCTAAAACCGATGAAGCCTTTGATGCCATTTTAAAAACCGGCATTACGCCTTTTGTAACTGTTGGTCACGGAAATGAACTGTATTCCCCACTCACTACCTACGATGATCCTAAGCTGGCGGAAATTTATGGTTACAGACCTGCTCCACCGATCAAGGATCCGGTAGCTATGGAAGCATGGCTGAAGTTTGTTGATGCCACAGTTAGCCGATATAAAGACCGGATCACTTATTGGGAAGTTTGGAATGAACCCAATCATCGAAATTACTGGGGTTCAAAACCAGATGGGAAAGAATACGGGCAACTGTTGAAGCAAACAGCTGAATTGATTCGGGACATCCAACCAGATGCAAAAATCATTGGCGGTTCTACAGCCGGGATTCATCCAGATTTTACCGAAGACTTTCTTAGTGTGGGAACGGAAAATCTCATAGATATCATTACCTATCATAATTATGGTTCTGTCCCTGAAGATCGGGCGTACCGGGCCGTGAAGTTGCTTGAAGTAATCAGGAAATACAATCCTTCCATAGAGTTATGGCAGGGCGAATGCGGTTATCCATCACACAGCAGTACCCGTGATTTCCGTGGCCGTGCTCCTTGGGGATTGAATATTCAGGCAAAATGGTTGTTGAGGCAGGCATTTACCGATATCTATTTTTGCGAAGCGACCATGAGCAATTATTTTAAACTGGTACATACGGGAGGTCGTGGACAGAAACAACAGCGATCACCATTGACTGGATTGGATACGCTGTTTGGCTTTCCGGAAAGAGGTGGCTCAAGGGTACGCACCAAGGGTGTAAACGAAAAGTGTCTGTTGACCAATCCGGATCTGATGCCAAAGCCTGCTTATTTTGCGTATCAGAATTTGTGTGCGGTCATGGATAAACGCTATAAAGTGTATCGTACGGATTGCCAGATTGAGGTAAAAGATCAGGGCGTGTTTTATGGGATAGGTGCTGAAGATGATGCCTTTCCTTCTTTGCCGCTAACAGCTACGTTCAAAACAAATGATAACAAGAGTTTCATTGCATATTGGCTTCCATGGAATGCACAAGAAAACATTATTGAGCCTGCGGAAATTTCTATTGTCATTAATAAAATGAAATTTACAGAACCTGTACTTGTCGATCCGCTATCTGGCAGTTTGTATGAAATCAGTTTTTCAATTGATGAAAAAGGTACTGCTACATTTCCAAATCTGCCATTATTTGATTACCCAATGTTCATACTTGAAAGGGAGATGGTAGATTTTGAATCGTAAAAAGTGAAAATATTATCAAAGTTTATTGTAAGATTGTTTTATATAAAAAGAATCAACCGTATGAGATTATTACAAATTATAAGTATATCGTTTTTGGCAATTTTGTTGGGAATGTTTATTCAAACATGCAAGCCGTGGCAAAAGGAAAAAAAGGTTGTCACCTATATTAATTCTTTTCATCGTGGTCACCCGTCAAGCGATGATATCATGGATGGGATACTTGAGAATTTCCCGGCGGATAGCTTTGAGATAGCTACCTATTTCATGGATACTAAGAGAAATCCATCCAAGGAGTTTATTGAGAACAGAGCAGCCGCGTTATTCGATTCTATTATGGAGATTGATCCGGATATTCTGTTAGTATCTGATGATAATGCAATTAAATATCTGGTTAAGCCACATCTGCAAGACCTGACCATGCCGATAGTTTTTTGTGGGGTAAATTGGACCGATATTGAATACGATCTCCCACCAGATAAGGTTACGGGGATGCTTGAAATACTTCCTGTTGCAGATATGTTGCTCACTATACGACCCTATTATCCATCCATGGATAAATTGCTTTTCTTATCAGAAAATACAACTACGTCGCGTAAAGAAAAACAATTGCTCGATACCCTGTTTAATCGTGTCGGAGTTTCTCCCACACACGAACTGGTAGATGATTTTGAACAGTGGAAGGTCATATTCAAAGAAGCGAATCAAACCTATGATATTATTTATCTCCCAACTCATGGAGCTATAAAAGGTTGGGATCATGATGAAGCGGTACGTTTTATCAGCCAGAATATACAAGTACCGGTTATTACTACTGAAGACTTTATGATGCCCTATGCAGTTTTTGGAATAACAAAAGTTGCCAGGGAACAAGGCATTTGGGTGGCTGTCACAGCCAAAAAGATATTGAATGGAAGTCACCCCATTGATTTTCCTGTCACCAGGAACAAACAATCAACTTCCTGGATAAACGCTGGTCTCGCAGAAAAGATTGCTTTCAAGCCCGACAGCGTATTGTTGAGTAAATCAAGAATAGTGAAAGATTGATCTTCGTAAAAAGAAAGTTGAAATATTTTATAAGTTGAAAACGAAATAATTAAGAGCCAGTACTATTGATCTATAACCAATCCTACTTTTAAATATTCGATGGTCCCATCTCTGTTAAAAAGTTTCTTTGAAAATTCAGAAGATAGTATATTGCTATCTATCAGATCGCTTTTACCATCATTGAAAAAAACGATTATTGCCGGAGTATTAGAATGAACATATATGATCGGTACCTGGCAAAACATAAATGCCATGGAGCCGGCTTTTAGAGGTAATGCATCCTGGGTTCCGTTCACACCATAATATTCAAAATTGGAATCATGAGTAAGAAATTCCTTTGGATCAAGCATGGAATTGGAAAAATGAATGCATCCATTCCTGACGGTTACTCCCAACTCGCCAATTCTGGAAAGTATGTCCTCTTTCACCTGGCCTGTCATGCCCGGTTGTTGGGCTCCTTTATGTGCAGGGGTGTGGGAATACGGATCGGTTGGAAATGCACCATACCTTTCCGGGGATTTATGAGTTCCTAATCCTTCTTTTATCTCATCATAATACTTTTTCAGGCGATCAATATCCTGGCCATTTTCATGATTTTGGATGGCATGTTGAAGGATCTCCTGGATAGCTAACAGCAATTTAGAATTCATATGCCAATAAATGGAGCCAAGGCCTTCATATCCAAAGAAGGTTCCTGACCTACCGGTAAATGCATGATGATTAAAAACAGCTTCGTAAGCATCCAGTACCAATCTCTGTTCCTGATCAATAAGCTCATCAAATCCTTTTCCTCGCAATGCGGAGAGCGCATCTTTTATCTCATTGGCATTGGAAAGGGTTGGATTAAAATGATATTTCCCGTTGTTATCCTTAATCAATATGGGGGAATCATTGACTGCAATCAGCTTTTTTGCCAGGTTTGATTTTTTTATCAAATTATCATCGACAACAGCCTTATCCATAAATTTGGACAGACTTCGGTCGGGGTACAAAACATAACTATTTTGATCATCCCGGTACATTTCACTTTTTCTTAGAGCGTTAAGCATCTCCACTGCCTGCTTAGCTTTTACCAGCCCGGAACTGAGTACGGCGACTTGTCCTTCCAGCATCGGATATAGGTGTTTTACTCCAAATTCAATCTCCTTGATTTCAATCAGATTATATGCATGATACAATTGATCGGATCTCTTATTGGCTTTGATGGTATGCTCCAAAAATTGGCTACATAGGTCTATAAAGTGAAGGAGGGCTGTTTTATTTATTGTTGATTTTTTTTCAGAATAATTACTATAATTTTTTTGTCTGTAGGATTCCCCAACACCGCCCAATAAATCAGTAATATTTTTCCTGCTTTTATCTGATATTGGGCCTTTTAAAAGCGACAAATTCCCCTGAAGAGTTTTTGAGATGGAAATAAAAAAATCCTTTACTTCAATGTTAATTTCAAAGTCGCCAATAGATACTTGATTGTAAAAATCTTTAATGACCCGAACATAGCGATACATATAATAAACCGTCACCATCGACAAGCCTTGGCCAACCAGGGTGTTGTTTGCATCATTCCATTCGGGTCGTTGCGTGTTCATCCAGATTCCTCCTTCAGGAACAAAATTAGAAAGCTTGGTCAACAAAGGTATCAGCAATTTTTCTGTTAACGAAGCTCTTGCAATAGCGCCGCTTTCTGTACAAAGCAGCTTCCCATCAATTCCAATTTTGCTAATACGTTCAGCGATTAACTTTTCTGCCTTTTCATCATAGCTTATGGTATTGTGTGGATTGTTAACAATTTTTGCATATTCCTTGATCCGGTACGGAACATTTCCAAAAGTAAAAAATGGTTTATTAACAAATTCCTGAAGCTTACCGGGATGGAAGGCATTGGAAAGCTCCAGCAATTTCAACAAATATATAATCTGATGATCACCCCAATAGCCAATAAAAGACCAGGGGTCATCTGGATCGGTGATTTCCCATTCAATTCCATTATTGGTAATCCGGTAAGGATTGTAACCATCTGCTGTTGATGCATTCAGGAATACGGCAATCATGTTTTCTGCAAATTCAGGATATGAGTATCCTAAGGCCTCCCAGTTTTGAAAAATATCACGCCAATTCCCCTCAAATCTTTTTTCCCATGAACCATCCTTTTTCAGCACATCAATATTGAATTTATTCCAGGGCCTGCTTGGGTCTCCATGCCTGCGGCTAAACGTAATCGGAAGATATTCGTATCCATACCTCAACAATTCGGCATCATCATGGCCCTGCAATTTTACTTTTAATTCATTTACATGAAATATTTCAGGCAAAAGTTTCAGGTAATTGATATGTTGATTGAAAACAGTTTGATTCCGTTTTTTTACAAATTCAATAAAATCTTCTCTTTCAATCTGGTATGCTTTTGCAAAAATTCCTCCGCGCATGATATTGAAAAGAGTATTGGAAAGATGTCGTGCATTTCCAATGCTATCCTTAGATCGTTGAATGCCATCTGCTTGAGCAATCAGGTGTTTTAATCGCCCGGCGCTTTGCTCTATATCATTTTCAATAATCTCTCCAAAGCCTTCATTTTTTTGACTCACTGGCTCCGAGCCTCAATTTGTTCGTAATTAAATAAGCTCCGGGCTCTGCCCTTACTTCCATTTCTTCAACAACATCCTCTCCTTGAAAAAAAATCGAAACCTGACGGCTGCAAAGCAGGTGTTTCACATCATCCAAGCCCGTAAAACAAACTGTTGTAGCAAGTAAGGCTTCACTCGGTTCAGGGCGATCTATGATATTTGAACTTAGGCTATAAATTCCAATTCCTGACTCTGGTCTCAGTTCACTCTTTTTATAGGCATTGGCCAGGTTGCTTTTTGTAAGCTGTACATTTTCAGCGATCCCAAATGGAAGAATATTTTCTATACCATCCAGCAGGTTTATTTTTTTTTCGTCATTCGTCAGGTTTATCAATTCTGACTTTTTTATTATTCCATATTTGCGTGAATTCGACCAACTGTATCGAAATGTCAATCCAAGATCATGATTTGTTTCTTCAAAAATAAGCTTGTTGCCATAGCTGTTTTTATACAGATTTCTTGATGTTTGATAAATGCCTTTATAGGTTTCAGAAAATGGCAACCATAATTGCCATTTTCCTTCTACATCGACTAGAAATCCAGATTTACTACCCGTATTTTGATTTAATTCGCTTAATTTATCATCCGTATAATATGGAAATATGGCATGATCGGAATTTTTTCTTCCGGCACTAATACCTCCATTGCTGGATATATACATCCAAATATCAGAGTCACTGCTTAGACTCATGAAAAATGGTCGCATTTGATCATAATTGGAGATCTTATAATAGGTATCTCCAAATATGTTTATCAAATCACCTTTAACCTTCTTTTGTTTAAGATGTAGTGGGTATGATCCTACGAATATTTTGGCTGCTTCGTTTGACACGTTTAAAGGGTACTAAAAATTTAATTTACATAAAAAGGAATGTTTGCATGTGCTGTGTGCCCATTTCCATCATTCGCATAAATAAATAATCGATAGGCACCTGAATCGTGAGGCGCAATCATTTTTATTGTTTCATTTTCTCCATCAATTAAATCTGAAATACTTAAGGGCGTAGATTCGAAATCACCACCATCGCCTAGATCAGTACTCTCAGGCTTAACATCCCAAACATATTGGATGTGATCACCATCTTTGTCCTCAATTTTCACAGACGCCGTATATTTTTGTCCTGCGTTTAAGTAAATATTATCATGGCCGGTTTTTCCATCTAAGTGAAAATCGAGTAAGAAAGGTGAACGATTTGCCGGCCATTCCTTATTCCAGATATAGTGCATCACATCTATTGATTCTGTTTCGTTGCCATCTTCCATAAACACACCGTACCAGGTTGGCGTTCTTTCTTGTTTCTGACCCCAAAGAAATACGTAGGATCCAAGGCATTGTTTTACCTGGGGTTCAATAGCCGTTTGATATCTTTTCAAATAAAAATCTGCTTTCACTTTCGAATTGTTTTCGATAGGCGCTCCCCATTTTGTTTGTCCCACTTCCCAATGTCCTGTCGCCCCCCATTCCGTGACCATGTAGGGCTTTTCTAATCCTGTTTCCTGAATATATCTGGGCAAATTCACAATATCCGCATACATCTGCACACTTAAAAGATCCAAGTCCGGAGCTCTTTCTTTTATATCATCTACAAGTTCTTTACTTATGCCCGCCAGTGTTGTAGTGGTTAAATGATTTGGGTCAATCTCATGAATGGCTTTAGAAAGCTCATTGACAGCATCCCATACGTTAGGATTTGTAGACCTCAGGTTAAGTTCATTTCCAATTGCCCAAATGATGAGCGCTGGATGATCTTTTAGCTCTGCGACTTCGGCTTTCAATTTCTCGAATTGCATGGCTACTGCCGCTTTATCATTATAATCAAATCCATGTCGCTCACGCCCCATGTCAAGTCCCATGGTTACAAATAGGCCGTGTTTGTAAGCCTCATCAAGTACTTCACTGCCAGATTGGCGGCCATTGTTGGTGCGCCATGTTCTGAATGAATTCCCTCCGTGCTTTGCTAAGCTGGAAATATTTCCATGCTCTAATCCGGCGCCTTTGATGTAAAATTCCTCTCCATTTACATATAACTGAAATTTATCCCCCTCTTTTTTGATTTCAGCCTTTGCTGGGATTGGACTTTCAGTCGCACTTTGATCTGCTTGTTGCGTACAGGCAATCGTTAGTGAAAGGATAAATATGGTAGTTGTGATTTTATTTAACATGCTCATTATAAACTATAATTATTCACTTTTAATTAAATCTTTTTCCAGTTGCTCCAGGGTCTTATTCTTCGTCTCGGGTATTACTTTTATAATGAAGATCAGACCAATAGCCGCAAAAAGTCCATATATTAAAAAGGTTGTTGCGCTACCGAGCGTATCCAGCTCCCATGGAAATACCAATTGTACCATAAAGCTGATGGCAGAATTTATCAGACCTACAAAAGAGATGGCCAGACCTCGTATTCGATTAGGGAATAATTCAGAAAACAATACCCACATTACCGGCCCAAGGGAAATGGCGAATGAAGCTACAAATCCGATGATCCCTAACAAAATCAATGTTGAATTTATATGTGTAGCAGCCTTCAGAAGTTCAGATTCATATTTGATGGCTTCTGATTCGCCCAAAACTTCCCGCACCGCCTTTTTGAAACTTATATCACTATCAAAATCTTTCCCTATCAAAGAGGTCAATTTCTCTGTTCCAATATTTTGTTCTATACTTTGGATTGACTCGTCAGTTAATTTATATGTGGCAGAATAGAATCCATATGCCAGTAAAAACATACAAATGGCAATTCCTGAAACCCCAAATACGAGTAATATTTTTCGGCCAAACTTATCGATAAAGGCAATCGCCAGCACGGTGAAAATCAAGTTGGTAATTCCAATCAGAATCGCCTGCACAAATGATGCATCCGTTCCGATTCCTGATTGTTCAAAGATCATTGGCGCATAAAAAAACACCGCATTAATTCCGGTTATTTGTTGAAGAATGGCAATAACAATACCGATGGTTAATACAAGTGTTAAGGCAGGTTTGAATAATTCTGCAAACTTTATTTTTTCTTTTTTGCCATCTGACAGCGTACTTTGCTCGATGGCAACCATATCCTTCTCCACCTGCTCTTTCGCGTTGAATTGCTGCAAAATTTCAATTGCCTCACTTTTACGGTTCTTCATTAGCAGCCATCTTGGGCTTTTTGGAACGAATTGCAAACCGATAAAATAGATGATCGCCGGTAAAGTTTCCAATCCCAGCATCCAACGCCAACTATAGGCATCAAATTTCAATGAAAGCGCCCAGCTTGCATCAGATTTGGCCCATTGAAGGATCAGGTAATTGGTAAAAAAAGCCAGTGAAATACCTATTACAATATTCAATTGATTGAAAGAAACCAATTTTCCACGCATTTTCGCAGGTGAGATCTCGGCAATGTACATTGGAGCCAATATTAACGAAGCGCCCACACCTAATCCACCTACCATACGAGCAATAACCAGGGAAATAAAGTCAGGGGCCAAGGCTGACCAGATGGCTGAAATTGCATATAATAGGGCAGCATAAGTGAGTATTTTGATGCGGCCGAATTTATCGCTCAATGGCCCGGCTAAGAGCATAGCCAAGGTAGCGGTAAGTGTTAAAGAACTTACGGCCCATCCCAATTCTAATTTGGTGAGTTGAAACTCCGTTTCTATAAAACCAACAACTCCAGATATCACCGACGCATCAAAGCCCATTAAAAGTCCGCCTAAGGCTACAATTAATGCGATCCTAATTAGATTAGTCTTTTTATTTTCCATGATTTTTTATTCTAAATCGTATTTTTAGCGCCATATTTTTTTACCTATTGATAAATCCGAACGTAATCGATTTCCATTTTGTGGAATCAGGAAAACCTTCATAATCAAATTCATCCGACCAGACTAAGTTCCTTTTCTTATCCGCCTGTTGGCAGGAAAGGAACGAGGTGATTATGAAGGATAAAATTATAATTTTATGCATTGAGGAGGATTAGTTAGGTCTAATTTTTATAAAAAATCAATTTATATTAAATTCTTGTTTTTCACTCAATTATTGACCATTTATGATTTATTATTTAACAACTAATTTACTGGAAATGTATTTGTCGACACTGTTCATCGACATGATATATAAACCCGGTTTTAGTTTGTGCTTTATCATGAATTCATGCGTATTTATTTTTATAATATACTCATCAGAAATTCAAATTACCGATTTTGAATAAATGAAAATCTGTTCCGATAAATGATTTCAGTTCCTCCTTTTGGTTTTCAAAATCATTGATTTGTTCAAATATGGCTTTTCTGAA
>SDBV01005570.1_pt1 | contig 17726 bp, 18 predicted proteins | sample 2277081 | NCBI WGS metagenome assembly SDBV01 (sample SAMN10402039, study PRJNA504765) | marine sediment metagenome | isolation source: marine sediment core GS10_PC15, 223 cmbsf | place: Arctic Ocean: Southern Knipovich Ridge | collected 2010 | reverse complement strand
TCCATTTAATCCACAAACGACTATCCGCTATGAATTGTCTATGTCTGGAAAGGTTACCATCTCGATATACAATGCTCTGGGTCAGCAGGTAAAAGCGTATGATATTGGTGAAAAGGAGCAAGGTGTTCATGAAATTGTGTTCGATGCTTCCGAGTTGACCTCAGGCATCTATTTCTACCGTGTGGATGTCGGGTATGCTTCTGTGACTGGGAAAATGCTGTATATGAAATAAGCAAGTAATACTATTCTAAATCCCTCGCGAAAGAGGCGGAAATTTCTCAATACTCCATTTCAGCACGCATTTTTCGTCATATCTTATAGCGGTGAATACTTTACTATTCCCCAGACATTTAAAACGCAAAATCGCCCCTATATATTAACGGGGAAGAGTGTTTAATGCAAATTATTATGCTCATGCTGTGTGCGTCAGGGATTCAATTCCAGTATCGCCCACCAATATAACATCTAAGTAATACGGCCACTTACAGAGACACTGTGAGCGGCTTTTTCTTTATAGGAGATGCGTTGGGGCTACTCTGGGGCTACTCCGAAACAGGACTATTCATCAATTCTGAAGCACTTTGGCAGAGGCATAGGGGGGAAAATTATAGCTGTCTTATGAGGCGATCGTTGATTGTGGTGCGTTTATGGGCGTTCTGTGGCAGGTAAGAGGCAATATGGGAAATCATTGCGGGAGTGGATTATAAAAGTATTAACAATTAAAGAATTTTCAAATCGACCGATCATTCGTGATTTTAGAAGCTTAGCAAAATTGGCATGATGTCCTTAGAGCAGACTATTCAACTTAATTTGGTTTTATTTGTTATTATTTTTGCTTTTAAAACAGCTAAATCGCTATTCAGTTCTTTGCTTTGATAAGCTACTATCTATTTCGTACATCACTACAGCAGTTTGAAATACTACACGCCTACCATCTTCCCATACCAAAGGTTTTCCTTCTTTTTGACCACCATGCTCTTGCCTCTGAATAATATCACTGACGGTTCCCCAATAATTTAATAGGGTTTCCAGAAATGGCTTTTCAGTTTTACCAAATTTCTCTTTTTTGTGTTCAAGAACAGCCTTTAGTCTTCTAACAGTCTTAGATATATCTTTTTCGGCATCATTCAATTGATAACGATCAACAAGCGCTGTGGCAAATTCTTGTAAAGCCTCTCTACAAGAATGACCGATTGTAGTAAGTTGATTTTCAGAGTCACTTGCCCAGAGCATCTCCTCAGCAGTTTCCCACTTTTGATATGCTACAGTATATTTTTTTATAAATACATCTCCTGCCAGATAGTTTCTCATATGTGCAACTATACGTTGAAACGGTTGCCCATTTTGTTCTTTGAGAAGTTCATAATATTTGAATCCTTTAGGAGTTACATCAAATTTTTGAGAACCTTGTGAGTTATAACTGGGAGAAACCAAATTTTCATTTGCGAGAACTTCGATGTCTCCGATATAAACTTTTGTTTTTCTGTCTGGTAACCCGGGATGGATCATGTCAGAACCACCGTTTTCATATTCTATGACATAGAATTTTTGACGATCTGTTCGGGATAAATTTCTTGAGGCCTCAACCAAAGTATTTAACAATTCTTCTTGTTCTGGTTCAAGTAAAATTTGGTATTCAAATTGTTTCATTTTGTTTTGTGATTTTAGAAGATACTTTTCCGTTGCTCCCTCATTCTGTTGCTGAGAACTTTGCTGAAGGGAATCTATGTAAATATCGATTTCTATTTCGTATTTTTGGATAGTATTTGTCAACGATTTATCTAAAAAAAACTTATCCTGCATCTTGTACTTCTTAAGCCGGGAATACATTGACTCTGACAATTGGCGAGTAAATTCGTTTACGTATGAGCTAAATGCTACTTTCAAATCATTTAATAATGTTTCTGTTAGTTTAGAGCCAAAGGACTTATGAACCTTAACCAAGTTTTTAAATACAAGGTCAGCGCGAATTTTTACTTCTAGTTCGTACAACTTGTAAATTTGGTTTGGCGTATAACTGGAAGTCAAAACACCCCTTTTTTGTGCTTCAGATTCAATTCTTGATATTTCCAGAGGAAGCTTTTTATCTTGTTCATCAAATTCGACTTTAATCAACCTTTGTGTTCTTTCAAGTATCTTTTCAAAAAGCATTGTTTTCAGTCCTTAATATTACTCTACTTTTGTTCAATCAGTTATGTTAATAAAGCCCATAAAATAAAGATTTGTTTAATCTAGGTTTATTTTGTGTCAAACAAAGTGTGCATCCCCGGATTACTCCACCAACACCAATTTCCTCGTCTCAATGAATCCATATTATGTTCACCGTTTACCATTCGTTTACTATTTACATTAACAATATATAGATTTATGCTAAGAATCAAGTAATATTATTGAGTGGCGAGCAGTAGTTTGGTAAAGAGGAGCAAATAAGATGATATGGGGATATGGAGATGGAAAGAGGTTTTAAAAAACAGTTGCTTTGATTAAAATCCATACCTAAATTTTATCTTTAATGTACTCGAAGGATTTAAACGGCATACAGACGGCCGGCCGACACAACAAGCGGTACACACAATGGAGCAGTCCGGTCGGGGATGACCATTTATGTTCTTAAAACGCATGTGGGAGAAAAAAATGATGAAAGTACCCGGAAAGATGTATCAGTATCTGGCAATTATTATGCTTTTAAGCGTAACGGTTGCACATAGCCAGGATACAATTAAACTTCCGAAGCCGAAGATACGCGGGCAGGTAATGAAAGCATTGAATAACAGGAACTCAATTAAGGGATTCAGTTCCGGGGAACTGCCCGATCAAGTGCTTTCGGATGTGTTATGGGCCGCCTTTGGAATCAATAACACGAGGACCGGACGGCGTACCGCCCCCTCGGCTTTCAATGCACAGGAAATCGATATATATGTAGTAAAGGCTGACGGTGCCTATCTTTATAATGCGTTCGAGCATGCCCTTGGTGTCATTAATACAAAAGACATCCGGAGTCTCGTGGCAACACAGGAATATGCTAAATCCGCCCCGGTAAACCTTGTTTATGTAGCCGATTATAACAGGGCGAAGGCGGCTTATCCGGATTCCTTCGAAAAAGGGATGGAAAGATGGGCGATGATGCATACCGGATTTATCGGACAGAATGTCTTAATTTACTGTGCAGCAAATAAACTTACTGCTGTCGTGCGGTCGTTTGGCGATCGTGAAACTCTACGGAAAGAACTGCACCTTGGCGAGAATCAGGAAATCATTATTACACAGGCTGTCGGTTATCCTCCCGAATAAGATTTGGCATCGATTAATTGTGTTCCTTATTATTGCCGGGGATTTTATGATCGAGCGCACGGATAGTTAAAAAACAGGGGCAGTTCCGGATATTTTGGCAGTGTCATATATTTTGTGTAAATAGATAGTTGTGAGTAGCCGGTTAATTCTTCCATCCCACTCCGGAGGGGGATGATGTGCCATGCCTCTTCCTCTCTGACTCCTCAAATAATCTCCCTTCCTTTAGAATTATGCTACATCTTAAAGGAGATTTCACACCTAATTAATAATCGATAGTATAAAACCGAATACAATCCCTGAAATTTCGGTATGCCATCCCTATACTATGGGTATCCTGAAAAAACAACAAAACCACCAGTAATTATACCATCGAGAGTCACATGGAAATTTTATTTTGTTATTGCCCGCCCAGTCTGGCGGCAAAACCCTGAGCTTGTAAACCGGTTGCGGAAGATGTACCGGCGATATTAGCGAGGTATGCGGATCCAAGCTCCGCGATGTGACCGCTGATATTGTCAAAATAGTTGAAATGTAATTGTTCCTCATCGATGATTGTTTCAAAAAGTTTTACGCTGGTGCTATCGCCATTATTCCGGCAAACCATAAGGAATTGGTTATATGCGCCGATTGCGCTGTCTTCCAGTTCGGCATCGAACGGGAATATGGATTCCACATTCTGACCTCTCTCAGCCTTTGCGGCAGGCTCGGTTACCGGTTCTCCCCCCAATTCCTTGATACGTTCCGCAAATATCTCCGCATGGCGCATTTCATCGATTGCAATGAGTTTAATATTAGCTGCCAACTCACCGAAGTCCATGTCATCTAAATTGTAATGCTGATTCATATATTGATAAATAACTTGCAATTCCATGGCGCGAGCTTTGTTCAACACTTCAATCACTTTCGCCTTTTTTTCCCCACGGGATTTTTTATCCATTGCATACCTCCTTATTCATTAACAGGGTACTTAATCAATCGATATTCCTTTATAAAAATCCTTTAGTATACATTTTACTCAATCATATTTATAAGCAAATAATAGTTTTTTTGAATGTTTAATACAAGTATATTTTTTTCAGGTAAAATGGCTTTTTTCTTCTGAATTATCATAGTTTAGGGCTAAATTCACTATTTGTTAATACTTATCCATTGTTTCATAACAGAAAGCGATGTATTGTTTGGGATAAAATCACAATTGTTCAATCCGTGAGAAGATAACGCGAGATCATCAAAGGCATTCTTTATGAAATCTTTAATGACATTATTCCTGAAATATTAGTTCAGAATTTTTATTTTAGATGTTATATTTGTCTCTTAAAATGGGTATGAAAGATATAAAGTTGTCGGAGATAAAAAATGGGCAAACCAGCTTATGAAGAATTAGAAAAAAGTATAAAAGAGCTTAAAAAAGCCAAAAGGGAACTTTTTGAAAGTAATACGGAACTTAAAGTTATTTTTGAAAATGCGCCGATTCTTATGATCCTTGTCGATAAAGACCGTAAAGTACTGAAAGCCAATAGGTCAGCACTTAAAATAGCTGACCGGTCACAAGATGAAATTATCGGACTCCGCAACGGAGAAGCTTTAAAGTGCATCCATGCTTTTGATGACCCGGCAGGTTGCGGATATGGAATAAAATGCGAAAGCTGCAAAGTCCGTAATACTGTTTTGGATACTTTCAGAACTGGAAAATCATTTAATCAAGTGGAGGCATCCGTTACACTGGAAAGAGTGGATGGAATCGCTAATTTTATTTTTCTTATATCGACAAATTTAATCGAAGTATCCGGGAAGAACATGGTACTTGTTTCCATGGAGGATATAACAAAACGCAAGGAAGCGGAAGAAGGATTGAAAAAAAGTGAAGAAAGGTATTCCCTTGCTCAAAAGTCTGCCAACATTGGGAGCTGGGATTGGAATATCTTAACCGGAGGACTCGTTTGGTCAGATACGATCGAGCCTATGTTTGGTTTCGGCAAGGGGAAATTTGGAGCGACTTTTGAAGCGTTTATGAAATGCGTTCATACCAAAGACCGTCAATTTGTTATTGAATCTGTTAATGATTGTTTTGAGAAAGGTGAAGATTATAATATTAATCACAGGATTGTCAGGCCCGATGGTACGGTTAGGTGGGTATCTGAAACAGGTAATGTGATTCGTAATGAGAATGATGAATCTGTTCGAATGCTCGGTATCGTACAGGACATAACAGAACGTAAAAAAACAGAAGATGATTTAAAAAAAAGAGTTAAAGAACTTAACGGTTTGTTGGGATTAGGTAAATTAACGGGACGGGTAGAATCTTTAGGGGCGTTATTCAAAATATTTCTGGAAAATGTTGTTCCGGAAAGTATGCAATTCTCTGATAAAGTATGTGCAAAAATTGAATTAAATAAAGAAAGGTATTCTAACATTAAAGGTCCATGCATCAATGCTCTGTCCGCACCTATAAAAGTAGAAGGAAAGAAATGCGGTAAACTGGTTATAGGATACAAAGAAAATCTCCCGTTCATCGAAGAATATGAGCAAAAGCTTGTAAACGGATATGCAGAAAGAATAGGAAGGATAGTGGAAAGAACGGAAGCTATAGATGCATTAAAAAGAGCTAACGATGAATTGGAGAAACGTGTAACTCAAAGGACTAAAGAACTTTCAGAAGTAAATAGGATGTTGAAACAGGAAATCAATGAACACAAAATTTCCGAAGAAGAGCTGAAAAGTTCCCACAAACAGTTACGGGAACTTTCCGTGTACTTACAAAATATAATCGAGGAAGAGCGGACCCGTATTGCACGTGAGATTCATGACGATCTCGGACAGGCGCTGACAGCATTAAAAATGGACGTGTCATGGCTGGAAAATAAACTGCCGGAAGATCAGGAATTGCTGTTTGATAAAACGGCTTCGATGGACTCACTTATTGATAATACCATTCATTCTTTGCAGAGGATCTCTGCTGAATTAAGGCCGGGATTATTAGATGATTTAGGTCTTTCAGCCGCGATTGAATGGCAGATGGAAGAGTTTCAAAAACGGTCTGGTTTATTGAGCATTTATGGGTCGCTGTTTTTTATTATTAGATTATTCCTCCTCCAAATTATAGTTTTTCGTATAATTAATTCAAAACATCTATTTTTTATTAACCTCTGAATTTAACACCTTTATATTTTATTCTTATAAATAAATTAAAATTTGTAGGATATACACCTACAAGAGTTTTTCAAAAATACCTATACAATTATCAGTCATAGTCCGATTGTATTTTTATTTAAATTTAGTTTAATTCTAATAAAACAATATAACTGTATTAAATCTTGCCAAATAAATGAACTAAATTTGAATGAAAGATTATGAAAGTACTGATAGCGGATGATTCGGCAATAATCCGGGAACGTATAATTTCAATGCTATCGGATTTAGATAATGTTGAAATCATCGGGAGTGCTCAAGATGCTGATGAGACTGTTGAAATGGTTATGAAGCTCGACCCGAATGTTGTGATACTGGATATACGAATGCCCGGTAATGGAATTTGCGCTCTAAGGAAAATAAACGAAATTAAAAACTCCCCGACAGTAATAATGTTTACAAATTATCCATATGAACAATACAGAAGAAAGTGCAAAGAAATCGGCGCAGATTATTTTTTTAGCAAATCTGAGGGAATAGAAAAAATTATAGAAGTTTTAAAACAAATGAGTATGGAATGAAAATGGAATGGCAAATTTCCAGAAGGAAATTCAGGAGAAATTATTTTAGAACATAAAACAGATGGTGAATGATACTTTGTAGCATGAGTAAGTTTATGTAACCTTTGGATTTTATAATGGAGGATCAAAAAATGAAACGTAGAGAAGCTCTGATCGGTTCTGCGGTGCTGGCTGGTATTTCCGCAAACAAAGTGTTTGCTTCGGAAACCAAGGGGAACCACAAAAGGTTTGGAGACATTGTTATTCCTCCCGAGCGGGAAATGGGCAAAGAAAAGCATGTTCCAATTATAGATGCGCCTTCCAAAGTAAAGGCAGGGGAACCTTTCTTGGTAACAGTACATGTGGGTAAAATCGTAGTCCATCCGAATACAGCCGAACATCATATAAAGTGGATACAACTGTATGCCCGGGAGAAAGATACACAGTTTGCAATTCAACTCGGGTCGTTTGAATTTTTCCCCGCATATACAAAACCAAAAGTGACAGTACCTGTGATGCTCAAGAAAAATGCAACACTATATGCGCTCGAACACTGTAATATCCACGGCCTCTGGGATTATTCAGTCGAGGTTGCGGTTGACTGATAGAGTGATTGTGCTTTAATGTTTCAATATATTTTGTTATATTATAGTACTCTCCGAAACAAATTGAAAGGAGGGGAATATTCCATTCGAACGAAAAGTTTTCTAATTGTGGATAATCTCCATCTGCATCATACAAAAAAGGTTCGGAAATTGATCTATAAACTCAAGGATAAGATCGGGATATTATTATTGCAGACCTACCGCCCTGAGCACAATCAAGATGAATTTTTTCTCGCCTTAATGCATTAGGTATTATTAGCTCTATAGATTTTGTAAAAGATTTTTTAAAGTTTCCAAAAACTTGAATTTTTAATCTTTTTAAAATATCGTTTCCTCCAATAGGTGAAATAATACATGATTAATGCCGATATTACTCATAATAATTCTGAAATTGTAATTGCCCGCCTCAATAAAAAAGCTCTCAAATTATCTTATTTTACAGTAGGATATAACCTTTTTGAGGGTATAATATCGATATGGGCGGGAATAATTGCTTCAAGCATCGCTCTTGCTGGTTTCGGTATAGACAGTTTTATCGAGTCCCTCTCCGGCGGAATTATGATCTGGAGGTTTTCCATTTCAAAAAGTCTTTCCCGTAAGCAGGAAGAAAAAATTGAATTAAAAGCTGTGAAACTGATCGGATATACTTTTTTTATTTTAGGTTTGTATGTTCTCTATGAATCGGCTTCAAAACTTTATTTTCATGAAAAACCCGGTCATTCGCTCATTGGTATTATTATTGCATCTGTTTCCTGTATAGTTATGCCAATATTATTTTATATGAAATATCGCACTGGAAAAGCGTTGAATAGTAAAGCGTTAATTGCAGATTCAAAAGAAACTCTGGCATGTGTGTTCCTTTCTTTTTCTCTGCTTGTTGGTCTGGGTTTAAACTATTTATTTCGAATATGGTATGCTGATCCGGCTGTGGGTTTGATAATAGTGGTTTTTCTTTTTAAAGAGGGGAAAGAAGCTCTGACAGGTGATAATGATGATTAGAAATAGCATAATAAGCCGAATCTGTTTTATCGGGCATTGAATTTCGATGAGGGGTGAAGATCAAAATAGATAGATAATAAGGGTAAACCAAGAAGGCCGTATTGAGGAATGTCTTAAATGAATAAATTCAGATTATTAGTTGTTGATAATTATGTAAATTTAGGACTGTTGTATAAACAGGAACTAAATGATGAAGGGTATGAAGTCGATGTTGCGAATTCTGGTATTAAAGCCCTTGAATTAATTGAGAACAATTCATATGATCTTGTAATTATCGATGTGGTGACACTGGGAATTGATAGTTTAGAAATGTTAAGTAGAATTCTTAAAACAAAAAAAGGTTTATCTGTCATACTTAATACAGGCTGTTCAAATGTTAAAGATAATTCCATGAATTGGATTGCCGATGCCTATGTTGTTAAATCTTCGGATATTTCAGAATTAAAAGGTACCATCAAAAAGCTGGTGATAAAAAAATCCGAAAAATTTCCGGAAAAAGGGATGTTTATATAGTTGAAATAAAAAAAGAGATTTTGATGAGAATTATTCTAATAATCCATTAGAAATTCGAGGGATTACGTTTAATACATATAATAAACTTCTGAAAAAATTGAATAATGAATATTTTAGACAGGATTAACAGGATTTATTTGATAAAAGAATATTTCTTTTATGATTATCATAACATATACAGATGATTGAGCTTATTAAAAAACATTTTGCCATCGATTCATAAAGAAAAATAAATAATCTTTTGTATTTATCATGTAATCCTGTCAATAAACATTTTGCAGAACTCTGGTACATATGCAGAACTCTGGTACATATAAAGTAAGGGATGTGACAGTTGTATTAGAGGATTTCTCAAGATTTGAAAACATGCTTTCACCTTAAATGATTTATTGGCTTTAAAAATTTGAAAGGGGATATGAAATGTTCAATTCCATTAAAATTATAGTTATTAGCACAGCCCTAACCGCAGTGCTGGTATTCGGTTTTGCATTCGCACAGGGAAGTGGAACCAAGAGCCACAGCGAGCCATCCCTTAATAAAGACAAGGGAGTGGTTGTCGAAGCGACAGTAACCGGGGAAAATTTCTGCGTGGGCTGCGCATTGAAGAAAGAAAAGGGTGCGGGTGCTCAGTGCAGCATATTCGGTCACAAGCATTCGCTAAGAGTAACCAGGGCCATTGCAACGGACAATACTGAATTGGTTGAAATGCAGGGCTGGATCCTATTTTACCTTGAAACGGAAATAAGTCAGGAGTTGATAAAAGGACATCATGGTGAGAATATCACCATTACCGGAAAAGTTTATCCGGACGAGAGAGTGTTGGAAGTTGACAAGTTTAAAAAAAGCTGAGGAATAGTGGCACAACTTTGAAAGGGGCGTATCAGGCGGGCGTATCAGGCGGGTGTGATAATCATAATTGATTATCACTATCGTTACTTGTGAAGTGTAATGGTTATCGGGCGGGAATTATGGCGACCTCACCGTGTGGATATCTTTTGGGAGGTTATGGACGGATATTGTATTCGATCACAAGCGGAAAGGAAAATTATGCAGCTGAAGTCGACCATAACATGTCCAAATTGTGGTTTTGATAAAGAAGAAACCATGCCAACAGATTCATGTCAATTTTTTTATAAATGCACCAATTGTAATACATTTTTAAAACCGAAAGAAGATGAATGTTGTGTATTCTGTTCCTATGGAAGTGTGAAGTGTCCATCTAAGCAAATGTAGGACAGCGGTTTTAATAAATCGTGATTTTCCATATTGTCACAATACTAATTCTTTCTCTGGGGTGAACATTTCTAAACTTTCATCTCGAGGGAATTTTAGATTCCGAAATAATTATTAAGGGTAAACAAATGTCAAAATCCGTAATTTTTTTTAAGAGTAAATCCTGTCCAAATTGCAAAATGATCGAACCAATATTTAATGAGGTTATAGAGCTATATAAGGACAATGTCGGGGTGGTTACGATAGACATAACAGAAGATATACAACAAGCTGTTGAAAAAGGAGTTATGAGTGTTCCCACGATCATTTTTTTAAAGGACGACCGGGAAGTAGAGAGGTTGATCGGTGTGGTGTCTAAAGATAAAATCGTACATGCAATAGATAATTTACAGGTGAATTAGATGGGCGATCTTACGCAAATTGTTTCAAGAACTCTATCCAGCGGAAATCCATTAATATATTTGTTTGTACTCATCGCGGGTGTAATCACTAGTTTTACCCCATGCGTATATCCGGTCATCCCTATTGTGGTAGGTTATATTGGTGCAAGCCAGGTCAGCTCAAAGATGAAAGCTTTTTGGTTATCCGTTTTCTATGTGCTTGGGATGGCTACAACCTTTTCAGTTCTCGGAATTATCGCTTCATTGACAGGTATGTTATTCGGTAAAATTCAGTCAAATCCCTGGACATATATTTTTGTCGGTAATGTGATTCTTTTTATGGCGATGTGGTTTATGGATATTATCTATATACCTCTGCCTGCTTTCGCATCTCCCCGGGTCAAAGGGAAAGGATTTATTCCCGCTTTTATCCTCGGGTTAGCTTCAGGAATTATTGCCGCTCCCTGTACTGCTGCGGTACTTGTAATAATATTATCTTATGTAAGTACAAGGCAAAACCTCTTTTTTGGAGCTACAATCCTTTTTACTTATGCTATCGGATTTGGTACACTTTTAATAATAGCGGGTACATTTACAGGATTTATTAATACACTGATGAATTCTGAAACAATGTCCAAAAAAGTAAAAAAGATATTTGGTATATCGCTATTTTTGTTATCGCAATATTTTTTCATTCAATCCGGAAAATTATTTTAGGAGATACCGATGAAAAATATAATAACTGTATTATTAATAGTGCTTTTAATCGGCTGTTATACGGAATCCGAAAAAAGATCTGATAACCAGAAACAAAATCAGCCAAAACCACAAAATTTATCACAACTGAGACCTGCTCCTGATTTTACACTCGAGGACATAAATGGTGAAACTTTTAGTTTAAGAAATGTTAAGGGGAAGACCGTTCTTATGGTATTCTGGGCGACATGGTGTCCACACTGCAAAGGAGAAATACCGGATCTCAATGATATTTATGAGAATTACAAAGATAAGGATTTTGACATCTTTGCAATTAGTGTTGATGATAATATGGAAAAACTTAAAAAATTTGTTGAAAAGAATAAAATCCAATACAATGTTCTATTTGATAAAGAAACTGAAATAGCAATGTTATATGGTGTTATGGGCGTTCCGGCGCATTTTGTAGTGGACAAAAAAGGCAATGGATATTTTTATGGCCCTGATATCGGCTCCGCTATGTCAATGGTTGACTGGTTACTGCAAAATAATTAGGAATAAATATCGATAGCCACGATACATATTACGCACATTGCCTGAACCGCTGAAAACTATGATTGAAGGATTATCATGATGGTTTGATTTACAATCTTTTTCTGTTAACATGATTATCATTACATCACGGCCTTCTGTGGTTCGGACTGTTTTGAAAAGAGTGATCATAATTGAACTTGATCTCTACAAAATTTACAGATATTGAGTATAGCCGTTTTTGAAAAAATTCCAATATTACAGGTGCTCACAGATATCGATAGCATGAATTTAAGTTACCGGAGTCCTGACTGTGTGAATTTGTTTGACTCTTAATTGGATAGTTCTGATGGGAAATTTAGACTTAAAAAAACTATAATTTAAAGTTTTTACAACAAAAAGAGGCTGACAATGATTAATGAAATTATGAAATTGCTCGATGATGATGCGGACTACCTGCTCAAACACGAATGTAAAACAGTAACAAAGGATAAACTCCATCTTCCGGGAAGTGATTTTGTTGACAGGATTCTCATAAACACCGACCGTTCGAATACTGTTTTACGTAATATGCAATTTTTGTTTAATACCGGAAGATTGAATGGCACCGGGTATGTTTCCATATTACCGGTTGATCAGGGAATAGAGCACTCTGCTGGGGCATCTTTTGCGCCAAATCCCGCATATTTCGATCCTGAAAATATTGTTAAACTTGCTTTAGAAGGTGGTTGCAATGCGGTGGTTTCAACTCTTGGCGCGCTGGGATCTGTTTCACGAAAATACGCGCACAAAATACCTTTCATATTGAAGATCAATCATAACGAATTGTTAACTTATCCAAATAAATCAGATCAGATACTTTTCGCGAGCGTTGACCATGCATCCGATATGGGAGCTGTAGCTATCGGAGCAACTATTTATTATGGTTCGCAAGAAAGCACCAGGCAAATTCAGGAAATATCGGAAGCTTTTAAATATGCTCATGAGCGCGGGCTTTTTACCGTTCTTTGGACATATTTAAGAAATTCTAATTTTAAAACGAAAGAGAAAGATTATCATCTTTCAGCAGACTTAACCGGCCAGGCAAATCATCTTGGAGTGACTATCGAAGCAGATATAATAAAACAAAAATTGCCGGTAACCAACGGTGGATTTAAAGACCTCGATTTCGGAAAAACACACTCTAAGGTTTATGAGGAGCTGACCTCGGATCACCCGATCGATTTAACACGTTATCAGGTTATAAACTGTTATATGGGCAGAGCAGGATTGATAAACTCCGGCGGAGCTTCCGGTTCGAATGACTTTGCAGATGCGGTGAAAACAGCAGTCATCAATAAACGTGCAGGCGGCATGGGTCTGATTACAGGCAGAAAAGCTTTTCAGAAACCCATGGCGGAAGGAATTAAAATTCTGAACGCTGTCCAGGATGTTTATTTGTGCAGGGAAATAACGGTAGCTTAAAAAAGTGAAGGTTAAAGGAAAACCATTTTTTATTTGTGCCCCGGCGAAAGGATAAACCACTAATGGATTATGACAGCTTAAATATACGACCCGAGTTACGGAATGAGGATATCTGCATGAGAGGACAGGGAATGACCTCTTCACGATTGAGAGCCATAAAGAATGGACTACGTGAATTTCATACGCTTGAACTGATGGCTGTCACTATATACCGGTTTCAGATTACTAACAAAGCAAATGAATTGAACCGCCAGTTAATTGCTGCCATGTGTAATGAGATGACCCACTATCAGGACTACCAGATCAGGCTGTACGAATACGGAATTAATCCGAGCCCATTACGGTTGGCATACTGGTTTGTCGGCCTGGCTTTAGGAATTTTTTCACGGCTGGGCGGCAGGAAGTCGATCCTTAAAACCGGAATATGGGCTGAGAATAAGGCGGTTCAACGTTATGATGAACTCCTCGAGAACATAGATTGGGATGACTACACACGGAGTGTGATTGAAAAAGACCGGTCTGATGAACAGTCACATATTAACCGGTGGAAAAGCTTTCTTCAATCAGATAAACAGTGATTGGGCAGCATTTTTCGCTGTGATATGCCCTCATTGTATTAATATCCCATATCTGCTGTAAATGTAACAATGAATGATATGAAAGTAGTTCATCTTGCATTTTCTGTTTTTATAAATTGAATACCGTAATTATAAAGACTGATAATATTGATTGATTCTTACCGTTTTTAAATATTTTTTAAACCAGGAGGAAGAATTATGCCGATACGTACTGCTTCTGCTGTCTGGAAAGGCAAGCTTATACATGGAAAAGGGAATATATCATTGGAGAGTGGTTCATTCGAAGGACAATACTCTTTTAGTTCGCGATTCGAAGAAGGGAAAGGAACCAATCCTGAAGAATTGATTGGAGCAGCCCATGCAGGCTGTTTTTCCATGGCGTTTGCTCATGAGCTTGAAAAGGCAGATTTTTCACCGTCACAGATAAAAACAACCGCAAGAGTCAACCTGGCAAAAGCGGGTGAAGGATTTGAAATCAGTGAAATCGAACTTATTACTGAAGCTCAGGTTCCGGATATTCAGGAAAAAATATTTAATGAGCATGCGGAAAACGCTAAAAACAATTGTCCCGTTTCAAAAGCACTGGCCGGTGTCAGAATTAGTCTTCAGGCAAAACTGGTATGATAAATAATGAGGAGTAGCCTATCTTTAATTCGGGTTGAGAATCATGCGGGTCGTTTTCATTAATTACATATAAATAATCTTTCGAAATTGTTATAGTCAAAAGTGAGGAGATTATAATGCAGTTAAAAAATAAAAAAATAGCGCTTTTTGTTGCTGACATTTATAACGAGTTCGAATTCTGGTATCCATATTATAGGATGAAAGAAGATGGAGCGGATGTTGTGGTAATAGGTCCGGATAGTGCCGGTTATTCCAGCAAATATGGTATACCGGCAAAAGCGGACTGCGGTATAACCGATGTGAAAGCGCAAGACTTTGATGCCTTAATCATCCCCGGTGGTTATGCGCCCGATCATATGAGAAAAATTCCGGAAATGGGTGCTTTTGTGAAAGAAATGTATAATCAGGGAAAAATAATTGCTGCGATCTGTCATGCGGGATGGATGCTTGCTTCGGCTGGAATTATTCATGGAAAAACAGTCACAAGTTTCTCTTCGATAAAGGATGATATGATGAATGCAGGTGCAAAATGGATAGATCGGGAAGTTGTGAAAGACGGTAATATTATTACCTCCCGAAAACCTGATGATCTGCCCGCATTCAGTAGAACAATTATTGAATCATTGAGCTCTCGATGAAGCAATAATTAATGTTACTCACAGGTGAACACAACTGAAACCGGACATCTCCGGACCATTTTTAACGGAAGGTTATATTAAAGCTCCCGTACTGTCCTCAGGCTGCATGCCCATCGCCTCAGGAAGACAGAATGCTTTAATTTGGGTGACCAGTATTTACAAGGTTTTGTGTGATCATCCGGCGATGACCATGAATTTGTCTTTTCGGAAGGTTTCGTTCAGCGGCTTCGGCAATCCACAGCTATATGTATACTTGAATAATTAAACATATTCATTCAATCACTATCTGTTTCAGAAAAAGTGTATAATATTTTCTCTTAAAAGGGAGGTTTTAACAATGTCGAAATTAGGAAACAATGTTCAAACTGCCGATTGGAAATCGGAAAAGCATGTTCCGGTAATCGGATGTCCGGATCAGGTGAAAGAGGGTGAATTATTTGATGTTAAAGTCACTCTGGGTAAAGAGATAGCGCATCCGAACACGACTGAGCATCATATCCGCTGGATTACAATTTACTATCATGCGCAAGGTGAGAAATTCAACTATGAAGTCGGTCATTTCGAATTTAATGCGCATGGTGAATCAGCCGACGGCGCTAACAAGGGTCCGGTCTACACAAATCATGAGGTTACCGCATCATTAAAGATATCGAAATCCGGTACTCTTCATGCACTTGCGTTTTGTAACATTCACGGGCTTTGGGAATCATCTGAAGAAGTTCAAATCGCCTGAAAAATCAAAATCAAAGATGTTATTGTTTATACCTCAACAGTGTTGAAAAGAGCACATTCGATAAAATACAATCGCTTAATAATATGATTCGATAGACATATGTAATAGCGGGTGAATTTTGTTGAAAATTTTTTAACCGGAATGAACCATCCGATTAATTCATAAATTTTTCTTGATTGCCGGTAAAGTATTAAAGGATAATATCTTCGATAGTCTCCGTTTATTCATTGTCTGAACCGGGATTTTCATGATTATGGGATTACCATGATCGACTGTAATCCCATAATCCAGGTTCGGATTTTTTTTTAAATCTGCAAAATTTTATGAATAATCCTCAAAACAGACCATATTAGCAGAAATGCTTAGAAAAAAATGTTTTGAACAAGATGTAGAAAATGATATGTTTCATTCAAAGCCTACTTTAAAAGTCCTGTGAAAAACTATCGGGCTTCATATCCAAGCTGTCAAGGGACAGTGCAAAGCACTGATTTACATGCCCTTGACAGCACATAAATCATATATTTCATCCCGGGGCACGTGAAAAAGGACTTTTTCACAGCCCTCTTAAAAACCATTAAGTTATATTTGTTTTTGATGAAGGGGAAAATCGGTAATATGTTTTGGTACATTTTTAATCATGCGCAAATTTCTTTTAATGCTTTAAATGTGCTGTGTGTTGTGCTATTGTTGTTTTCAGTTGACGTTAACGCTGCACAACCTCGAATCACTGTGAATGTCAGCGAAATTTTAAATAAAAAATGTATACGGTGTCATACCAATAAAAATAATGATGATGGATTAGACTTTAGAGATGAATATATTTTTGCTACTGCAGTAAACCGACCGAGTAATCAGAAACCGGAGGTGGTTATTATTCAACCGGGCGACCCGGAAAATAGCTATCTTATAATGAAGATCAGTAATGATCCGGGTATAGAGGGGAATCAGATGCCCCTCGGAGGTGAAAAGCTGTCAGAGGATAATATACAAGAAATTGCCAACTGGATTGCCTCGCTATCAGAGAATATTTTTACGGATACTGTTGAATCTAAAAGTCCCCGCCCCTTTGCATGTTGGACAATGGGAAATATTCCAACAACTGAAATGCTGGATAAAAGCAGATTCCTTTTTAGTGTAAAACATCGCTTTGTACCAAAAATCAACAAGGATAATAACCTTTTCGGCATGGATGGGCCGGCAATTATAATGTTATCTTTAGGCTATGCTGTTACAAATGATTTCCTGTTAACATTTGGACGCACCAATGCATTTGATAACTTTGAGATCAATGCGCGATATCGTCTGCTCGATGATGTAAAAGACGGATTACCTTTTTCACTGGCGCTTCAGTCAGCGATTAACTATGAAAGCCGTGAACTTCCGGGAGAAAAACGTTTTAGACGTAATGCCTTCATGTACTCGCTTCAAATAATTGCCGCTAAAAGTATCTTCGAGCGATTTTCTATTGCTTTTGTGCCTGGTATATTAATAAATCCGAATACTTCCGCTTCCGGTGAAGATCCCCTGATAACAATGGGTATAGGCGGACGGTACTATTTGCGGGACGGGTTTTCTATAATTGCAGATACGATTCCTATAGTTTAAGGCTTCAGCGCCGCGAAGAGTGTCTATAGTTTTTATGATCGATTTAAGCGCTTTGATGCCTGGACGATTGGTGGTGAAAAAATCATGGGCGAACATGTCTTTCAGGTTTACCTGACAAATTCCGAAGGTATTTCCACAGATCAATCC
>SDBV01005569.1_pt1 | contig 17726 bp, 27 predicted proteins | sample 2277081 | NCBI WGS metagenome assembly SDBV01 (sample SAMN10402039, study PRJNA504765) | marine sediment metagenome | isolation source: marine sediment core GS10_PC15, 223 cmbsf | place: Arctic Ocean: Southern Knipovich Ridge | collected 2010 | reverse complement strand
CTTGTTACAGACCCTCTTATCCGCAAGAGGAGACCAAGAACTATAGAGTGGGAGCTTGAGCAAGAGTCCGTAGAAGATACCCTTAAAAACCCTGATATAGCCAAGAATGTTAGATTACCAAAGGGTATTAAGTCTACCAGAGCTAATGCTGAGAGCATTCTCAATAGGTTACAAGATGAGTACCTTGTTGCTAAGAAGGCTAAGGATAAGGAAGCAATAAAGGCTATAGAGACTAGGATTAAGACTATTGCCAAAGAAGCAGGGATGAAGAGTAAGGCTCTTCTTGGTAAGAAGTGGGACAACCTTCCTCCTGATAGTAAGATAAGGTTGGCTATATCCTTAATCCCTGATAAGTCCTTGAAGTTCCATGCTATTAGAGAAGGCTTTGATATGGAGTACTTTATGGAGTTCCTTGAGGAGATGACGGGTGCTCCCTTCTACTCAATTCTCCGTAGGGTGGAAGCAGCCAATGCTGCCACTGAAACTGAGAAGGAAGTTATTCTCCAGCGTATCACTACAGACCCTCATTTTAAGGATATTAGGTCTAATGAAGAAGCTCTTAATAGGGTAGCTCAAGAGATAAATGCTAGGAACGAGATTCAAGGTGTAGAGCATCCAGATGGTATCAATGATAATGAGTTACTCTTAGCTGATGCTATTGAGGATGTGTATAACTCCTATAAGCCTGTTGTCCGTTATCTTAGGGTTATGAGAACAGAATCCTCCATAGAGGAGTTCAGAAAAGAGTTTCCTGATGCAGTGGAAGCAGGTAAAGAGGTGGAGCTGGAGATGTCCATTAAGCTCAAGGAGGAAGGTAATCTTGATGACCTGTGGGCATACCTATTTACCCTTGACTGGGGTGTAATAGAACATGGCTTTGACCCAAGACTGATAGCCTCCCCAGGTCTTAAGGTAAGAAGAAAAGGGGGTCTAAAGGTTGTAAGAGGTAAAGGTAGGCTTATACGAAGGGAGGCTATAGAATACCCTGCTGGTAAGATGGGTATGAATGTTTTAGCTAGACTTGGTTCATACATTGAGCAAATGGAAGTCCAATGGAGAATTGAACCAGAGGTAGAGACCTTAGCAGACTATTGGGAGATGGTTGGTGAGAAGTTTGAGGATTGGGGGCAGATAGAAAGAGGTCTTGAGACTTGGTTGGAGAGAGTCCAGAATGTAGGTCTTGGTTATAATTGGTTTGATAGGCAAGTAAGAAAGCTATGGAGACAGGCTATGGCTGCTGTCTTCCTAGAACCTTTTATGGCATTCAGGAATAGTTTTCAGTCAATACTGTTCCATCCTGATAGGACAGAGCTGTTTAGGCTTCCTCTACAACAATTACCTCATAGCTTATCTGAGAAGGGTACACTATATTATGATACCTTTGTTAGTCAGCTTGGTGGTCTAAGAAGGGATTGGCTTCATGTTGGTGAGAGTGGATTTCTTATTCCTGAATGGTGGAATAGGCTTGCAGATAGCCTCAATCTTTATGGTAAGTCAGACTATTATCCTAGACTATGGTCTTTCAAAGCAGCCCTCAATAAAGCTCATAGGGCTACTGAGGGTTATCTAAAGGATAAGAATATTAAGAAGTGGGTTAAAAATTCAGGGGCTATTCACCTTAGAGTTACAGAGATGAACTATGTCCTTAGTCATTATCTGGGACAGTTGGATAATACTTTTAACCTTGATGTTCCTGGTCTTCATGAGGTTAGTGGTGCTGATATGGCTAACTTTTATGTTGCCCAGAGAGTATCAGATATTACCCATTTCAAGTATCGCAGGTCTAGTCGTGGTCTTATAGAGATGGGTAAGACAGGTACTACCTTATGGAATTTGGTAGTGTTCCCTAGAGGGTATGCCCAGAGACTTTACTTCCAAGCTGAGAAGATAAAGGGTGTGTTTAGAGGGGAGGCTACTTGGGATGAAGCTAGGACAGGCTTTAATGATATAATGAAGCTAATTACAGTCTCTTTATTCTTTGATGAATTATTCAAGGTTATTTCAGGTAGGAGATATAACCCATACTTTGTTATGAACATTCTTTTCGGTTGGCAATTTGGTGGTCTTTTTGTGGGTATAGCCAAGGATTTGTCAGTGACTATTGGTGATATAATGGTCTTAGTCAATCCTTTCGCAGAAGAGGAGAGAAAGGATATTTCTCTGGGTAGGCTACCTCAAGCAATAGAGAGGCTTGGGGATACCCTTGTTCCCTTCTATCGGAGATTTTGGGATGTAGCAGAGGCTGCTCTTGGTAGAGAGCACTTGGATAGACACTTACTAAGGGAGGTTAGAGGACTTCTTGACAAAGATTATACCCCAGAGGAGCTTGATAAAATAGACAGAAATCTATGGGAGAAGATAAGAAAGGCTGTCCTTGGGGGTGAAGTTCAAGACCCTGCAAAGCTCCAAGTAGCTATGGAAAAGATAGAGGAGGCTGAGACCAGGTTAGGGACTCTTGGTATTACTGGGAGGTACTATACAATAGGTAACTATGGTAGTGAAATATCTTCAGTTACCAAGGGTATTCCTAATATTCTTGTTACTGAGCAAGAGGGGTTCTCCCCTATGGTTCTATTTTATAAGGAATCTGAGGCTCAGTGGGCAGAGGTTTATACCTTACCCTCAAGAGAGAGAAATGATTGGAGGAAGGAGCATATCCTTGAGGAGGCTATGCTCTTGTTCTGGGAGAAGTATAGTAGCTCAGTCTTTATTAGAGGTAGCTCTGAAGCTGAAGAGGTGAAAGCTCTCCTCCAAATGTGGTTTGACCAGTATGGTCTTGATAAGACTATGCATGGAGAATGGACTTCATGGATGTTACCCCCAGTGATACCAGCTCTAGAGGATTAAGCAGGGGCTTGACAAGCAGAGTTACCTATGATAGAATAGTTACCAGTACCTTAAAAGGAGGATATGTAATAATGTCTGGTGAAGGCGATAATGACAATGTGGAGAAAATTGTTCCTAATGAGGAAGGTAAGATACCAGCAGGTAAGGACAATAAGTATCCAGAAGTAGTCCCTTGGAGCAAATATGTTGGTATCAAGGAGAGCCTTGGTAACAAGCTTGACGCTGAGAGGGCTAAGGTTACAAGCCTTGAAGAGAAACTGAATAATGCTGCTAGTACCGAAGAGCTTGAAAGGGTTAAAGGGGAGCTAAAGGAAGCAACTGATAAGCTCCAAACAACCAATGAAGAGCTGAATACTACTAAAGAGAAGACTCTTACGGAGAAGAGGAGTACCCTAACTAAAAGGGGTATTCCTGAAGACAAGGTAAAGGATATGTCCAGTGAAGAGTTGACTGCAGCTATAGTGGTACTAGAACTCAGCAAACCTAACCCTGATATGGGTGGTGGTGGTGGAAGTGGTAGTCTTGAAGGTTCTCCATTGGAATTAGCCCAGAGAGCCTATAGTTCTAGTAATAAATAAGGAGGAAATGACTTATGCCTTGGACACTTGCAGAGTTATCAAAAATAGAAACTGATACCTTGCGTAAGTCCGTTATTGATACCCTGATTATGGAGGCTAACTTGTTAGAGATAGTCCCTTGGGAGACTATTGGACAGCTTGCTACCACCATAGTCAAGATTAAAGACTTACCTAGTGTTGGCTTCCGTAAGGTAAACGCAGGCTATACTGAATCTATTGGTCACTTTGAACAGGCAGTAGAGAGCATCTCACTGTTTGGTGGGGACATAGATACTGATATAGCCATTGCCAGAGCCAAGAACACTATAGCTGATGCTAGGTCTATCCAGCAAATGTTGAAGCTTAAAGCTATAGCCTATAACTTCAATGATAACTTCATCAATGGTAATCCTACATCAGACCCAGAGGAATATAAGGGTCTACAAAAGAGGATTGATGACATCAATACTGCTGGATTTACTGACCAGTATATAGACCTTGGGGATACCACAGACTTAGGTATCCTTCGTACCCAAGCATCCCGATTTGATTTCCTTGATAAGCTTAATGAGCTAATCTATGCTATTAAGGGACATAACCCTGACTTCCTGTTAATGAATAAGAAGATGCTGTTAGCTCTTCGTTCACTCCTGTTGAGGGAGAAACTACTTGATACTACCTCGGATATGTTCAACAGGAAGATAGATGTGTACTTGGGTGCTAGGTTAGTTGACATTGGTGTGAAGGCTGACCAGACCACTGAGATTATCCTCAATTCTGAGACTCTTGGTGGGGGTTCTAGTGAGACCTCTATTTATGGGGTCAAGTTCGGTATCGGTGACATGACTTGGGGTATCCAACAGTATCCGCTTGAGGTTAGAGACCTTGGTGAGCTAGAGTCCAAACCAACCTACCGCACTAGGGTTGACTGGAATCTTGGCTTGGCTACTGTTGACCCAAGGAGTCTAGGAAGACTCTATGGTATTAGAGCTGATTCCACTTCCTAGTAAAATAAATAAGGTAAGGAGGAAAGACGATGCCTTTTGATGCTAACTTAGTTTTAGCAAATGATGATGGAGACTGGACTTACGCTAACCTTGTATCCAGTAACTATGGCACACCAACCAGTACAACTAGAAATGCTGGTGGGTTTGCAATCATTGACCTTGGTTCTGCTGACATTGGTAGTGCAGTAAGGGGGCTTGCAGTTGTTCTAATTATGTTGGACTCAGCTAATGCTTCGGATGATGCCTTGACTGTAATAGTTGAGGAGTCAGGTGTAGTAGCCTTTGGTAGTGACGTCCATGAGCTAGGGAAGTTTGATATAGCTGCAGCCACTAAGGGTATTATCCTTGGTAGTGAACAACCAGCAACTGTTGTTATGAGAGTATCACCAAGAGAACGCTACTTGAGAATTGATGCTTCTAATGTAGCTTCAGATGACCAAGGTACAGTCTGGTGTTTGCTCAGTCCATATCCATACAAATTGCTGTAGGAGGGAGCTATGAGTATAGAAAATATAACCTTCTCTGGGGGCTATGCAACCATTACCGATGATAGTGGTAATAGCACAACTTATCCTGTACTTGTAAAGCTTGCCCAAGTCGTGAGTGCTCTTCTCAGAGTCCTTATGGATAGAGATATTGTGGATGATAATGTTCTGGACAATCCAAGTACAGGAATAGATGTCCAGCTACAGCATCTTGTAGATATCTTGATTGACTACTACGGTGTAGACTTTGAGAACGAGGGAAAAAGTTATTAGGAGGAAATGCTTATAGAAATAATTTGATTGGGATTAAGTTCTGAGTTAAGTTATTAGTATTAACTAAAATCTAAAAGAAAGGAGTAAACAATAATGCAAACTAGAATACGAGGTATGCGGATAGGAACTACTACAGAGCTGGATGTCCAAGCAACCAGAGGTGGGGCTTTAGTTGTTGCCCAAGCTCTTCCACCCTTTGCTCTATTAGCTGCAGCTGGTTATGGTGCTTGGGCACAGGCAACTTCTGCTGCTGCAGGTACTACCACCATTCCTACCACTACAGCACGAGGTACTCTGTGGAATGGCTATACTGATAGGACACTCATCGTAGACAGACTGTTTGCCAACTCTGAGGCTTATGATGCAGGAGTCAACTTCTTCTTCCTGTGGGTCTGTGTTCACGCCTTAGTAACTACAGCCATTACAGGGGACATAACCATTCATGGACTACGCAGTGGTGATGCTGTTTATGGTGGTCAGGCTCTCTTTGATGTAGATGAAACTGTGGTCAATGATGGTTGGTTCTCTGTTGCTAACAGCGTGGAGACCAAGGAATCCAATGCCAAGGGTATGTCCAATATTGACTATAAGATGGATGGACGAATAGTCCTACCTCCCAATGGTCAGGTGTCTTTGCATGTTGGGTGTAATGATTCTAACCCAACATTCCAGGTTGGTATGTCTTGGTATGAAGTTCCTATGGACTTGGGGTAAACCCAAGTAGCTAGGCAAGCACTCTAAGGGGGAGTGGAGGATAATCTTCCTCCCTCCCCTTTTAAATAATAATATAAGGAGGAGAATACAATGGCAGACCCACCGCCCCCAGTATTTGAAAAGATAGTAATTACCCTTGAATGGAATAAATTTCTTGGTTACAAGATGAGTAGCCAAAAGAATGAAGACCCTGAAACCTTAGTTCTTCAAATTGAGCCAAATAGTACCTTAGCAGCTTTGTGGTCTTCTTTTGTGAGTGCTTCAGAGAAGCACTTTGAAGAGGTAATAGGTGACATAGGCAAGGCTTTATTGGAGGAATAGGAGGATACTATGCCTGAACCTTTTGGTTTTGGTTTTTATGAACAGTTAATGAAGCTCAGGTGGGGGGAAAATGCAGTTCGTCTTACCGCAAAATCTTATAGTAATGACCCCCTGAGAGCCTACGAGATTGCTTTAGGGATAAAACCTGCTGAGGACTCAGTGGTAAGTCTTATAAGGAAACGAAGACAGGAACAATTGACCTCACAGAGCAGTACAGCGAGGGAAATTGCGGAAAGAACAGAGAAAAATGCTAGACAAATCATAAGGTAAGGGAGGAAGATATGCCAAGTAGAGACACAGACCTTGGTAAACCAACAAGGCTTGATGAAGATGATGTTCAAGCTAACATTAGTGAGATTGGGGAGGTTGTATCCGCTATCAAGTATAAGGTATCAAAGATAGTATCTTGTCCTAGAATCCCCCTATCTATCCCAGGAATAGTAGCAGCTAATGCTTTAGATGCTAATGATTGTTTTGGCACAGTGTTTGAGATATTTGTACCCCATTCAGGCATCATCTACTCAGCTACCTTATGGGACTTAGATGATGAGGGTAGCCAAGTTGACCTTGAGATATTCAAGCAGGATATAACTCATACTGCTAGTGATGCTGTTTGGTCTCCAACCGATACTGATATGCTTGCTTTTGTAGCAGAGCTTGCTTTTGTATCTTTTGATGACCATATCAATAGTCGGACTTCTGAGCTTACTAATATTGGCAAAGCTTATACAGCTCCTTCAGGGAGATTTTACATCCAAGCAGTGACTAGGAGTACACCTAATATAGCTGCTGGCTCTATGCCAAGAGTTCAACTACATATACTCCCTGATGACCCTAACTGGAAGGAGAGATAGGTGTTAGAGACTAGGATTCCTCTTCTGGATAATGGTTTAAGGAACTATCTGCGTAGAGTTCCTAATGACTCTGTGCTGTATCTTCCTGGTCTTGATTATGATAATTGGTATACTGGCACTATTAAGGATTACTCAGGACAAGGGAATGATGGTGCAATATCAGGAGCTATCACAAGGATATTACCTAGTGGTCTTCCCTATCTTGACTATGATGGTTCAACTGATGAGACCTCCATCGCCCAATCTGCTGACTGGAACTTTGGAACTAATGGCTTCTCACTTATCATTTGGTTAAAATGCTCAACTCATGCAACAAATTACCACCATATTTTTAATGTAGGTGCTACTAGTAATGGTTGGATTTCCGTACAATCTCTTGGTACTGGTGATGGTGTTGCTCCAAATGGTTGGATAACTCGTATAGATTCCAATGATGCACATGTGGAGGCAAATATCAACACTACCGTAATTGCTGGAACAAACAAGTGGCACATGCTTACTCTGGTATTTAACCGTACTGCTGCCTTTGTTTACACTTATACTGATGGAACCAACAAAGTAACCAATGCTATTGCTGGAGCCTTTACAACGGTTAACACAAACGATGCCATTCTATTGATGAGTCCAACCAACTTACAAGGTTATCAAGCCTTAACTAGATTTGTAGCAGGGAAATATTCAGACGCTCAAGTAGCTAGTACATTCAACCAAGAACGACATCTATTTGGAGTATAAAGGAGAAATTACAGTGGCTCATAAACATGGAGTTGTATACAAAAGAAAGGCGTTTTTTAGGAGTTTAATAAGGTAAAAGTAAGTGAATGAGTCCTATGATAATATTGATGATAATGAAAGATATGGAAAGCCCCTATTCTGCTTTGATATAGAGGAGTATAATATGCCAGATAAGACACCGAAAGTAATACTTCAAGAGTTATCTCAAGCTGTAATTGGTATCCCTAATAATCCTGATGAGAATGGTCTAATTGGTACTGTATCAGATATAAAAGAACTCGTCCAACTTCAAAATGATAGAATAAGAAAGAATGAGCAGAAGATAAGCAAGATATGGGGTATTCTCATTGGCATAGGAGCTATTGGTGGTGTGACAGGGGCTGGCTTTGGTATAAAGACATTGATAGGGGGGTAGCTAATGAGAGCCATACACGCTGATTTGCTAACAGCCCAACAGTCTGGAGCAGCTGACCCTTATATTCATATAGAGATAAATGACATTGATTATACCTCTAGACTAATATCTTTAACATATAAGGAAGAGCCTTACCGAGACAGGGCTACGATTGTTCTTGCTAACTCAGACCGCCATTTCAATGATATTAGTAATAATCTTAATGGCAGGTCTTTCTCAATAGGCTTTGGGTATGCTACATCCTCTGGTAATAGGTATTGTGGTGATGGTGATGGTTCTGATGGGATGCCTACTCTGTGGGTAAAATCCCAGTCATTGGTCTCTATGGAGGGTGAGCTTGTTTGTATCCTTGACTGTGAAGGGGGATGGGTAAAGCTCAGGGAATTTACCTTTATCCATACATCTGACCCTCCATATTTTAACATATCCTTTAAAGCTACAGATACAATATATGAGCTTGTGGATAAACTCCTTATTGAAGCTGGGTTTACCCTTAACTCGCTTGGGAGTGAGGATGATGGGATTATTGATGACTTCCAGCCAATAGTTACTGTTAATCCTCTTACCTATGAGAATGGGGCTTATATCCTTTATAATCTTATTAAGATGACTAAGACTTACATTAGGCAGGTAGAGTCCCTAGCCTTTGAGATAGTTTATCCACAATCTTCCGATAGTATCCAAGAAACCTACTATAATAACCAAGCTCCCTACTTTAAGGAATATGTAGAGAAGATAGACCTCCTTGTTCCTAACCATGTGGTTGTGTTCTGTAATAGAGACCCTGATGGGCCTTGGGATACAGTTGATTATCCCTTAATTACAGGTCATGCCAGAGACCAAGACCAATTTACTGGAGAAACATACGATGGTAATTATGAGGAAGTTATTGAATACCACATAGCCCCTTACATTGGTAGTCAAGTTGATGCTGATAACAGAGCTGAAGCTATCCTTTCACGAGATGAAGCTGAGACCTTATCGGGGAGAGTGGTATTACCCTTCCATGATTGTAGGGTAGAGATGTATGATAAAGTTAGTATAGAGGATATTAGAGGAATATAATGCCAACAATGACTTTTTATCCTGATGCTCACCCAGAAAGCATAAGTGTAGATGGAGAGGTTGATGTTTTTGCTGCTGGAGGACTTACTTGGGCTGGGTTGGTAGCTGCAGCAGGTACTAGCTTCAGTGACAGCTCTAATAGTTCCCGTATTGTTAATATGCAAGGACACAATACCGATACAGATAAGTGGATTGCTATGCAGAGGGCAATATTCCTCTTTGACACAAGCACCCTTCTTGATGGTGCTACTATAACATCTGCCATACTTTCACTGTATGGGATTTCTAAGCAAGATGCACAAGGTTGGTTGCCTGATGTAAATATATATTCAGCAGACCCAGTTTCTAATATTGCCTTGGCAGCTAGTGATTTTCAAAGGATAGATAGCACTCCTCTTTGTGATACTCCGATTACCTACAATGGTTGGAATCCATCAGGCTATAATGACTTTGCCTTAAACGCTGCTGGTCTAGCCATAATATCAAAAACTGGAATAACCAAATTTATGACTAGAAATGCCAACTATGAGGTAGCTGGTAGTTCACCTACATGGGCTTCTGGTCAGAAGTATGCTTTCTTAGCTTGCTATTTTGCTGAAAGAGGTAGCATCAGAAGACCCAAGTTAGTTGTAACCTTTGATACTGCTATTCCTCAAGTAACTACCAATCCAGCCACTAATTTATTTACTAGCACAGCAGCTTTGAATGGGACTTTGGATGATGAAGGAGTAGGAGCTTGTGCCTGTGGTTTTGATTATGGTACAACTATAGCCTATGGAAGTACAGCAGAGTCTCCTGGAACTTATAATACTGGCAACTCATTCTCTATAGGTATAACTGGATTAACTCCTGGAACTCTATACCATTTTAGGGCTAGAGCCAATGATGGGTTTGATATAGGATATGGGTCAGATAGAACCTTCTTTTTGGGGACTGTTTATCCTAGTAATGTTTTAACCAGAGTAACAGGTATTATCCATAGATATGATAGAGGGGTATATAGTGTAGAGCTTACTCTTGGTGATGTAACATCTGATTTTGGTGTCCCAGAAGTAGACACAGAAGTTAAGAAGTCTTATGAACCAAAGGATGAGGCTTCCATCTTCTTCCCAGAGCCAACAACTGAAAAAGATGAATCAGGAGGGCTTGGTTTCTTTGGTATCCTTCTTCAATGGCTTGACATTTTTGGAGTATTTAGGAGATAAACAATAATGGGGATGAGAATACCAGAGTTTTATCCAGAGATGCAAGCAAGACCACTAGCTCAAGAGACTAGAGACCTTGAAACTAGACAGACTTCCTTGTATACTATATATATAGCTTTGTGGGAGGAATATATGCGGTTATTAACTTTAGTGGACAGGCTTCTTAATGAGCAGATAGAGCTGTTAGGGCAACTAACCCTTGAGTCTAAGCAGATAAAGCTACACCTTGCTAGTATGTCTGATACTCCTATAGATGAAGATGATGTAGAGGTAGAATAATGAGCATTGGTATTAAGTATGTAAGCAAAGATGGTAACGAGCATCCCTTAGATGAGCTATTTGAACATCAAGATTTTCTACTTGATGTATCTAGAGGAAAGGTTAAAGGTGCAACTGCTATACATATTCTAGGGAATAATGATGACACCAGTTCATCATTGGAGGATATGTGGGAAGGTTCAACCAGTGGCTTGTATATATTCCCTCCTGCTGGAGGCATACAAATGGAGGTAGTTGGGGGTGTTAATGATACTGCTACTGGCTCTGGTGTGCAGCAGGTAATGATACATTATCTTGACGCTAACTATATGGAGAAGTTTGAATTTGTTGAAATGAATGGAGCAGTCCCAGTAAATACAGTTGCTACAGATATGTTGCGAATACAAAATATGCACTCCTCAAGGGTTGGTTCTGGTGGAGTAGCAGGAACTGCCATTACTCTTGAGAGTACAGATAGTGCTGTAGAGTACACACGAATCAGGGCTGGTGTTAATACATCCTTAACTGGGGTTTGGACAGTCCCAGCAAACCAAATCTTTTACATCACAGAGTGGGAAGTAGGAGCTATATCTACTGGTGCTAACAGGACTTCGGAGTTTTTCCTGCGAGCAACGTCTAGTTTTCATGAAATACTATTGCCAGGCATCTTTAATATAAAGGGTATTACTCACATGCAGGTTGGGTCAATAGAAATTACCTTTGACCTACCACTAAGGATACCAGCAAAGGCTGATGTTAAGGTATCGGTAGTATCCAGTGCTGCAATGGATTGTGCCTGCCATATTGAAGGCTGGTGTGAAGTAATAGAATAATGAGGGAGGAATAAGATGAATTTAGCTGAGATGCTTGTAGATATGAGACTAGAGTTGTCTGATAGCACAACCTTCTTTACAGATGGTGAACTTACTAGAGGTGTCCAGAAGTGTGTGTCCCTCATGTCTAGATTCATACCCAAGAGGGTTATTACAGAAGCTACTATAACTATAGAGGTCACAGGTGAAACACTAACAATTTCTAGTAACTCAGGAACGCTATCTAATAAACCAGTTAAAGTGGGTACACTGAATATCCCCAACAAGACCCTTGACACCAACTATACTATCAACTACTTGACAGGCGTGGTGACTGAGAAGGGTAGTGGTCTTCCTGATACAGACTACACAGTATCTTATAACCTTGACCCCTTTATGCTGGATATAAGCTCCCTCATCCCAGAAGAAAGCTACATCAAGATAGAGAAGATTGAATATCCTGCTGGTGATAGCCCCCCTACCATTGTTACCTTTGAAGTATTTGGTGAGCTTCTGCTTATCAAGGGCAAGAATGTACAGCTTAATGAGGACAGCCACATCCGCATTACCTACCTCAAACCTTGGACTGCACCTGTTACTGCCACTGATGGGGATTATCCAGAACACCTTGATAACATAGTTATCATTGGTAGTGTTGGTCAGGCTCTTATCTTCAAGGCTGAGAAGTATATTCAAGAGGCTATTACCAATATAGCTGCTTCTAAGACAGCTCTTGATGCTGTGTCTGCTATCACTATGACGTCAGCTCCTGATGTATCTACTGACATAGGTAAGGCTGGAACTGCCCTAGATGCTGCTATTACAAGGTTTGCTGCTGCAGTAACAGAGGTTGCTAAGATGGATAGTCCTCTTGCTAACTCTGCTACAGCCTTGGGTAAAGTAGCAGCTCGTGTGGCTGCTGGCTTAACCTATATTGAGCTTGGGGATGACCTCATAACTACTATCAATGATGCTGCGAGTGTACCTGAGAAGTATGCTTCCTATGCTCAGACTGAAGTTGCATTAGGATTGGGATATACAAAGGAATCAGATGGAGAAGTAGCACTCGCTACTTCTTGGGAAGCCAAAGCTGCTAGGGAAATGGCTATAGGTAACAGTTACACTAATGAGGCTATTCAGAGACTAGCTTCTGCTTCCAGAGACTTAGAGAAGTATCAGATTCAAGTATCAAGTGATTCTCAGGAGGTTGCTTACTATAATGCTCAGTTAGCTAAAGCTTCACAGTACCAAACTACTTCTAGACAATATGTAGAGACTGCTGGTAGGTATCTAGCTAGTGGACAAGCTAAGATAAATGAGTTCTTGATTTCACTCGGAGTTAAGCCTGAGTTCTTATCACATAGGAGCTCTTCAGAGCAATTTAGCTAGGGAGGTATGGTTCTTGTTCCTCTTTAATAAGGAGAATATCCCCCTTCCCTTGATTACACTCCCTGCAAGCTGTCCTATAGTTGTCTGGTGAATTACAGTGTTCACACAAAGCTATAACCATATTACCATTCCTTACAATCTAATTATAGCAACTTTAAGGGATGAGTCAAGGTTAACTACCTATGAGCTATTAGTGAGGAAGCTTATCATGGTTAATATGGTAAGGCTCATCTATCCCCTCTAATCTATTCCTTAATTGTAAGGCTAAGGACACTATCTCCTTTATAACACTGTCCACATAGTAGCTTTGACCATAAAGCCTTAATGGTTGTAGGATATTATTCAGAGCCAGTTGGAATTGACCTACTGCTTTGTCAAATTCTTCATCTTCAGTCATCTAATATGCCACCATACTGCTCAAACCAATAGAGGAACTCCATTTCTGCTAACTCAGGTCTCCATGTAGCTGTAATCTTGTAAGACAAGGGTTCTGGTAATTTAGCCCATCCCCTTGTGCTAGGCATAAGGTCTCTAGCCTCAGTAGCAATGAGTACATTATCTGCGTTCTTAACTAAAGGGGAAAACATATCAACCGCATACTTCTCTGCAATAGCCATAGAGATAACTTGGTCAGTCTTCTCAAGTTTATGGGTGTACTTTACTGGTCTGGATATATCATTAGTGTAAGCTTCTGCAGCATCATGGAGTAAACCAGCTAACTTCAGCCTCTCTGGGAGAATATCTGATACCCTTACACTATGCTCTGCTACAGAGTAGAATAACCTAGTAGCCCCTGTGAACCTACAAAGCATAGAGAGATGATGGGCTATATCCTTTATATCTATCTCATCAGAAGCGGGGTCAAGGAAGTGGAATTTCTTACCAGTAAAAGTAGTTATCCAATGCTCATTATACTCAGTCAACAGTTTCCTCCTTATGCAGTATCCTTACTATCTTCTTATACACATGGTCATCTCTTAGCCGCTCATCAATCCCTTCAACTTGACCTTCGTACCCTTGGGACATCATCCACATATAGGCATCTTGCTGTTTGAGGGCATAGATAAGAGCTACAAGGGAAGGAGGTATATCAAACCCCCATATCTTTAGGATAGCAGATACCCTGTGAAAGTTACCCAAGGGGTCTCCCCCATGAGCATAGTCCCTGTTCTTGTCAGAGTGCAATTGTAACTCATCCTTAGTTATCTTGTAGAAGTCAGGGTGACCATGATATTTCCTCTTAGTCATTACTTTCTCCTTATTATACTATCACCTTTACTGCTTGCCTTGGCTTGTCTGGTAAATTCTCCCAATATTCAGAGTTAGGGGTAAGAAGCTTTATAAGTGGAGTAGCCAGGTCAGTGGGGGGGAATCCCCCAAACTCACTATATCCACCCCACTTGAGATAAGCATTAGTCTTAACAAGCATCTTCCTGTGAGCTTTCACCCTACCTACCTTAAATCCTGTTCTCACATACACTCCTCTTTCCTTCTTAATTATCTCATCCCTAGTCCTTGGGTCAGGTAAGAGATACACATCAGGAGCTACATTAACTACATGGTCATGACTCATAGCATAGAAGTCTGCGTGTATCCAAGCAGATACTCTCTCTACCTTAACTGCCTTAGCAGCCTTTGTTCTTGCTCCCCCATACCCGTGTGTATGATAACCCCAGAATACAAAAGGTTTACTCCTTACCCTATTGTTCCCATTACCAAATGAAATCTTATGGAGTAATCCTTCTGGTCTGTAGGGTATGCCCAGTGCTCTTGCTATGTCCCTCATAATATGAATACCAGCTTCATTCCATATCCTGTTCTCATGATTACCATCTACTGCACCAAGTAGCTTGTCCCTAAATGGGTATAACCACTCAATCATCTGGTCTCGTTGGTCTTCAGGTGAACCTACCTGCTTAAATATCTCCCCCTTAGTTGTTCGGAGAGCTGATTCCAGTAAGTCCCCATTAAGAAAACCATAAGCGTTAGGTCTGGATAGAAAATTAAGTGTCCTCATAAAATGAGGGAGAGAGAATAAAGGATTACCATAGTGTCCATCTGATATGGGGACTATATCTATACTATCAAACTCAGGGTCTAGTGTCCTTGCATAATAGATTAGCTCTCCTTCTGGGATTGGCTTTTCTCTTGCCATGTTTCTATCCTCCTTAGTATCCTACTATGATATTCAGGGTCAATCTCATAACAAAGTATATTCCTATTAAGCTCAAGAGCTGCTATAACACTACTGCCAGAGCCTCCATATGGGTCTAGTATAAAGTCTCCTTCATCTGTACTAGCTTCTATTATCTGCTTATATAGCTCCACTGGTTTCTCAGTTGGGTGTATCCTCTTAGTCCCTACCCTGTCTATATCCCAGATGTCATGTGCTCTACTCCCTCTATACTTCCAGCCACTACCCTTAGTCCCAAGAAAGATTGCCTCCCACTTGTTACCAAAGCTACCTTCTAGGTCTCCTGCAGTCCAGTTGTTCTTTAGCCACACAATTTCATTGCGAAGGAAAGTGTGGAATCTTTGCTGAAACCACCAGCCTTCTTGCCAGTTAGTGAAGTAGAAGAAGGCACTACCAGTCTTGAGGGTTCGGATGCACTCCTGCACTACCTCTAGCTGGTCTTTCCTATCTTGTTGGACAAGAGATTGGGACAGCTTCCCTTTTTTATCTTGCCTATGACCTGTCTTGTAGTCAAAATATGGTGCATCGAGTAAAGCTAAATCAAAGATTTCATCATCCATCTGTTTTAATGCTTCTAAACAATCTCCACATATAACTTGAGCGGTACTCATAGGTTGTCAAACCTCCCAATGATATATTTCCTACTATTTCCTCCCCAAGATTTGTCCGTCTCGTAGAAACAGATTATACTTGTTAATAATCCATTACAAGAAGACATCTGTTCTACAGGGATATACTGGACTAATCTCTTATCTAGGAAAACAAAAGCTATATAGTCTATTCCCGAAGCATTAACTCTCCTCTTATTTTTCCTAGCACACCTTATTAGGCAATCACCCAAGATTACTCTGTGCATCAATCTTCTCCTTTAATATCCTCTTAGCCATAGCCTCAACTTGGTCTTGAGTCTTCCCTCTTTGTATCTGTCTTGTTCCCTTATTATTATGATGCCTTCTGTTCTTCATGTTTTATCTCTTTCCTCTTCTTATCCAGTTCTGTATCTACTTCTTCATGGTGCTTCTTACAGAGCCATCTCACATCATAAGGCTTCTTATAATTATCATGGTGTCCTTCTACCTCTAATGCTCCACATACCTCACAGGGCTTCTTAGGCACATTCTTGATAACTGACCTGGCATAAACCTTATCATAGTGATGCTCCCTGTTCTTTCTGGCTATTTCCCTCCGATAGGCTTTATACTCCTTAGACTTCTTATCCACTATACTTCCTTACAAAGAACTCCCCATGTTTGGGACACTTGTAATTAGAGCCACCAACAGTCTTATCAGTCCTCTTGCTGATATAACTACACTCAGGACAGAAGAGGTACTTAGGCATATTAGGATGTTTAGACTTCCTCCTTCGTATCAGCTTACCATAGATTTCAAGCGTCTTACTTTTCATTATAAATCTCCATCTCTTTAATTAAAGTGTCTATTGTTAATTTCCGTATAGCATCAGTTTTCATATTGGATAACTCTGTCAATGTTAAAACCTTAGTATCCACAGGTCTTATATTTTCAGATTTGGAGATAATAGACTTATGTTTAATGAGGAACAAGATTTTGTCAATAACTATCTTGAGTTTCCAAGATACTAATAATGCAAATATCAAACAGATTAAGAGTATTAGAAAGTCTATCATTCTATCTCCTTCACCTCTCCATATACCTTACCAATAGATATAGTATAAGGGTAGTTAGGGAAGGCTTGTTTCAGTTCTTGGCACTGTTCTAGTGCCTGTTGGAGAAGAGCATCTGGACACTCCCAAACAATTTCATCATGGACTTGGAGGACAAGTCTAATCATAGGGTCTAACAGCTTCCTCAAGTATAGCATGGTTAGCTTCACAATATCAACTGCTGTACCTTGAACAATAGTATTAACTATTTCCCTCTCAGCATTCTCCCTCATTCTCCATGACCCTCCATATAGCTCAGGAAGGGGTCTAATTCTACCAAACATATTGATTACATACCCATCCTCTCTAGCCTTAGCTTTGGTAATCTCCATCCACTCATAGAGTACAGGGTAAGTCTCCTTATGGTCAGACATAAACTGCTCTGCTTCTTCTACAGTACACTCCAGCATCTCTGCTAACTTATCTACACCAGCATCATAGACCAGAGCAAAGTTAGCTTGCTTGGCATCATACCTCCTCTTCTTCATCACATCCTTATCATCAGATTGACCAAACATACGGATAGCAGTAGCCATGTGGAGGTCAGATGTCTTCAAGTCCTCTAACATCCTTGGGTCTTGAGAGAGGATAGCAAGGACTCTTAGCTCTAACTGACTAGCATCTAAGATGAGGTAGGTATAGCCCTCCTCAGCCACTATACAAGACCTAAGAGTATCCACTCTATACCTTCCTGTCTTCCCTGTTCTTTGCTCTATAAGAGATATCATAAAGCCTCTTTTCCTCTTTATGAAGGGTATCAGGCATTAGCTTCTTCCTTTAGCTCCTTCAGATAATCATTGTATTCCTCACAGGATGTACCATTATATTCTAACACACAGGGATGGTCAGATAGGTCACACCAATAGTAGACCTCATTCCCAGCTGGTCTCTTCCTAAGATAATAACATTCAGG
>SDBV01005568.1_pt1 | contig 17731 bp, 11 predicted proteins | sample 2277081 | NCBI WGS metagenome assembly SDBV01 (sample SAMN10402039, study PRJNA504765) | marine sediment metagenome | isolation source: marine sediment core GS10_PC15, 223 cmbsf | place: Arctic Ocean: Southern Knipovich Ridge | collected 2010 | reverse complement strand
AGGTTTTCGTTGTCCAAGCCCCACACGACGCCCTGGGTGGGATTTTCGGCGCGTTCCTTCGGTCCTTGAACGCCGCCGCGATACACATGGTCCCAAATGCCAACTGTGAAATTCATTCCACGGTCATGCGTCATTTGAATCAGCCGTTTCAAAGCTTCAACGTTACGTTTCTGTTTTTCCGGGGTCATTCCGAGCACGTTTACCTGCGGGACCTCCTCGACATCGAAAAAATGGGGATATGGCGGCGCGAAATACCCAGCGTTCTCATAGCCGAACAACAGCGCGAAAGTGTTGTACCTGTTTTCTGCAAGCATGTCCAAATACCGTGTCCAATATTCCTCATCGTAAAACCGGCTTTCAAAACACCCTTGATGCATGGTGTAGATGGCCAGCGCGCGTTCCGATGTAGCGGGTGATTCGGCAATCTCGCGTACTTCGCTTAAGGGAGAATCGGGTGGGTCTACCCATCCGATTCGGTCCGCTACGTCCAACAAGGCGTACATCAGCCCGCGATCGTCTGCTCCGCTTATCAGCAGGACCTCTTTACCTGAGTGCCGTAGACGCTTGATTCGCAAAGATTCCGCCTTTGCAGGCCTTCGTATTCCCCACGCCTCGTGCAGCTTGGCGGCCGCACCTTTTCCCGAAGCCAACCCGGTCACAATTGTGAAATCACCCGATGCGGCTTCCAACGAATTGCCCCACCGAATGGAAAGGCCGTGTTTCTCCAGTGCCGCGGCCACCTTATCAAGCCCATGCCGTACCGGTGCGCCTATATCACTGTCCGTCACCAGCGTGTATGTTTTTTCTGCCGCCACCGGCGTTGTGGAAGTGAGCACCGCCAGAAGAATTGCTGCCAACATCCTGTTCTTCATCATGTCTGTTCCCCTTCTTCAGCCCAGGCGCTTGATGCGCACGGCTTTGAGGTCGATTGCGGTGTCTCCCGGAATGCTCAGGGCTTTCACGGTCATTTTAGTGGCCCCCTTTTTGAGTTTTAGAACACCGATCTTCATTGGTGTAAACGGTTTTTCATAATAGTGTTTGAAAATAACCCGTTGCGGACTTGGCATGAAATCCGGGTCGTATGCCTTGTCGACTACGCCTTGAACTTGTTGATTGCCAATCGTCACTTGCATCTTCGAGCCGATATTCTTCTTCGCGCAGGTGTACATCAGGCTGATTTCGTAAAGGCCCGGCGTAACAACGTCGAGCGTCCATTGCGGGTACGATTCCGTGTCTCGCCATTCGACGATGTAACCGTTGTTGCCCGTGGTATTTCCCAGACCTCCCATATACTGGGCGTCTTGCGCGAACACGTCTACTTGTGGACGCTCCGGATATCCTATTGGCACCGGCGCAACATCCAATCCGTCCCGCGTGACGTCCTTGAACCACTCTTCGAAGGAAGCCTTCAAATCAGCAAGCACCTCGGGATTCTTTCCGGCCAGGTTTTGCTTTTCCGACGGATCGGCAAGCATGTCGAATAACTCCCAGTTGGGGTCTTTGTTCTGTGGTTTGGTTACCGCAAGCCAACGCTGAGTGCGCACGGCCCCTTCTTTCACAGGCAGGTTCGGACCTTGGGATTGCAGAGAATATATCTTTCGATCAGGCCAATTCTTCTCATCTCCGTTCAGTAGCGGCGCCAGACTGAGGCCGTCCAACGCAACCTTGTCCTGCTTGGGCACTCCTACCAGTTCCAGGAGCGTAGGCAGTACGTCCACATAAGATGCGATGGGCTTAACAACTCCACCCGGCTTAATGCGTCCCGGCCACCTGATGAAGAAGGGCACACGTACGCCGCCCTCGTGAACGCTGCCCTTGCCGCCGCGCATCCCCGCATTATAACGTGGATAATCGGCAATCCTGGCCGGGCCATTATCGCTCATGAAAATCACAATCGTGTCGTCCACCAAATCGAGCTCATCCAGTTTTGCGAGCAGGCGGCCAAGATTGTCGTCCATGCACTCGGTCATGCCATAGACGCTGGCTGTCAGGTCGTCGAGCCCCCGCGCCTTGTACTTGTCGAAATAACTGTCGGGTACCAGATAGGGCGAATGGGGCACACAGTGGGCAACATAGCAGAAGAAAGGTCCCTCCTTATGCTTTTCGATGTAGTCCATCGCATGATCGGTGAGCACATCGACAATGTAGCCCTTGTCTCTGAACGAAACGCCGTTGCGCTCCAACAAAGGGTCGAAATAACCGTTCCAATGCCCCATGCAGAAGCCTACAAACTCATCAAAGCCCTGAGCGTTTGGGTGTTCAGGATAGTAATGCCCATTGTGCCATTTCCCAAATGCGCCGGTGGCATATCCGCCCTCCTTGAGAATCTCGGCCAGAGTGATTTCTTCAGTCCGCATCCGTTCCCAGCCCCGCGAAGTGCCGGACACACCCATGCGCGGATGATAACGGCCGGTAAGGAGTCCCGCACGAGTGGGCGCGCAGACGGGGCAAACATAAAAGCGGTCGAAGCGGGCCCCCTGTTCGGCAATGCTGTCCTGAACGGGCGTCTCGATTAGATCATTGCCGTGAGAATGAAGATCGCCAAATCCCTGGTCATCGGAGATCACCAGAAGAATATTCGGTTGTTTGCCGGAGGGCGCTTGGGCCAGCGCAGTACGGCCCACGGCAGTTGCGCCAAACAACGCCAAAGCGCCGCTCCCGACAGTTTTCAGGAATGCTCGTCTGTTCATTGATTTCTCCTTTTTCCCGTTTGCGATGTGATACAGAATAACCGACCGACCGCTTTCAAGCAAGGAAAGCCGGCCGCTGTTGCCGTCGTGAAAATGGGGTAGGCTGAGTGCCCGTTCCTGGGGTATACTTCTCAAGCAAAGCAGCAAAGTTGCAGAGAACCGCATTGTCTTCGAAATGAGATTAGAACAACAGAAAGACTACGTGAGACGATCAGGAGAAAAGGGTGAACAGACGCAGGTTCTTAAAGTCGGCCATCGCGGGCGGCCTCATGCTGACGCGAACGGCCAGGGCCCAGGCAGGGCGAAACCCGAATATAGTTTTTGTCCTTGCCGATGATCTGGGGTGGACTGGACTGGGGTGTTTCGGCAGCGATTTCTACGAGACGCCCAACATCGACCGGCTGGCGAGGGAGGGCATGCGCTTCGACCATGGCTACGCCACCGCGATGCACTGCGCCCCTTCGCGTGCGTGCATCATGAGTGGCCAGTATACCTCCCGCCACCGCGTCATGTACGTCAGCCATTACCAGGACCGGATCGAAAAGAGCGTCGGCCACCTCAAGCGTTTCAAGCTGATTATGCCGCGCCGGGCGTCCGGTTTGTCCAATGAGATCGCCACAATCGCGGAGTCCCTCAAGAAGGCGGGTTACGCCACGGGTATGTTCGGCAAATGGCATCTGGGCAAAGGCGACCAGCACCCTTCGAAGCGCGGTTTTGATGAAGCAATCGAATCCTCAGGTAAGCATTTCGGTTTCACGACCGACCCACCGGTCGAACATGACCCGGACCAGTACCTGAGCGATTTTCTGGGAGACTGGGCGCTTGCGTTTATTGAAGGCAGCCATAAGGCCGGCAAGCCTTTTTTTCTGTACCTGAGCGATTTCCTGGTCCATGGCCCGCTCGAGGCCAAACAAGAATACCTGGATCACTTCTCCGCCAAGAAGCCTGGAGAGAAGCAGCACAGCCCTGTGGCCGCCGCGATGGTCAAGGGCCTGGACGATACGGTGGGACGCGTCATGGACAAGCTCGCCGAGTTGGGAATAGCTGACGATACGCTCGTGGTGTTCACGTCGGATAACGGCGGCTTGAAGTATAAGGAAGACGGCGAGAGGGATGCTAACACCAGCAACTGGCCTCTGCGGGCGGGCAAAGGGAGCGAATTCGACGGAGGATTCCGTGTGCCGTACATTTTTCGTTGGCCGGGAAAGATCCCGGCGGGCACGACCAACCACACGCCCATTACCAACGTTGACCTGTATCCGACTCTGCTGGCCGCCGCAGGCGCGAATCGTCCCGATCAGCCTCTGGACGGTGTGGACCTCTCTGCGATTCTCCACGACGCTGGCGCGCAACTGGCACAACGCGATATCTTTTGGTACCTGCCGCTGTATTCCTCCTTCAACCGGCCATCCGTTGTGATTAGGCGGGGGGAATGGAAACTGATCCATCTACTCGAATCCGGCGATTTTGAGTTGTACAATACCGAAAAGGACATTGGCGAGAAGAATAACCTTGCCGCGCAGCACCCTGAACTGGCGCAGAATATGAACAGGCGGGCCTTGCAGTGGCTGGACGACACCGACGCGCCGCGCATGACGCCTAATTCAACATACGACCCTGAATGGAGAAAATAAGGAAATCCGGGGCTGTTGAAAAAGTGCGTGCTGGTGTGAATTTAGAATCAGGAGAGGGATTGCAGTTTTTCTGGTTGGGGCGCAAGAAAAGGGACAGTCCCGTCTACGCTCGCGGACTCGCTTCGCTGGGGACAGTCCCTTTTTTGCTCGGCTTTGTGGGTAGGACTTTTTCAACGGCTTCGCAGCCACCGGACTCTTCTTAGAAAGGAGTACACAAAATGCGATTCTTAGAACTGAGCGATCGCGCTACTTTAGTCTTGGCGGTACTGCTTCTCGTGCTATCGTCCTTTGCGGCATCAGGCCAGCAGGATGAGTTTATGCTGTTCGAGAAGGGCGGGGCCACATCCGTGAAGACAGCGCCGCAGGAAGCGGTCGCGCGCTGGAAGGATGACCGTTTCGGGATGTTCATCCACTGGGGTCCGATAAGCCAAATGGGCAAACAGTTGAGCCACTCGCGCAACAGCCCCAGTCACAGCGGAGGAAAACCTTACAAGGTGGCGGCGATTCCTCCCGAAGTTTATGACATCCAGTACAAGACCTTCAATCCTGTTAACTACGAGCCCGACGCTATTGTGAAGTTGGCGAAAAGGGCGGGGATGCGCTATCTGGTGTTTACGGCCAAACATCACGCCGGGTTTTCGATGTTCGATTCGGCCGTCTCGGACTACGACATCATGAGCGCGCCATATGAAAAGGACCTGCTAAAGGAACTCGAACAAGCATGCAGGCGCAACGACTTTAACTTCGGGTTTTACTACTCGCCGCGCGACTGGGGCCATCCGGATTGCGATTCGGTGGATAACCATGACCGATACATCACCTTCTACAAGGCGCAGATGGAGGAGCTGCTCAACAACTACGGTTCTATTAACAGCATATTTTTCGACGGACTCGGGCCTGGTGATTGGGGCGACACTTCGGAATTGGTTATGCGCCGCATACGCGAATTGCATCCCGGTGTGATGATCAACGACCGGGGCGGTGCCGGGGCCGATTTCTACACGCCGGAACATACGGTAAGTTATTTCAATCGCGAGCAGTCCTGGGAAGCGTGCCACACCACGACAGGCCAGTGGGGATATAACCCGGATGTTCATGCGAAGGAGCTTTCCCAACTCATGGAAATCCTGCTGTACACCTGGGGTGCGGACGGCAACATGCTGTTGAACATCGGCCCGCGCGGGGATGGTTCGCTCAATCCCGAAGAGGTGGAACGGCTGGAGCAAATCGCCGATTGGTGGGCGGTTCATGGCGAAGCAAGCATCCGCGGCAGCCGGGGCGGGCCCTATCTGCCGGGGGCCTGGGGAGTGGCCACTTGCAAAGAAAACCGCGTCTATCTACACATATTCCGCTGGCCTTCCAGCGGGTCGTGGATCTTTCCGGCCCTGCCAGGCCGCACCGTTAGCAAAACGCGGCTGTTGAACGGCGGTCGTCTGTCATTCAGCATGTACAAGGGCAGATACCGCATCGAGGTGGCGAAGGCACACCGGGATGAGATCGTAACAACTGTCGAACTGCAACTGGACGGCGACGCCTTCAGCATCGAGCCGCTGCCCGCTCAGCGTTCCCTGACTTGGGACGCAAAACTCACTGCTTCGCACAATCAGGAAAACCTGGGCAGCGTAATCGACCGAAACGCTACGACTTCATGGCACGTCCAGCTTGAACCGGGTGAGGAAGCATTGTGGATCGAGGCGGATTTCGGTCAGCCAACCGCGATTGGCAGCGTAGTAACTGCCCGCGGGGATGAATGGGCGCCCCGGAATGTGCCTGCGTTGCAGATGCCCGATGGGCAGGGCGGCTGGAAGACCGTGTTCACCTGGAAGCCCAAGTGGGCCCCGGTAGCTTTTCTTGAGAAACCGGTTACCACGAACAAGATACGGCTCCGCGTAACGGGTGCTCCCAAATACTATCTGGCGGAATTCGAGTTGTATCCACCGGCCACGGATTGAGGATTTGCCACTACGGGGACGTCGTACCGAAATTCCGTCTTTACCCGGCGAGCGAAATACGCTAGTCTTATACGCTTAGTGCAAGCGTGGAAATTCAAGAGGAGATTTACTATGAAGACTTGGCGTATTGCTATCGCGGCTTTACTTGTTTTGTTGACCTTATCTTCCGCCGTTAACGCGGCTGAGTATCAGCCAACAAAAGAAAACCTGGAGGCGCGGGAATGGTTTCAGGACGCTCGTTTCGGGTTGTTTGTTCACTGGGGAGTTTACAGCGTCCTGGGTCGCGGGGAATGGACTTTGCACCGCCACAAAATGACGCTCGATGAATATGAGAAACTTCCCGCGCAATTCAACCCGACGAAGTTTGACCCCAAAGAATGGGTCGCCATGGTAAAAGCCGCGGGCATGCGATACATCACAATAACCAGCAAACACCACGACGGTTTCGCAATGTTCGACTCGAAGATGACGGACTGGGACATAGTGGACGCCACTCCCTATGGCAAGGACGTGTTGAAAATGTTGGCGGATGAATGCCATCGACAGGGCATCAAATTGTTTTTCTACCATTCCCATTTGGACTGGCGTCACCCCGATTATTTCCCTAGAGGCAGAACAGGCCAACTGACCGGACGTCCGGAACAAGGCGACTTCAATGCATACCTGGACTTCATGAACGGCCAATTGAAGGAATTGCTTGGCGGGCGTTATGGTCCTGTCGCGGGCATTTGGTTTGACGGCTGGTGGGATCAGAGGCTTAACAAGCTGGGCCAAGAAGACGCACCCCCGAAAGCAACGCAGGTTGATTGGCGCTTGGAGGAGACTTACAAGCTGATTCACAGTTTGCAGCCGGCAACGCTAATCGGCAACAACCACCACGTCCTGCCATTCCCAGGTGAAGACTTCCAGATGTTCGAGAAGGACTTGCCGGGAGAAAACAAGGCCGGCTTCAACGAGGATTCTAAAATTGGCAGGCTTCCTTTGGAGTCATGTAACACCATAAACCGGTCGTGGGGATATAACGCCGAAGACAAGAAAATAAAAACACTCAAGGAATTGGTCGATATGCTAGTGGGAGCGGCAGGGCGCAACGCCAATCTCTTGCTCAACGTGGGACCAATGCCAACGGGTGAAATTCAACCTGAGTTCGTCGAGCGTCTGGAAGAAATGGGTGACTGGCTGGACAAATACGGCGATTCCATCTACGGAACACGCGGCGGTCCAATTCAGCCCGCGGAATTCGGCGTCAGCACATACAACAAGAACAAGATTTATCTACATGTGCTGAAACCTGCCTGGGAAGGCGACATTCTGCTTGTGCCATATCAGGGCAAAAAAATCGTGTCCTGCAAAGTGATGACAGGCGGCAGGGCCAAGTTTTCACAGACTGACACCCACATCAAATTGCAGTTGGCCAAAAAGCATCATAACCCATTGGACACCATTTTCGTCCTCAAACTCGACGGTGCCGTTGAGGAGAAGTGATAACATGAAACCGAAGAGCGCCGGTGTAGACAGAAGGACATTTCTTCGTCAATTGGGAGTGGGCGCTGTGGTCGCGTGAAGCGTTGGCGTTATGTAGATGGGGGATGTGCCTGGAGGAGGCGTGGATCATGCCAGTAAGGCCGGTTTTGAAAACGCCAGGCAACGGGCATACAATAACAACAAACCCGGCCGCATTGGTCGCGAGCGGCAGTTATTCATTAGCACTGAAAGGATGGAAGAGTATGAGAAAAAGATTTAGTATCATGCGTATAGTGACGATTTGCGTGGCGGTGATCTGCTTGCTGGACGCCGCAGGTGCGTCTGACGTTGCGGCGAAGCCGAGCAAGATTAAGAACATCCTTTACATCATCTCCGATGATTTGAAGGCGAGCGCGCTCAGGTGCTATGGCGACACGATATGTGAAACGCCCAATATTGATAAGTTGGCGAGCGAGGGCATGGTGTTCAACCGAGCATACTCGCAGGGTGTGGTGTGCGCGCCGTCGCGTCCGTCCATCATGTTCAGCCGCTATCGGGACTTCGACGCGAAGAAACTGAAGTCGTTTCCGCAGTTCTTTAAGGAGCAGGGTTGGTACACGGCGCGGGTGAGCAAGATTTTTCACATGCCGATCCCGCGTGCCATTGTTGAGGGATCGGACGGCGTCGATTATCCCGCCTCATGGACGGAGCGTTTTAACTGTAAAGCCGCTGAAGAGGCTACGCCTGGCGCATATTCCTGCCTCAATACGAATATGTTTACAAACGAGCTGGAGGGCAGGTCGGGCGCCGGAACCGCCGATAGAATGTACGTGGCGGTGCGCTCGAAAGGCGAGGGTTCCGACCTACCCGACCACATGGCGGCGAGCAAGGCCATCGAGCTGTTGCAAGAACACAAAGACAAACCTTTCGTGTTGGCCGTCGGTTTTGTCCGGCCCCACTATCCGATGGTGGCGCCGACGAAGTATTTCGATTCTTATTCCCATGAGGACATAGAGATGCCGGAGAAGCGCGAGAACGATTGGGACGATATTCCGGAGGCAGGCATTCCCAAGTTCACGGCGGCATCAAGCGGGCTCGATAAATATCCTGAAAACCAGAAGCGCATGTGGGAGGCCTACTACGCCTCGATGTCGTTTATGGACGCCCAATTGGGACGGGTGCTGGACGAACTCGACCGCCTGGGGCTCCGCGAAAACACTGCCATCGTGTTCACTAGTGATCACGGCTACCATCTGGGCGAGCACGATTTCTGGCAGAAGGCCAACCTGCATGAGGAAGTCACGCGGGTGCCGTTGATCGTGTCGGCGCCAGGCTACAAACCAGGAAGAACGGACTCCATTGTCGAGTTGGCCGACATCTATCCGACCGTCGTCGCGTTGGCTGGACTCGAACCGCCTGAACAATGCCACGGCCTGAGCCTGATGCCGGTGCTAGCCAATCCCAAAGCGAAAATTCGGGACTATGCATTCTCCTACTACCGGGATGATGGAAACGCGATTCGAGGAGACCGCTGGGCCTACATCAGTTACGGCGACAAAGGCGAGGAGCTCTATGACATGGACAATGACCCCAATCAGTTTACGAATCTGGCCAAAAAACCCGAGTACCGAAGCGTATTGAACGAATGCCGCAGTGTCCTCAAGAAAAAACTCGCGATGAAGTAGGGCATGCGGTAAAAGGCAAGGGAAAAAACTAAGCAATGAAGGGACTTAGGGCTCTTCTTAGAGACCAGCAAGCAGTAGCGAGTCTTCGAGCGAAGACGTGTCTGTCCCTTTATTGCGGGCTTATCCAAAAGCGCTACGGTTAAACGAATACTTACAAGAGAGGAACAGAGTCATGACCAATCACCACCAGCATTCAGCGGCAAAAAAGAACCCGACTCGGCGTACTTTCCTCGGCGGTGCGGCGGCGGCAGGTGTTTTCACCATTGTTCCGCGGCACGTCCTGGGCGGAACGCAACACACGCCGCCTAGCGAGAAACTGAACATTGCGGGTATCGGCGTGGGGGGCATGGGTGCCGGCAATCTACGCAATTGCTCCCACGAAAACATCGTGGCACTGTGCGACGTGGATCACACCTACGCGTCAGGAACTTTCAAGCAATATCCAAATGCAACGGTGTACCGGGATTATCGCGTTATGCTTGAAAAACAACGTGATATCGACGCGGTCGTCATCGCCACACCGGACCACACACACGCCGTCATAAGCATGGCGGCCATGCAGGCAGGACGCCACGTCTATTGCCAGAAACCGCTCACCCACGATATCTATGAATCAAGAATGCTCGCCAACGCGGCACGCGAAGCAAAAGTCGCCACGCAAATGGGCATTCAGGGCCACTCCATGGAAGGCATCCGCTTAATTTGCGAGTGGATTTGGGACGGGGCAATTGGAACAGTAAGAGAAGTCGATGCTTGGTGCAGCCTTTCATATTACCCACCTGGTCACGCCCGTTGGAGTTCGAAATGGAGTGATCGTCCCGATGAGACGCCTGCCGTGCCAAAAGATCTCGATTGGGACCTCTGGCTCGGACCCGCGCCGTACCGCCCATATCACCAAGCATATCATCCCAAGGTTTGGCGTTGTTGGTGGGATTTCGGCTGCGGAATGATGGGCGACCGGGGCGCGCACACGCTCGATTCGGTGTACCAGGCGCTCAAACTAACGCACCCCTCTTCAGTAGACGCCTCCGTCATGGGAGGCAACGCGGAAACGCACCCCCTCGCCGCCATCGTTACATACCAGTTTCCAGCACGCCAGGAACTCCCGCCGCTGAAACTGACATGGTACGAAGGCCTCGAACCCCCTCGTCCGCCGGAACTGGAAGAAGGCCGAAGCTTACCCGCACAGGGCGGCATGCTGTTCAAAGGCGACAAGGGCACGATCATGGGTGGCGTTTACGCCGAAAGCCCACGTATCATTCCTGAATCGGCCATGAAAGCCTACAAACGTCCTGACCAAACACTGCCCCGCGTAAAAGGCTCCCACGAACAGGACTGGATTCGGGCCTGCAAAGACGGCCAACCCGCCGGCGCCGACTTCAGCTACTCGGGACCACTAACCGAAATGACACTCCTGGGCAACATAGCCAAGCGCTTGCCAGGAAAGGTGCTGGAATGGGACGGCCCAAACATGAAGGTAACAAACGTACCGGAAGCCAACGAGTGGGTTCGAAGACCCTACCGAGAAGGATGGTCTTTGTAGAGCGAAATGACGCCCAGCACTCGTTTTACTGGGCAAGCGTCTTAGCTCACCAGCACGCCCCACCCCACAATGTGGCACGCTCTAAATTCTTATTTAGGGCGTGTCTTAACTCCCCCCGCCAGCTGTAGGCGTGTCTTAAGTCCCAAAGAGAAGCAGGTTGCATGAACGAAGACACGCCCTAAATACGAATTTAGAGCGTGCCACGTTGCAAAGATTATACTTTTGGTTTTCCCGCGGGGAAAGCACTAGCCGCAGACGCTATGCACCCAGCACTTTCCAACCCCTGCGGTACGTTCGGCTAAGGTACTTGTTGGCCGTCTTGTTGTTGCTGAACCGCATATTTTCCGCGTCGTACTCCAGTGTCTGCCAAGTGAAGCGCGTGGCAATGTTGCCCAGGACGATGAATTCGCACATCGGTGAGGCCAGCTCGATGGGAGACTTCAGTCTATCCCTGTTCCCGTCAAGCACGGCGTCAACAAAAGCGTGATAGTGATTAATTGGCTCAAGTTTGGGAAGCCGAAGTCCGGCAAAATCCTCCCGAGGCAGGCAGATGGGAGTGGATTCCCCGTGGCGTACCAGTAACAGGCCGCGGGTACCCTCAAGAAGACAACCTTGATCCATCTTGGTCCCAGGCGGTATCTGGTCAAGGATCCTTTTCGGAGGAAGCCGGTCGCCGCTCACCCATGTAACCTTGATGTCACCCTTAGAGTGTGGAGTTTTGGGAAACCAATATTCGATTTTTTCATTGAATGCCCAATTGTGTTCGTTGGGGATCCGCGTTTCAGAGCGAAGGGCCGTGGGTATGGTCAACTTCAGCCCCGCATATAAGGGATGGAATATGTGGCAGCCCATGTCGCCAAGTGTCCCTGTTCCGAAATCCTGACGGCGGCGCCAGTTCTTCCTATGGTAGTAATTGTCGCCGAGGTAGGGCCTGTTCTTGGCCACACTAAGCCAAAGATCCCATTTCAAGTCATCGGGAACAGGATCCGACCCCTCAGGACGCGGGTCGCCGTCACCCCAGGTCTTGTAACTGAACACCCATGCTTCCTTGATCTTTCCTACTGACTCATTCTCTATGTGCTGAACGCCCATTCGATCATAGAAACTAGACGCCCACTGGGTTCCCATCTGAACCACAACTCCATTCCTCTTGGAGCATTCCAGCATTTGCCGGCATTCCCGCACCGTTTGTACCAGCGGTTTCTGGCAGTAAACATGCTTGCCCATGTTCATCGCGCTCATTGCAGCAATACCGTGCGTGTGATCCGGCGTCGAAACGCTGACCGTATCGATTTGATCGCCGAGCTTAGTAAGCATCTCACGCCAATCGCTGAAAAACTTGACGCCGGAATGGTTTTCCTTCACCGCGTCCAGAGGTTTGGAATCAACGTCCGCTGCCGCAATCAACTTAACACTCTCGTGCCCGCTGATTTCAGCAATATCCCCTCTTCCCTTACCACCGGCGCCGATGGCCGCATGCTGCAACTTCTGCATCGGCGAACCCTTCGCCCAAGACACACGGCTTATAAACGGAGCGGCTGCGGTAACTGCTGCTGTAGCCCTAAGAAACTCCCTGCGGTTAGTCCGATTCGTATCAGCCATCATTAGTCCTCCTGCTGAAATATTGATTGGTTAAGCATACGGTTTTTCATGGATTATAAAGTTATGGCGCGGCAAAAAGGAACAGGCAAGCTGCCCGGCAACCCACACACCATACGCCGGTAATTCTAGCCCGCTTTACTGATGATGTCAACTGCGATTTTGCCACCAGGGTTTTATTTTGCCTGTCACCCCACGTTCTTCAGCGGGGCTCTACACTGCGACAGATTCAAACGCTGTTTGGAATGCTTGCAGTTGCGCGATTCCTTGCTGGGGCTGAGAATTGGGGATTGCGGGCGCCCAGCGAGCTCGGGTGAGGCGTTCCAACATGTGCCTCATTGTGAGTAAGATCTCCGAGGACTCCACGAAGCGATCGAGCTTGGCTATGCACAGTTCCTCGGTCATGTTCCAAACGGTTTGGGCTGTGGACAGAAGAATCGGCCAGTTAACCCAGCCTGAAGGATCAATTCGGTCGGTCAGGAACGGCGGGGCGTCGGCGGCTATTCGGAATGTGCGCTCGCGAGCGCCCCGGGACGAATAGACAAACCCGGAACAAGCCATGTCCGTCATGACATCGTGGATGGCTTTTTGAGAGTAGTATAATTCACGGGCCACTTCTCGTGGATGGCCGGTTCCGTTCAGAGCAAGATAGGTCAGGACATCACAACGGGCATTTACACCAAAAAGGGCTCGCATCTTCAGAAACAAGCAATGCGCAGCATCCGGGGAAAAGCTTCGAGAGTACCCTCTGAGTGCGACAGGGCTTCTGATGAATCCGTGTTTCAGAAAGCTTGCGTCTGCATCTGAGGGCTGCGGCAGCGCACGGCCGTCTGGAAGGTAGAACAAGGCTTGAGCTTTGTCCCTTGAACTCTCCACTTTGGCCAGCAGTTTCCACTTCATGGGAGCGTCGCGCTGTGAAAGCCAATCCGCGACCGCGCTCAAAACTTCTCCATCACCCAACGCCTCCCGGCGCAGGATATTTCTCATGCGCTGGATATTCAAGAAACGTCCATTCTTGGCCAGCCAATCCATCACCTCGTCAAAAAGCCGCTGATCGTAGCGGCCAAGGGAGCACGTGAATAGAAGCAGCGCCTCGGGATCAACGACGTGCCGCAGCGCAACATTCTCTTGACCTGCCACCCCGAGGGCGGTCCACTCCCGCCACAAAAAGCGCAGAAGCATCTCCAGGTATCCGTCTCTATATCTTCTCAGCGACGTTTCCATATCCCAGTGTCTCAAGTAGTTTCTTTATCAACATGCGGAATCCCGGCGATACGTCATGGGTCAACGCCCAACGTGCGGCTTGTGTTAATTCTTCGGTGGTTGGACGCAGCGCCTCAAGGTCGCTTATGTGGTAGCCACCGCGATCGACCGCCGCGTAGAGTTTGAAATGTACCTGATCGATTCTGTCGATAAAGTGCACAGTCAAACGGTCACCGTACTCTCGAACGTGAAGTCTTTCCTGGAAGCCTTCAGGAAGCCCCATCTGAAACAAGCCGCCCTCGTCCCTGCTCGGCCCGTTGTTGAGCCAGTTGTCGGGCAGTTGCATCGTAGTCGCCACTTCGTGTGCAGCCTGAAGCAAGGAGTCCGGCAGAGGTACAGGTGCCGCGAGTCTTCCTGAGTCATCAAGCAAAGCAACGATGTCCACATCCGTAGTGGTTCGAGAGAGGAGCCCAGTCACGATCATCGCGGCGCCACCACAAACAACTATCCCAACGGGTGCCGCTTCGTTTCGTGCCAGCCTGCCGCCGAGAAGCTTGAACACGTCATCAAGCTGCTGCCCAGATAAATTGTCGTTCATTATTTGTCCCTCTTGTTCTAAGTGGAAGAAGTATATCATATATGTCGAGATTCCACAAGTTCCATAGTGCGTGTGAGGCTTGTCGTTACCGGGTGGCTTTACCTGAGACGGACAATCGGCAACCTCAAGAAGTATCCGTGCGCGCTATGTCTACCGTAACTCATTTCGTTTTTCACCATGGCCTCACGCCATCAAGAACCGAATTTGAATGAACACGCCCGCAAATGTATTCTGAAGTAGGGGTAGCGGGGCCGAGTTTTCGGTTGTTTTCAGCAACTTACAGAGAAGGATACAAGTCTAATGATTAAGAAATCTTTTGAGTTTCGTTTGTTTTGGTGCGCGCGTCTTGTTGTTGCGACGATTCTGTTGTCTTTGTTGGCTGCTAGCTCTGCTTATGCAGCCGGTTTTAAGTTTTCGGATACGCCGGGCGATCACATGGACATTTTATACAAGGGCGCGACCGTTGCGCGTTTCATGTACGCATTCGACCAATCAACTGAGGAAAAGATTCACGAGACATACAAACCTTATCTGCATGTCTTCGACGCGGCAGGAAAAGCGCCTATCACTAAAGGTGTGGGTGGAAAGTACACGCATCATCGCGGCATCTTCGTAGGCTGGAACAAACTACAGTTCGGCGGAGAACAACATGACCTTTGGCACATGAAGGGCGTCTATCAAGTGCATCAGAAGTTCCTGACAAAAGATGCCAAAGCGGACAGTGCAGTGTTGACGTCCCTAATCCATTGGAACGGACCGGACGGAAAAGCTATCCTAAAGGAGGAGCGCACGATGACTCTTCGGTCGCTCCCCGCTCCGGGCATTGTTATCGTGGATCTCAAAAGCAGCCTTAAGGCCGTGCGTGGCGACGTAAGGCTGGATGGAGACCCTGAACACGCCGGTGCGCAGTACCGTCCCGCCGACGAGGTCGACAAAACTAAGACCATCTACGCGTTCCCCATAGAAAACGCCGATCCGAAAAAAGATCGTGACTATCCATGGGTGGGCGAAACCTACTCACTGGCCGGTAAGAACTACAGCGTGGTCCACATGAACCATTCCGGCAATCCCAAGGACACAATCTATTCCGCCTATCGCGACTATGGCCGTTTCGGCGCATTCTTCACGCACGACTTGAAGGACGGCGACACTCTGACGATTAATTACCGTTTCCTCGTAGCCGAGGGAGAGCTGCCAAGCGTCGAAGTGATTGAGAAGTATCGCGATGATTTCATTTCCGGCCCGGGCACGGGGACATTCCCACTTGACGCACCTGGCAAAAAGGCATGGACGGTTAGCGCCGCGTCGAAGAAAAAGAAGTAGATGTTCGATAATAAAGTGCGTTCTTGAAAGTTTAGGGGCTCGCGCATGAATGAGAAGTCTTTCTTGGGCGGGCCCTACGAAATAGGGGATTCAGGCCATCATGATACGCCAAGCTCGACATGGATATTCGCTAAACCCGTGGCGCTTTTGTACAAGGATCGCAAGAAAAGGGACAGTCCCGTCTGCGCTCGCGGACTCGCTCCGCTGGGGACAGTCCCTTTTTTGCTTAGTACGACTGCTACGCTTCGCCGCCATCGTAATGTATTCAGGCATCCTCCTCACGGGAACGCTTTCGCTCTCTGCTGAAGAAGATCAAATTGATTGGCCCAAATTCCTCGAAGGCCATGACCTCATATGGCAGCGGCTGCCTGAAACGTGGTTTGATGCGCCATTCCTGGGTAATGGCCTCATGGGGACGATGTTCCTCAAGGACCCCGAAACCAACTCCATGATCCTGCAGGTGCAACGTTCCGATGTTCAGGATCACCGTAACCTGTCGGGCGGCGTTTCTGTGTACGACAGGCCGCGATTGCCCATAGGACATTTTGCGCTGCTTCCCGAGGGCAAGATCACTGGAGGCAAGATTCGCCTGGACTTATGGAATGCCGAAGCACACGGACGCATCACCACCGACAAGGGCTTCATCGATTTCCGGATAATTGTCCACACAGACAAAATGGTCATCGTAGCCGAGTTGAGTACTTCAAAAGGCGAACAGGGTTGCCGCTGGGAATGGCGTGCCGAAGAAGCCTTCAGTCCAAGGCAGGCCTATGGCCGCACGACAAAGAATTACGAAGCGAATCCGCCGTGGGAAATGACGAAGCGCAACGGCATGGATGTATGCGTCCAACCCCTGTTGTCCGGCGGCCAGACCGCAACGGCATGGCGCGAAATCGAAGCCGGGGACAAAAACACACTCTACGTCAGTGTTGGCCACACCTTCCCCGGCGAAACCGCAGTGAAAGAAGCCGTTGACGTAGTCGAGCGTGTTTCCAAAGCAAACTTCTCCGAGTTGGTAGTCTCCCACCGCGAATGGTGGCACGAATACTATCCACTAAGCTTCGTCTCCGTCCCCGACACTCGAATCGAATCATTTTACTGGATTCAAATGTACAAACTCGCCTCGGCAACCCGCGCCGACCGCGCACTAATCGACAACCAGGGTCCTTGGCTACAGAAAACCCCATGGCCTGGAGCATGGTGGAACCTGAACGTCCAGTTAACGTACTGGCCAACATACGCTTCAAACCGGCTGGACCTGGCCGCCTCGCTGTCCAACACGCTCCACAGAAACATGAAAAACCTTATCAACAATGTCCCGCAGGAATATCGCGAGGACAGCGCGGGCGTTGGCCGTTCCACGACTCAGGACTGCATTTCACCAGTCGGGATGCCTGGCCGCAAAGACGTCGGCGATTTTAATGCACCGGAAATCGGACTGCTACCATGGGCTTGCCACAACTTGTGGTTGCAATATCGTCATTCTATGGACGAAAAGATGCTGCGGGAAACACTTTTCCCGTTGCTTAGGCGCAGCACAAATTATTACCTCCATTTCTTGGAGAGAGGAGCGGATGGCAGACTGCATCTGCCTCCGACATACTCGCCTGAATACGGGGTAGCGCCTGACTGCAACTTCGATCTGGCCCTGATCAACTGGAGTTGCAAAACCCTTATCGAAATCTGTGAACGACTTGATATTCAGGATCCGCTCATCCCCAAGTGGCACGAAACTCTCAATGACTTGACCGATTACCCTCAGGACGAAACCGGCTTCTTCATAGGCCGCGATATGCCATACACAAAGTCGCATCGACACTACTCTCACCTGCTCATGATATATCCGCTATACCTCGTCAACCGCGAGCAGCCGAACGGCGTTGACCTTATCGAACGCTCTCTCGCGCAATGGCACAGTCTCACCAAATCGCTACGAGGATATTCGTTCACAGGCTACTCCTCGATATCGGCCGCAATTGGAAACGGAGATGACGCCGCGCTGTACCTCAATAAACTCCTCGACAACAAGGACAGCAACGG
>SDBV01005567.1_pt1 | contig 17733 bp, 37 predicted proteins | sample 2277081 | NCBI WGS metagenome assembly SDBV01 (sample SAMN10402039, study PRJNA504765) | marine sediment metagenome | isolation source: marine sediment core GS10_PC15, 223 cmbsf | place: Arctic Ocean: Southern Knipovich Ridge | collected 2010 | reverse complement strand
GCACACGTCAGGAGCCGAACCAATCCAGCCTCCATCGGATACCTGGCTGGCTGGAGCCCGAAGACCCTCTACGAGATGATGAGCGTGTACGGGCACCCTGACATCGAGGATCTGCGCGAGGCGCAGCGACAGGCATTCGGCTAGGGGCTCAGTCACTTGCTCCCTCGTCGGGCGTGGCGGCGATGGCGGCACGGGCTAAAACAGCATCGTCGTCGAGTTCTGGCCCCTCAAGAAGAAGGATGCCCTTCGTTGGAACTGATTTGTGGTCGTCGCACATATGCCATCGGTCCGTCGAGTCCCACCACATCCAGACTCCTACGTTCCCGCAATCTTCCTCTCCGCATTTTGGAGTGTTGGCTTTCAGCGCCTCCACGCGCCGCTCTGCCAGCGCCTTGTAGCGATCCGACTCAGCACATCTGTCTTTGTGTACTTGTACCTCAATGTCAAACGCTGCCTCGAACTCTTCTGCACGGGCCTGTAGGCGGGCGTTCTCGGCCTCTAGGTCGGCGATGCGAGACTCCCATATGTCCCGAACGTCCTTAGCCCGCATCCATTCAAAGAACGTGTCGGCGGGCATAATTCGCCCTTCCTTTACGGCTTTCACCCCCTCGCGTATCGCCACCAGTGCCTCTGTACACGGCCACGTCTCACCGCATAGGCGGCAGAGCCGAGGCTCGCCACTAATCGTTGGCCCGTGATTCGAGATTACTAGTTGCTCGCTCATTCGTCCTCCTTGGTGCCGCGCAGGATGCGGAGCAGCCCCTCGTGGACGACCTGCATCAGCGCATTACGCCCTACGACAAACTCCGGTGTCGTGTTGACGGCCTTGACGGCTTCCGCAGAAGGATAGACAACGATGTCAGGGCTGTAGGCTTGAACCCAGTGGTCTATCTCCGCTCTCAACTGCTCTACCTCTGCCTGCGCCTCCTCCAGCGCCTCCAGGGCGGCGGCACATTCGACAAGGGCGTCACGGGCATCTGCGGCAACCCCCGCTGCATCCCACTCGTCAACGAACAGTTCGGATAGGCCCGCTCCGCTTTCCGTTACGGCTGTGACTATTTCCTGAAGCCTTTTCGTCACCGTCTCGCACCGCTTCTTGGCCGCTACTGTGTCCATTAGGAAGCTCCCTCCACGGAGAGTAGCATTCGGATACTCCTTACCCACTCGAAGAACGCTTGCGTGTCGTCCTTGTCGGGCCAATCGGAAGCGACGAACTCCCTGTGCAGGGCCTCCAGGTCGGCAATGCCGTACACGGGCTCATCTCCGCAATCCCCGCAGCGGTGGGTCGCTGGCATTTCTTCCCCACAGGAGTCAGCCATTGCCAAGGACCCTTGCCGAGATGGCGTCGGACTCGCCACGAAGGGCAGCCCGGGAGTTCCCCGACTCCTCAGCGAGTGCTCGCACCTCAAGGCGGATCGCCTCAAGCATGAGGATGGCCATGACGTCACGGTAGGGGGAGGGCGCTTGCTCCTCTGTGCCCCCCTTCTTCTTCCTAAGCGGGTTTTTCACTTCCCACCTCCGCGACTGTCTCCCTGAGCGTCTCGATCAGCTTCCGGTAGGCGGGCGCCCCCTCCTCACCCGTAGCCGCCAGCAGGTCGTCGACGGTCGTCAGGGCGGTCGCATCCCCCGCCATCTTCTCGGATAGCAGGGAGACGGACGCCTTCTCCGTGAGGCCAGCGGCGCCCAGCTCCGACCGCCACGCGGCCTGAGCGTCCTGTAGCGCGAAGTCGGCCTCGACAGCGGTGTCGTCGGGCAGATCGGTGTAGAGGTCTAGGGCGATTCCCAGGAGGGAGGCCGCCCGCTTCATGCCCTTGGAGATGGCTGCCTGCTCGGCGTCGGCGTAGCCCTGCTCCGCGTTGTCGGGGAAGTAGGTGTGGCCGCCCGTCGCGTCCTTGTTCCCCCACGGCGTTGTGATGCGGACGCGGGTGATGACCTCGATCCGTTTCCGCGGGCCGTGGTTGGCGCTGCACCGACCCCGCTTCCCCCCACAGTCTCGGTCGTGGCGAGGCGGCAGATCGGGCAGGTCGATGCGGTCGTAGCCGACCACCTCTCTCCCCCAAGTGGGGCCGAACACTTCGTTCAGCCGTTGCACAATCCAGGACCAGTGGACGTAGGCGAACCGCATTCCGCCAGGCCCCGGGCGCGTCTTGATGATGCCCTTGGGCGTCTTCCTCTTCAGCGCCTTCATCATCTTCGCGGCCGCCGGATGGTCGGTGGCGAGGCCGGGGACGAGGAGGCCCTGGTCGTCGGCGGGTACGAGTTCGGTCGGTTCGTCAGCCATCAGTCGCCCTTCCGGCAGCAGCAGTCGTGGCAGCAGGGCTCGGGAAGACTGGCCCTTATGAGACTGGCCACGTTTGATGCGCCCATCACCCTAACGACGGGGCCGCCTGGGAAGTCCTCGTTGCCGCCCCCGTAGTAATAGAGCCTCCAGCCAGCAGCAACTAGGTCTCGGTTGTCCCGCGCAAACTCGAAGCCTAGCCAGCCAGTGTCGAGAATGTTGGCGGCATGGACATGGGCTATTTTTGCCGTGGAGTCAACGAAAACCTGCATCTCACCTTGCCTCCTTACACGTCGGGAAGTACGAGCACCACCCACACGGGAATCTCGCATCCTTGCCGAACGGGTCGTAGTCTCTCGGCACCTTGGCGGGGTCGGCCTCGTTGTCGATGTAGCTTTGCTGCATCTCCGCCCGCTGCTTGGCGGCCTTAGCGGCCGCCGGGCTGAAGTCGACCCACTCCATGAAGACGCCGTTGGGGCGGTCATCCCACTTCCGCGTGTTGGCCGTGAGGGCGGAGCGGTCGAAGTTGGCGGCGATGTAGAGCCCGCGCTTCAACCCCTTCCCCGCCATGAGGACCTGCATCTGCATGAAGTCGTCCTCGGCCCCCTCACGGAGGCCGCCGCGAAGTAGGTTGAGGAACGCGAAGATGCCCTTCCTCTTGTACTCGATGAGGACGTGCTCGCCCCCGGCCGTCACGCCGATGTTGTCCACCTGGCCGCCGGCCATAGAGACCTTGGCCAGCTCGTCGGCACTCAGCTCCCTCGCGTCCTCATCCTTTGGCTCGAACAGGATGCCCACGATAAGGGGCGGATCCATAGCGAGGAGGATGTCGGTGAGGAGGGGTTCGGCCGCCCGCCCGGTCTCTGCGGAAATCGCGCTCTCCCCGTTGTCGGGCTGGTGCGTCTTCGGGAAGCCGTGGGCCTTGAACCAGTTTTCGCGGGTGCACCTCTGCCCCGACGAGGGCGAGGGGACGCTCCGGTCGGGCCGCTCGTCGGCCAGCTTCCGGGCTGCGGCAAGGAATTGGTCTGATAGTGTCATGTCGCCTCTCCTGCCTTATCGCGCAACGCCCTCTTCGCCTCTCTGTACTGCTCGTTTGCAGCGACCATCGTCTTGTCACACTTCGCTTTCAGCTTTCCGAGGGCGGTGCCAAATGTACGTTGTGCCTCGCTCACGACCTTGCGGTGTTCTTGCCAGATGGCGACTGCTTCTGCCTTATGCTCGGGGTCTATGCGGTTGACCCACGTCGGAGGAGTTGCTGTCATGTCGCCAATACCTCTCGTAACTTCCTTCTCCCCCGGCTGGCCCGCGCCCGATCCGTGCCCGTGTGCCTCTGCCCCTCTGAGTAGTCGACGAGGAAGGCCACGAGGCCGGGGTCCGCCCCCATCAGGCAGTCGACGTCGACTGGCGCGTCATCATTCCGCGCCTCTGGCACCACCAGCCAGTCGAAATCGAGGCGTAAAGGCGTTTTCTTAACCCGCCACAGCTCGATCATCCGGCGACGAACCGCTGTCCGCAGGTAGCTGGGCATATTCTTTCTGACCCAGCGCGGGCGCTTGAGTAGGTGAACCATGACGTCCTGCGCTACGTCCTCCGCGTCGGCGGCGCCGGCATGGAAGGCGTAGAAGAACAGGGCGCGGCTGATGATGGCGGCGAACACCGGGGGCTAGCTCTCCGCCCCCGTCCCGAGCATGATGGTCCCCTCGTCGATGGTCACGAAGCCGCCAGCGATCAGCTTGTCGAGGAGGATCGCCTTGGGCTGGACGAGGCCGCCGCGGAGGGAGATGCCGCAGACGGTTCGGACATCCTTCAACTCATCCACCTTCTGGACGGCGAGCAACGCCGCCCCACTACGCACGTCCTCCTCGGTCATCCCGACGAGAACGTCGGCGACGCGGGCTGCATCTTCGGCGTTGTCTGCGGGCGGTGCCTCTGCCGCCGTCGCCCCGCCCTGGTTCTGGGACTCCAGCGTCGTCACCTTGCCGGCGAACTTGAAGTCGTCGCCCAGGTACTCGACGGGGACACGCAGGTACAGCTTCTCCGTCTTCGGGATCTTCACATCTTCAACCATGAAGAAGTGCCCGATGAAGGAGGCCGTGTCCGGGTTGTCCGGGAACATGTCGCACCCGCATAGGTCCTCGAAGGCTTGGCCGACCTGGTCGGCGTCGCTGCCCTCCCAGATGTTTTCGATCTCGCCCGTCTCCTTGCTCTGGAACTGGAGGTTGAGCCGGTTCCTGCGGAGCACGGGGTTCCCGTCGCCCCACTGCTGGTCCTGCCGCTCGAAGACCTGGTAGAGCTGCTGGACGGGCTTCCGGGTCTTGTCCTGTGGCTCGCTCATCACCTTCTTGACTTCGACCAGCTTGGCCGGGTACTTGAAGGTGCCGCTGCTGAGGTTATCCCGCGTGATGGAGTCGGCGTCAGCGGCCGCGTCCGTTGGTTGGTAGCGTTCCTGTTCTGGCATCTTCCTTTCCTCCTCCTTACAGTTGGCCGACCGTGTCGGCGATTCCGTTGATGCGGGTCAGAAGTTCTCTGAGCCCTTCCTGGACCCGGGCGACGCTCGCCTCAACCCCGCCTGCGGCCTCGACTGCTGGGCTGTCGTCACGCGACTGCATCCGGGATAGGGCGGAGTGGGCACTACCCAGAAGCTCCTCGATGCTTTCAAGCCGCCCAGGGATGGTCACGTCGGCCTTCGCTTCAGTGGCACCATTCGTTGACATTCGCTTTTCTCCTAGCTACGAAGAATCATCCGTTTCCTCATCACGTCCATCAGTGGCGGCTTGTGCATCACCTCCGCGTCCTTAATCAGTTTCTTCAGTAGTCTCATTGCTTCATCGAAGTCCACCGTCCAGCGGACGATGCGCCCCCGGAGCCAGACAGCGTAGGGGAGAGAGCGGCCTTCCCTGAAGGCGAGGCCGGTGTACTCGATTCCCCGCAGGTCGCGGGCTGGGCGCGTCGTGACTGTCCTCATGCACTTGCCTTCTCCAGCAGCCCGCATCGCTCCATTGCCAGCTCGGCATACTCGGGCTTGACGTCAATGAGAACGGCGTTGCGGTTTAGCTTCTGGGCGACAACGCCGACGGTGCCGGAGCCTGCGAAGGGGTCGAGGACTATACTGCCATCAGGGCAGCCCGCGAGGATGCAGGGCTCTACTAGCTTTTCGGGGAAGACAGCACAATGGATGCCGGATAAGGGCTGCGTGTTGATCGACCAGACTGTACGGCGGTTGCGCCGGCCAGATGGACCGCCCAGATTCGTGCCTCCCATGCTGGCAGCCCCGATGTAGTCTCTATCTCGCCGATGGCCGTCCTTGCTCGTTCGCGGATCTGAAACGGTTGCTGGTGCCTTCGGCTCTCGTATCGCGTCCTGGTCGTAGTAATACTGCCGTGACTTGCTCAACAGGAACACATACTCGTGCGCCTTCGTGGGTCTGTCCCGAACGCTCTCGGGCATCACGTTGGGCTTGTGCCAGATAATGTCGGAGCGCAGATACCAACCGTCGGCGCGGAGGGCAAAGGCTACCATCCAGGGGACACCCACGAGGTCCTTGGGCTTGAGGCCGGGGATGTCTTTGGTCACGGGCAATCCGATGCTGGCCGTGTTGGTACGCTGCTTCGGCCCACCATAGGCCCGGCCATCTGCCCCAATACCCTTCTGGCTCCCCGCATAACTATCCCCCAGGTTCAGCCACAGCGTGCCGTCGTCGTGTAGCACCCGCCTCACCTCGCGGAATATCTCGACGAGGTGCTGGACGTAGAGTTCAGGCGTCGGTTCGAGGCCAAGCGAGTCCGGGCCCAGCCCATAGTCCCTTAGCCCCCAGTAGGGCGGGCTCGTGATGACACAGTGGAAGTGCCCGTCGGGAAACGACGGCAGGACTTCGCGGGCGTCGGCGCAGAACACTTCTACTTCCAAGCGTTCCCTATCCCTATCGCCGCAGCCAGGGCGATCACGGCCACCACACTTCCCCTCTTGATGGGCTCCTCCAGGACGAAGTGGGACAGGCCCGCTCTCAGCGCCAGGTTCGTCATCTGGAAGGCGGCGAAGGCGAGGACGTAGGTCGGTGCCGACGTCACCAGCTTGTAGATGAGGAACTGGGCGAGGATGGCCGTGGGTATCAACCACACGAGGTTCTCGTGCCAGACCAGCCCCCGGCGGAACAGGAACTCCAAGGAGATGACAGCGGCAGAGGCGAGGGCGGACCAGATGAGGTAGGTCATTCCTCGAACACCTCAGCGTAGTAGGCCTCTAGTTCCTTCCACACTCCCTCATGGCCATCACGGAGGAGCTGCCGATAGACGGGCTCTGCGTTGAGACCAGAACCGTCGTAGTAGCAATCGCCGTCTAGCAGATCACAGTCTTCCATCGAGGACTGGCCTTCGTAGCGGGGCGTCGGACTGTGGTAGCCCAGGTCGGTCGGATCGGGATGACAGAACGTCTCGTGGTCCTTGTACTTCCGGTCTAGGTCGAGCTGGATGTGTGGCAGGAACCAGTTAGTGGCAAGGACGAATTGCACGGCCCCTGACGGCCCCTTGAGGGCGAAGCGAATCCTTACACTGCCGATCCCGTAATTCTTGTTGGGGTCGGAACTGCGCTTGTCGTATGCTGGGCGAAAGGTGATCGAGCGCTCGAAGTTCATCGCAGGTCTCGCTCCCGCGAGGACTGGGGCTCGGGAAAGTTGTACGTCTTGCCCGGCTCAAAGGATTCGGACTGCGCCTTCTCCTCCATTGGCAGCCCCCACCATCCGCGCCTGAGCATCAGGGCGATGTCGGCATAGTTCCCCATGTCGATGAGCGTGTCCGTGGTACTCTCATCCGGGTACTCGGTCAAATCCTCGGCCGTGACGAACCGCCAGAACCGCTCCCACTTGTCCCTGATGCGGACGGCCACGCCGAGGAGGCCGGTTCCGTCGATGTTGCTCGGCCCGTACTTCCGCTGGCGGTTCTGCATGATGGCCAGCTTCTCGGCGTAGATGCGGCGCAGTGCCTCCTCGAAAGTCGCGGGTGGGGACGACGAGGCAGGCTCCAGACTAGAGGGGGAGGGAAACCCCTTCTGCTCTACCTCATCGCCCCTACTCACGGCTGCACCCCTGTTCCCAGGCAGCGAGGGCACTCGCGGTAGCAACCCTCATCGCGTACCGGGGCCGGACATAGACACGCCTCTGTAACGATCCGGCCATCGCCATCACAGCTCTCGCACGCGTCGGGCGCGTCAGGACCGCCCTGCCTGCCCATCTCCTCCAGCCGTACCCGCCTCTTGTCCTCGCGGTCTTGCTGCTGCCCGTCGTAGCGGATTTCCTCGGGGGTGCTCATCAGTTATCCCATCCCCACGGCTTATTGCAGCGAATACAGCCGCCCCAGACGGACTGCCATCTGCCATCGAACACGTTGCGGCCCGTTACCACGTTGTCATGGACTCCGAGCCAGCAAAGTAATCGGCCCAGCATCACAGCGCTCTCATGCCTCTACGGCCTCTCGGTCGTCATCGCAGACCATCTCGTACTCCACATCCTCGACGACGCGGGTGCCCGTGACCTTCTTGGTGACTTGGCAAGCAGACCCAGCGGGAAGGCCGTTGAATATTACGGTTAGCCCGCCCTCGAAGCCAGGAAGGCCGGTCAGGTGGAAGTCGTAGGTGATGAGACCGTTGTACTTCACGACCCTGCGGGATGGTCGCTCTTGGGTGAGACCCTGGTTGTCGTTGTCCTGGCGCCTAGCGAGCAGGAAGTTGAACAGTTTGTCCACATCGGCGTGCAGGGCGTCCGCTGCCTTTACATCGTCCTTCACCTCGTCCCAATTCAGCGGGCGTAGATCGAGGCTGCCCATAGCCCGTTCGTCTCCGCGCCGAGTGACGCCGGTGATGACGTAACGACGCCGCACGAACAAGGGCATGATGTCCTCTACCAGATCGAGAACCTCTAGGTCCTCAGTCGATTTGCGAAGCCAGTAGAGCGCCAACTTGCGCTGTTCGCGGAAGGCGTCATGCTGGTCTGCTAGGTGGTCGCTCATGGATTCCCTCCTGTCCGTCAGGCGGTTCCCCGTCCGTTCATACGCGTATACTCTCATGGCCATACGCGTGTGTCAAGGGGTTTACGCGGAGAAGTCAGTCGAATGTCGAAAATCGCAGCCGGCGATTGCGGAACTGCATATCGAACTGGCCGATGGGAGACTGCAATCGACTCCTCACGCTGACGGAGACCAGCGGATCATTTCGGTCCAGGAATATCCGCGTGTCGGGGGCGTTGAGGAGGGCAGCGGAGCCCGACGCCCTGTTTCTCACGCCCTGGCTTGCCTTCGGGTCGTGGTGGACGAGGATGATCGTCTTGCGGAAGAGTTTGAGAGCCCTGAGCAGGGGGCCGACGTGGGTCTTGAGGTTCTCGCTGAACGCCTCCCCGCCGCGGGCATGGGTCGGCCACATATCACCTATCGGATCCAGCACAAACCCGTCTAGCTGGTAGTCGTCTACCGCCCGGGCCAAGCCCGTCAGCTTGTCGAAGGTGAACGTCATGTCGCTGCACACGACGAGGTCGGAGCCGGCGCCGACAGTCTCCAGCCTCTCGTCATAGGAGCCGGGGTCGATCTCGGACTGGAGGAGGCCCATACGCAACCGCTGGTTGACACGGAAGCGGCCGAGGAAGGGGTCGCCCGACGTCAGGGAGTGGACCATCTCCAGGGCAAATGTACTCTTGAAGGTATCGAAGGAACCGCTGATGATGGCGAGGTCGCCGACGCGCAGGATCCCGACGATGGCTGTGGGCCGGGGAGTGCGCGGGTTCTGGCGGAGGTAGTCGGCGGGGAGGAACTCTAGTGAGGGCGGGGGTCGGTCGTCAGGCGCTCCGCCCCTGAGCCACTGGTCGACTGCTGCCCACGTCGTCCCCTCTGCGTGCCCCTCTTCGTCAGCCACACCCCCACGCTACCCTACGCGTGGGTTACGCGTCAAGGTCGTTAGCCATCTCCGCTAGGACATCGCCGTGGCACGCCTTCGGCGTACACCAGCACCCCAGAACCTTCCCGCGCAGTCCGGGGAGGGCAGCGAGCAGTTCTGTGTTCCCCTCTAACCACGCCCGATACTTCTCGATCACGTCTCTACGCGAACCGTCCCGGCCGATGGCGAACGGGTTGCCCCACTTGGACGGACGCCCGATGTATACGTCGAAGGAGGCGCGTTTGCAATGGACTACGAGGGTTATCATTTCACCTCCACCTTGATAGGCACGTCCAACTCCGGCGCAGCCCCCTCCATTATGCGGGGAACGTCCACCTTCGCATCCGCCAGGTCGCTCTCTCCCACTTCCACGACGACGGAGTCATGTACCTGTGCCACCACCTTGTAGCCGGCACGATGCAGGGCCAACATCTGGAACTTGCAGATGTCCGCAGCGCCCCCTTGGATTGGAGCGTTGACGGCCTCCCGCCCCATGTGCCCCTCGTCCATGCCCAGCGGAATGTGGTGCACGCGACCGAACAGGCCATCGACGACCCGCTCGTCAGCAATGCTCCAGGCCCAGCGGAAGTAGTCGGGCATCAGGCTCATCACGCGCCCCTGCAACCTCTCCGCCTGCTTCCAGTCCATCGGGACGCCGTACTCCTGCGCCTTCTTGAGGAGGACCGCCGGCCCGCCGAGGTACATGGTGCCGAAGAGTCCCACCTTAGCTGCCCGTCTCTCGGGTAGGCCAAACAGCTTCATCATCTCCTCGTGGATGTCCTCGCTCCGGCACGCCTCCATGAGGTCGGGATCCTGGCTGATGTGGGCGGCCACGCGGACTTCGAGCTGGGCGTTGTCGGCGACTACGAAGGGAGGCAGGAAGAACCGCCACAGGTCGGGGGGGATGTTCTGGAGGTTGGGGTAGGCCGAGGACACGCGGCCGGTCCAGGCCCCCCACGGCCGCCAGACGGCGCCTAGCCTCCCCCCGCCCTCGGCGATGCGAAGGAAGGGCTCGACGTAGGTGGACAGTTCCTTGTGCAGGGTGCGGTAGTCGAGGAGGGCGCGGACTCCCGGATGCCGGTGGGCGACCAGGCGAAGGGTATCGACGCCGGTATCCTTGACGCCCAGGCCCATGTCGGTGAAGGCCGCGAGGAGCTGGTCGGGCGAGTTGAGGTTGAGGGCTAGGTCGGGGTCGAACTCCGGTTCCAGCCACGAGTGATTCTTCCCATCCTCGCATTTCTGCCCCTTCTCCATCCGTTCCCTCAGCAGCTCGCACTTCTTACAGCGGGAGACTACCCGGCCGCGGGGGAGCAGAACTTCGGCCTTGGTCAAGGCACCCTCTGTATCCTCGGCGAGCGCCGTCCTGTACGCCTGGAGTGCGGGGGCGTCCAGGTTAAACGACCCTTCCATCGTCATCTTGGCCCACAGGGGTAGCAGGGGGCGCTCAAGCTCATCGTAGAGGCGACGGGTCTCGGGCTTTAGCCCATCGTAGAGGACGGGACGGAGATCCCAAGTGTTGATGGCGTCGTACAGGTTGTACTCCGGGACCTGCCCCCTCTCCTCGGCCTCGTCGTGGTGGAGGGCGGGCCGACCCAGTAGCCTCGTCTGGAGGCCCTTCAGCGTGGTATCCGGGTGCCCCCCGATGTGGGCGAGGATCTTGGTATCATCCCAGTTGACGTCCCAGCGGTTGAGGACCACGGCGTCATACGGCATGTTATGAACCGTTACGCTGGCCCCCGGCCTCACGTCAGGGGGGTGGAAGGTGACGATGCCATGCGGAGCGACGGCGGCACACACGAAGGATGCCCGCCGCGGGTCGGCGGTGTCCTCCCGCTTGACGCCCGTGGTCTCTACGTCGAGGGCGCAGGGACTATCGACCCTCATTCCACCGTTCTTCCTGCGACAGCCTCTGAGCCACCGGCGTTCCGAAAAGCTGTGCGTCGCAGTCGCTACACCTACTCCCAGGGACCGCATCGAACAGCCCGGAACAGCTACCGGCGGCTCCCCAGCGACCATCTTTCCGTTGGGGGTGCTCCACTTTGACGGCTAGCAGGCGGACCCGTGGCACAGTCCTCGGTGCCTCCGTGTGGGGCGAATGTTCAGCCGTGTGTACAATCTGGGGCCAGAAGAAACGCAGCAAGTCTCGGTTTACGCCGTCAGCGGCCGCCGCGGCACGCGCAAGTGATCGGGCGAAGTTCCCGTGGTGGCCAGCTATATATGCCTCATGGCTGAAGAGTTCGTATTCCATCGGCTCAGGTGTACTCATGTGATGATTACCTCCTCTACATACTCCGGTTCGGGGAGCTCCAGCTCGGGTGCCTTCCCTTTGATAACTTCAACGACGCGGGCGAGCACGTCCATCACCTGGCCCTCGATTTCCGCCCTCTTCTTGAACGAGTGCTGCCTGATGTAGAAGGAAGGGTGGTAGCAGGCGAAGGTGGGGATAGAAATGGAGGGCGCTGCCGCCGAGGAACGAGCGGAGATGGCCCGCCGCTCTCCAGATGGACTATCACCTGCCTCGACAGCAGCACTCTCAATTCCTATCGCTCCCTGCCTCCCGTGCATCTGCCCCATATTCCCCTTGAATACCATGTGGGACGCCGGCCCCCCGACGAGGAGGACACAGGCGATGGAGGGCGCCGTCCCGATCTCCTCCCGCACACGGGCGTATCCCTCCCGGCTCTCCTTCGCAGTCGGCTTGTAGTTGGGCTCGTTGGGGCGGAAGAATGCGTATACGTTCGTCCACATCACGTCATCGTCCGGGTCTAGCCCGACCGCGCGTAGCCACGCCCGTTGCTGTTCGCCGGCCGGCCCCACGAAGGGGCGACTGCGCTGCGCCTCAACGGGGCCGGGACCCTGCCCGACCACAGCGAGAAGCGGATTGTCCGGTATCCAGGGAGGAACAAATGTCAGTTTATCCACAATATATACGCGCTTTCCACACCGTAAACTATTGACGCGCACACTACGCGGGGAGACAATGGGGGCGAAATCACTAGAGGGAGCTGAGGGAAATGGCAGACGAGCACATACTCACCATGATACGCGCGGCGCAACAGGCGCCGACAGCGAGCGACAAGGATCGCATCCTCCAGACCATCCTGGACGACCTGCTCAGTGGTAAGACGCCGCCGATTGGGGACGTGACCTTCCCCTTGCCCGTCTACTTCACGTCGAAGAAGCTGGGGCGGCGTGTCGAGGGCCTTCTCTTCGCGGACAAGTCCATCGAGGTAGACGGGAAGCGTTGGCCGTCGCCGTCCAGCAATGCGATGTGTGAAACCATCGTCGGCTACCGCACCAACATGTGGCCGGTGTGGAAGTACACTGTCGACGGCAAGGCCCATCCTATCCTCCATCTCAGGCGACCGGGTGGCCCGTTCGAGGCGAGAGAAAAGCCAGCACGGTAAGGTGGGCGTCTAGCTCACTCATGCCGTTGCGCTCAAGCTCCCGGTGGACGTGAGCTGCGACCTCGTCGAGGCCGAAGTGTTGGACGGCGTGACCAAGGTTCCCCTCGTCGCCATGGCGCAACTGCGCCGGACAGTAGGCGCAGGCAAAGTACATCATCCGTCAGCCTCCTGTGAGGTGGCCGCACTAGTGACGCGTTTCACAGGGACAGCGTTACGGGTTGGAGGACACTTCACCAAGACCTAACCCCTCTTCCATCGTCCATCCCCCTATCCGCCATAATTACGGCCCTCGCCCAAGAGGGCTCGGGCAATATTGTACCCCTACGCGTGTACGCTGTCAAGGGGCGCGTATCACACGCGTATAGTCAGGGGTCGCCGGGTGTCTAGCTGTCCCTCGATGAGGACGGGCACGTAGCCGTCCCGTCCCTTGAGGGTATGCACCAGGATCCCGCTCACGATGGGCTTCCAGTCGCCGGCCGGGACCAGCACCCCGTCGAGGCGGGGGAGGCCCGCTTCCCCCCGGCCCCTCGGATTCCGACGGGCCAGCTCCGCGATGCGACGGAGACTCGCCTTCATCCGGGAGGGTAAGCTGCCGTGCGCCCGCTTGTGGCTTTCCGCTAGGCCCGTGAACGAGTCGGCAAGGTAGTTCAGTTGCCAGTTCTCCAGCGTACAGAACGCCGCCAAGCCCTGCTCCGTGGTCAATGCGGGATGAGCAGCCTTACCTTGCTTTATGACGAGGTGAGCGAGGGCTGAGGGAGCAGGCTTATCGCCGGGCAACTGTGGTCCTGACTGTCTGCGTAACGGGCACGCGATCCTCTGTCATGACGTGGTGCTGAGTCTTGCTCTTGGAGTCGCCTGTCCAAGCGTGAGGATGAGCGTGGGCCTCGTGGTCAAACAGGTGTGTGTGCTTGTAGTTGCGTGAGTAGGAACGCCCCTCGTAGACGACTTGCTCAAAGTGTTCGTGCTCCATTGTCTCCTCCTTTTTTAAGCTGGGGGCTTGGTCATCGACAGCCCGTAGTGATCGTCACCGTGGCCGTAGCCCAACAAGTGGCCGACCTCGTGAAAGATTGCGCACCAGAGGCAATCAACGTTGGGCCTGTATAGGGCGCTGTTGACATCTATCCTGTTGCCGGCCTCGTACACGGCAGCGGCAACAGGCATGCCGTCAAGGTTCAGATCCGGGTTCCAGCGCACTTGAACCGTTCCCCCCTTGCCAACGCTCACACTCTCGCCGTAGCGCCCCCACTCTTCGGCAGCGCGTTCGGAAGCGGCCAGAAGGGCGCCATCCTCGGTCGCAAGTGTCAGGCCCGGACTACCAGCTCCCGCCATGCCGAACATGACGAGGGCCAGCATCAGGGTGCTAGGGGTCGGTGCCGACCTAAACAGGGGCCTTCTCGTCGATCTGAGAGCGCCGGTTATCGTCGGCCTTGTTGGCGTAGATAGCCTTGCGGTGTCGGTAGCACTTCCAGGCGCCGGACAGGCATAGCCACAATCCCCGGTAGCGGCGGCTCAGGCGGTGTGCCCCGCAGCCGGCGCAGGTCGTTACCGTTTCGTCGGATACCATAGCTTCCTCGCTCTCTCCAGGTCGGCCCGGAGTATTTCTTCTGCCTGGGCTAGAACAGCGTGGGGAGCGAGCGGGGCAAGAGCGTGCGGCCCCCCTTCCAGCAACCGGGCCAGGTGTTCTAGCCGGTGCCGGCCAATGTCCGCCGGGTCCCCGCTCGTGACATAGCTGCAGCCGGGCTGAGTACAGGTGTAGCCGGGCCCGCCGTTGGGTGTACGCTGCCAGGGCATCGTTCTACTTCTCCCACTGGACGAACATCGGCATGCACACCCACTGGTAGCCCTCTTCGCCCACTGGCAGGAAGAGGCCGGGCGCTGACGGGCTGGTGACGCGAAGCTCTACGGCGTCGGTGCCGACAGTCTTCAGGAAGTCGTCAACGTAGGCCCAGTTGAAGGCGATTTTCCCTTCGCCCTCCACCTTCGCCGGTATCGTGGCCTCAAACTCGCCTTCGTCTTCAGCCCGCGCAGCGACGGTGAGCCCGTCGTCAATGTCGATGGTGAATCGCACGATGCCCGATGCCTGCGAGGCCAGGACCGACGCAGCCTGTAGCTCCCGGCGCAGCGCCTTGGTATCCACCTTGACCGACGCATCGTAGCCGGTCGGGATAAGCTGGCCGTAGTTGGGGAACGTCCCTTGCACTAGCATCGTCGTCACGTCTTGGCGTTTGAGAGCGAAGCGCAGTTGAGTAGGTACGCCATCGTCCCGCCTCTTGACGTAGAGCCGAACAGCTTCGGCGGCGTCGGCGTCCTTTTCCTTCTTAGGGAGCAGGCGCAGCAGTTCCCTCAGCGTCTTCGCCGGGACGTTCATGTCAGGGAAGGACGGGAGCACCGTCCAGCCCGTGTCCACTACGCCCAGCCGGAAGCCATCAGCCGCGGCCAGCGTCAAGGTGCCGTTGTGCATGGCGAAGTTGACCGCCGCCAAGACAGGGCGCATATCATCCGTAGCAACGCAGTCCAGCACCCGCACCAACGCCCGGCGCAGGGCCAGCGGGTCGATGTCCGCTACGTGGTCGGGCGTCTCAGGTATGGGCGGGTAGTCTTCCGGGTCCATGCCGCCCAGCTTGAAGGCGCGCCCGTCTGAGGACAGCGCCAGCCCATGCTCGCCGTCCGGGGCGATGTCGATAGCGCAGTCGGTGAACGTTCCGAGGATGCGGGCTAGCATCCCCGCCTTTATCAGCGCCCGGCCCTCTTCCTCGACTTGGGCGCCAGAGTAAACAGCGATGGCCGTCTCTAGGTCGGTGCCGGTGACGCGCAGGCGCCCGGCAACCGTCTCTAGCAGGACAGCCTCAGCCTGGGGCAGATGCCCCCGCTTGGCCGTGGCGCGTGCCGCCTCAGCGACAGCGGCGGTTAGGTTTTCGGACAGTATTCGAATCTTCATGTTATCCCTCACTTTCCAGCCCGCAGGCCGGGTAACACTGGATTGTTTTCTCGCTCCGGTTGTAGCTGGCGATGTCGCCGCGCTCCCGCTTGCGCCCGCACTCGGAGCACTCGCCGCCGTAGCGGAGGGTGAGCACGCGCGGCGCGGTTGGCCGGGGGTTGCGGAGGGTTTCCAGCCGCTTCTTCTGGCGGTTGATGTTGCTGCTTAGGTTGGTTAGGAGGTACGGGGGATAACCCTTGTGGGCCGGGTCATAGTAGGGCTGATGCTGGGCGATGCTCATAAGGTGACGCTTCTCTCGCGTGGTCAATTCGATCTCGCCCAACTTGCCAGCGCGGGCGGCTTTATTGATTACCTTCACTCGGTCCCGCTCGGCCTCTAGCCCGGCGATGCGTTCCTCCAACTGTTCGATGGCGTCGGGATCGTCGGAGTAAATCGCGTTGTCGGCGGCGGATTCGATGCCGGCTGCGCGGCTGTCCATTTCATGCGCTTTTGAGGTGTCAGCGTGGGCCTGATCCATGCGGCGGAAGAGGCGCGTGCGCTGGGGGATGTCCCCCGGCTGGGTCCAGAAGGCGGTATCGCCTGAGTAGTGCTCGCGCTCCGCGTAGACGGGCGCGGCCTTGGCCTCGCGCTTCTCGGCCCACTCTCGCAGGCGCTCGGCCTTGCGTAGCCTTCGCTCTCGGTAGGTCATGCTCTCGGCTCGAAGTCTGAGGCGAGTGGCAGAAGGTCGCTGCCCCGGTCTAGGATGTAGATTTCCGCGTCGCCGTTGGAGTAGTGCGCCCGGATGCCGTAGAGCCCGTAAGGCGCGAGCTCGTGACTGATGGCGACGTGTGAGACCTTGGGCATCCGAAACTCGCGGATCGCGTGCTTGATGTTCTCGCCGGGCATCATCCCGCACTCAATGGGGAGAGCCTGCCACTCTAGCGCGTCGAAGGCGCGGGCAAGACTGTCCCGGTGTTCCTCGCTGTACTCCGCTCCGATGCTCGTCCATGTCCGCTTGCTTGCCATGTCTCTATTCCCTCCTATCCGCCCGTCAGGGCATAGGGCTCGGTGAAAGCTCGCTTAACACCGTCATCCAGTCGTATCGCCGCTATTGCTACCCGCTGCTCCCCTGCTTCCGCCTCTTCCTTCGTTGAGTAGGGGCCATATTGCTCCATTCCATACTCGTTACTGCTCACATTGAAGTACCATTCCATCTCTCACCCTCCAATCAGTCAGTGGGCGCGACTGTCCACGCCTCACCTATCACGGCGCAGGCTTCCAGCGTCCCGCCGGGTTCCTTGCACCATGCTTTTTCGAATCGCTGTTCCCCCGGCGCAATGGCGTCGGCGACTAGCTCAACCGTCCCGATGGCCAGCAATAGGGCCAAGACTAGGACGATAGTTGTGAGCCACGCTTCGCGGGTAGTCATAGGCTCGTGCTCCCTTCCGTCAGGCTGCGACCACACAGCCAACAGCCGTTACTCGCTCCATAGTGGACGGTGATAGCCGGGCGCCCGTCCCGATAGCGCCGTGAGCATAGCGGGGAACAGAACGCGAACAGCGTGCCGCCCAGCGGTATGATGACGACCGGGTGCGGGCTGGGTGCGGGTGTCTGGCGGGCGCCTAGCTGTAGAGTCATGCCCCGCCCCCTAGCGGGCTGGCGTCGTCGCCCATATTGAACCGCGTCGGGCTGGGCAACGCGTCCGCAACGTCCGCCTCTAGCGCCTGCTGATCGTGCGCCCACTGGTTAGCGGCGATGTCCTCTAGGATGCTTTCGGTTGACGTGCGGTATTCCACTTCCGCCTTGACCGCCCGCTCGAACAGCGCCCAGCGGTTGAGCATCACACCGTCCCACTCGTCCGGGTCACTGATACCCGTAACGATGAGCCAGCCAGCCGAGCGCCCGGCGCTGTACACCTTGCAACCGGGGAAGTATTCGTCGGCTAGGTCCTGGGCGCCGTGGAAGTTCCAGAAGGTGTCAACGGCGGCGCTCCATGCTATCTCTAGCGCCTCTTTTTGGCGGACTGGCTCTTTATAATGCTACTTTTATGCTTTGTCAAGGATAAATCAGGGAAAGGCCTAACTCAGAAGGCTGATCTCTGTTCACGGGCGAAGGCGCAGCGGTTGTAGCACAGGTTGCCCGCAGGGTCTTGGGAAAGGCAATTACACCCCTTAAGGATCCTGCATCAACCATAATAGCTACGAGTCTGTCAAAAC
>SDBV01005566.1_pt1 | contig 17737 bp, 11 predicted proteins | sample 2277081 | NCBI WGS metagenome assembly SDBV01 (sample SAMN10402039, study PRJNA504765) | marine sediment metagenome | isolation source: marine sediment core GS10_PC15, 223 cmbsf | place: Arctic Ocean: Southern Knipovich Ridge | collected 2010 | reverse complement strand
TGGGCCAGTAGGTTTGAAATACATTAAGCCACTCTCGCCCATGTCTGTATCCTTATAAACAGGAGTAAGAATGGATTTTACCAGATGCATAGACAACATTCAAACTAACAACATGTTGGTTAGTTTACTTTCTTAAGTGCCTAAAATTTCCTGATATCTGAAACAATCTGTTGTATGATCATTGATCAACCCACATGCCTGCATGTGCGCGTAGATGATGGTGCTGCCAACAAATTTGAATCCTCTTTTTTTCAAGTCTTTGCTCAAGGCATCTGATTCTTTGCTTGTCGCAGGGATTTCAGACATTTTATTCCTCTTGTTTACAATGGGTTTCCCATCTACAAAAGACCAGATATATGTGTCAAAACTCCCGAATTCTTCCTGAACTTTCATAAAAGCCCTGGCGTTTGAGGCAGCCGAATATACCTTCAGTTTGTTTCTGATGATGCCTTTGTCCAGCAATAGTGAATCCAGAATACGCGCATCAAAATTGGCAACTTCTTCCACATTAAAATCAGCAAATGCTAAGCGGTATCCTTCTCTTCTTTTGAGGATGGTGCTCCAACTCAATCCTGCCTGAGCGCCTTCCAGGATCAGAAATTCAAAATGTGTTTTATCATCATGAACCGGAATGCCCCATTCTTCATCATGATATGTTATGTATTCGGAAAATTGTCCTTCTACCCAAGCGCATCTTTTGCACATAGTGTTGTGGTTAATGGTCTGTCTGCAAGTATATTTTTTCTTTCAAATATGAAAAACATAAACCTCAAATTACAAATAAAACTCAATGCCAAAAAGTGTGACAATCAATATATTTCCGAACATCTGATCCTTAATTTTTAGAATGTAGTTGAGAATTGGTTATTAAAAGGCTTCTTTAACAGATAAATAAAAAGCATATTGTCCACCACGGCCAATTCCTGCATCAAGGCGTACATTTAGTTTTTCGTCTTTCATGGCCTGAAACCTTCCGCCAAGGCCCACCACATATTTTAATTCATCGAATCTGAACTTGTCCAGACTTGGGGCAACATCTCCAAATCCTGCAAATGCTACTCCGCCAAATCTCCAGAATAATTCCCTTCGATATTCTGCCTGCATCCAAAAGGATTGTTTATCAATATATAAATTGGAATTTTCTATGCCCCGTAATCGTGAATCACCCCCAACTTTTTGTAATTTGTAAAAAGGGATTTCATTTCCTGTAGTGAAATTTCCGGCTGCCTGAAATGCCAGTATGTTTTTTTTATTTTTAAGCGACATATATTTTCTGAGGTCTATAATATAGTTTGTGTAATGATAATCCCCTCCAAATGCCTGTGAATATAAAGTAATTTCTGCTAGTGCGAGAACACCACTGGAAGGATATAATATGTTATTCCTGCTGTCAAACTGAATGCTTGGCCCGATTCCTGCAATAAAACCGCCTTCAATACCCTTGACATTTCCGCTTATCAATTGTCCTTCTTCATCAAGGTCATAAATGTCGTTGTGTTGAAAATCAAACCTTAAACCGGCCAGCCATTGTTGATTGATAAATTTCATAAATCGTCCATCAACTCGTTGAAATTCATTGGTATAAATTTCTTCGTTCTCTGTTTTACTGTCATTTCCAACTCCGTAAAATCTATCAGGATATTTATAATATCGTGGCTTTATATCCAGATAATAGCCGTTTTTAAAATACATGTCAAAATCAATTGCGAATAGCATTTGATTATTCAGTGTATATAAAAAATAGGGTGAAATTGAGGAAGGTCTATAAAATGTATTTTCTTGATGGGCGGCGTTGTCATATACGAAGAAGCTGATCAACCCAAAAGCAAAATTGGTTTCCGGCGCATAACCAAGAACCGGGTATATAGAAAAATTATTTTTTTTTGATTTAATAATATCTGTTTGAGCGAAGGCTTTTTCAGAAACCAAAAACATTAGTAAAATGACGAAAAATTTTAAAGATAGTTTGCTAATTTCTCCACGCATGTCCAAGCCAATTTTTCTTAATCTATCGTAAAAGTAGGCTTTTATTGCTTATTAGCTGAGCAAATTGAATGGCATAAAAAAGCCATGTAATTTACATGGCTTTTTTATGGATAAATTATTTAAATCTCTACCTCATCCAGGTTTATAAATTCAATTCCATGCTCATCACTTAAGGTAATTCCAACGATAGATTCAGGAGATATTTTTCCTTCCAGAATTTTTTTAGATAATTCATTGAGGATGTGTTTTTGCAGAACCCTTTTCAGTGGACGTGCCCCAAATTGAGGATCATATCCTATTTCGCCCAAATAATCGAGCGCTTTATCATCCGCCTCTAGTTTGATATTGTTTTCAGCCAATCTTTCTTTAATAATATGAAACTGAATCGCAACAATCTTTCTGATGTCTTTTTTCGATAAAGGTTGGAACATGATAATCTCATCAACGCGATTAAGGAATTCAGGACGGACTGATTTTTTTATTAGGTCTAATACCTGATTTTTGGTACGTCCGATAATTTCATCTTTGTTTTCATTATTAAATTGAGCTAAATTTTTCTGTATCAAATGGGAGCCAATATTAGTGGTCATGATGATAATGGAATTTTTGAAGTTTGCAACACGACCTTTATTATCTGTTAATCGTCCCTCGTCAAGTACTTGCAAAAGGATATTGAATACATCAGGATGCGCTTTTTCAATTTCATCGAGTAAGATTACAGAATATGGTTTTCGCCTTACTGCTTCTGTAAGTTGGCCGCCTTCATCGTAACCCACGTAGCCCGGAGGGGCTCCAATTAACCTGCTTACCGAATGCCGCTCCTGAAATTCTGACATATCGATGCGCACCATATTATTTTCGTCATCGAACAAGAATTCTGCAAGACTCTTTGCTAATTCAGTTTTACCTACCCCCGTCGTTCCGAAAAATATAAAAGAGCCAATAGGTCTTTTCGGGTCCTGAAGCCCGGAGCGACTACGACGTACTGCATCAGAAATGGCTTCAATGGCTTCTTCCTGACCTGCAACCCGGTTTCCAAGTTCGTCTTCCAGGTGCATCAATTTGTCTTTTTCCGTTTGAATCATTTTGGAAACAGGAATACCGGTCCATTTTGCAACTACTTCAGCAATATCTTCACTTTCAACTTCCTCTTTCAGCAAAGGATCTTCACTTTGCATATCTTTTATTTGCTCTTGAAGTTTGTCGAGTCGTTGCTGACTTTCGAGAATTAACCCGTACCTGATTTCGGCAACTCTTCCAAAATCACCGGCCCTTTCGGCCTTTTCTGCTTCGAGTTTTAAGTTTTCAATATTCTCTTTTTCATCTTGAATGCCCTGAATCGTATTTTTTTCGTTTTCCCATTGAGCCTTCAAATCATTTCTTTTATCATTTAATTCGGCAATGACTTTTGAAAGTGTTTTCTCTTTTGCATTATTTTTTTCTCTTCGGATCGCTTCACGTTCAATTTCAAATTGCATTATTTTTCGCTGCAATTCGTCTAATTCTTCAGGCAATGAGTCGATTTCCATTCTCAATTTTGCCGCCGCTTCATCCACAAGGTCAATGGCCTTGTCGGGCAAAAACCGTTCAGAAATGTACCGGTTGGAGAGCTCTACGGCAGCGATGACCGCATCATCTTTGATGCGTACACCGTGGTGCAATTCGTACTTTTCTTTGATCCCCCTTAAGATTGAAATCGCATCGTTTACATTAGGCTCATCAACTATTACACTCTGGAACCTTCGCTCTAGCGCTTTGTCCTTTTCAATATATTTTTGATACTCCTGCAAGGTGGTTGCTCCGATGGCATGCAATTCTCCGCGTGAGAGGGCAGGTTTCAATAAATTTGCCGCGTCCATTGCGCCTTCACCACCAGCCCCCGCGCCAACCAGTGTATGAATCTCATCAATGAAAAGTATAATTTCTCCATCAGAGTCAGTTACCTCCTTGATGACAGCTTTTAGCCTTTCTTCAAACTCACCTTTAAATTTTGCTCCGGCAATGAGCAGCCCCATATCCAGGGAAATGATTGTTTTTGACTTTAAATTTTCCGGAACATCTCCATCAACGATCCGTTGTGCCAGCCCTTCGATAATGGCTGTTTTTCCAACACCCGGTTCGCCCAACAGCAGAGGATTGTTTTTTGTTCTTCTGGATAAAATCTGTAGTACTCTTCGGATTTCATCATCCCTGCCAATTACAGGATCTATTTTTCCTTCAGAGGCCATCTTATTCAGGTTAATCGAATACCGATCTAAAGACTTGTATTTTGATTCTGCATCTTGATCTTTAACAGTGTCTCCTCCTCTCAATTCTTTGATTATGGTTATCAAATCCTTTTTATTGAAACCCACGTTTTTAAGAAGGATTGCCGTTTTGTCTGATCCATCGGTTAATGCCAAAATCAAATGCTCAATAGCCACAAATTCATCTCCAAATTCTTTCAGGTATCTCGTGGCCTTTTGTAATAGTGCATTTGTATCATTGGATAAATAGGGTTGCTGCCCGGAGCTTTTTGGATAGGTATGTATAATCTCATCCAATTTTTCGTCCAATTGCAACCTGTTTACCGTCAGTTTTTTCAGAATAAAGGAAATAATATTTTCATCAGACAAAAGCAAAGCTTTCATCAGGTGGCCTGTTTCAATTGACAATTGCTGATTTCCATTTGCTATTTCAATCGCTTTTTGAATAGCTTCCTGGCTTTTTATCGTGTAATTATTAAAATTCATTTCACTATATTTTAGTCAAATAATGCATGAGCAATTTATTGACCATAAGAATTTAAGGCTAAAAATCGGAAATTATGGCACATAAATTCCTTTAAGAAGGGCTAAATGCGTCATAATGGCATGATTAGCAGGTGTTTGCGTTTTATTTCTTTTGTGTGATAATAACTCTTGATTCTACATAAAATACCTTAAGAACCTCTTTGAATGGAGAGCAGGTAGGCCTTATCATAGTATTTTGTAAGTAATTCCCAGTCGAAGCTAACAGATGCGGCTTCTGACTTATTTCTCATTTCTACTCTTTCTCTGCGGTTTTGTTTTACAAATTTTAATAACTCATCTGCCAACTCCTGGGCTGACTCATGAAAGGTATTTTTTACTTTGTCGATGATTACAATTCCCTTTTCTTCCGGATTGTTTATATTTTGAATTACAAAATCACCAAAACCAGATAAATTGCTCGTGACCGCCGGAACACCGCGGGCAATACTTTCCAATGGAGTATAGCCCCATGGCTCATAATAGCTAGGGAATATGCCCAAATTACATCCTCGGGTAAATTGATCATATTCAATTCCCCAAAGCGGGTTGGTGGGTACAATAAAATCAGGATGATATACAACTTTTACTTTGTCAGAAGCATTATTTACCAAATTGGAACTTCGCAAAAACATTAAAATCGGATCGTCCGTATCGTTTACCAGATTATGAGTTATAACAGGAGGTAAACGGTCAGATTTCCAGGATTGAAGTGTTCTTCTGAATCTTAATCTCCAATAATCATCAACATATTCTTTGAGATCAGGCAGTTTATTATCCGGAATACTTGCTGCATCTTTAAACAGCCTATCGCCGACCTGCCGCTCAATCGATTGGCAGGTTTGTCTCAATTCTTCCATCACGGCCCTGCTTTGTAACACCTCTGGGTTTATGGAATGGTAAGGCTGTCTCGTAATAAAAAACATCACTACAGTTTTATCGATATGCTCTTTTTGCATCATGTGATTAAGTCGTGCCAATGCTTCAAGTGTTAGCCCAAATCCCTTATTCCTAAACTCAAACCTTCCTGATGTGAAAAAATATAGAGTATTTTCCAGATCGAAGGTATAGCTGCTGAAAAAATGAGCCATCACAAATTGATGGATTTTGTCTTTATATTTCTCATGTAGATTTTGAAATTCATGTAACACATGAAAACGCTCAATATTTATCCCGTTTGGCGTGGTAACATCCGGTTCCCTGTCCAGCAGATATTGACATTCAATTGCCGTAACCTCACTAACGGTGGTAAATACATGCGATCCGTGTGCTGCGGCTCTTTCAATGCGAACCTGCGCCTCAATATTGAAATTTTTTGCTTCTCTTATCCAATCGAAAAAAGGGAGATGATTATAGAATTCCGGATCATTCATCGCCAGATATCTTCCCAAAAGGGTGGCGTGTGTCGTAAAGGTAATAGAAATTGGTAGTTTCGATTTTCTGATTTCCGGAATTGGTGTGGCAGCCATCCACTCATGAAAATGAGCGATAATATTTTGGCTCTTGGTTTTTTTTTCTGCGATCAATTGCAAAAATACCTTTGTCAGAAATCCGAAAGCGATCACTTGGTTAACCAGTTTATCATCGGGTGCATCAATATGGTGGTGTTCCCATAATTCATATTTTATATCCCCCAGTTTGTCAAAAACACTGTACGGGTTTAATAAAACAATTTTTGGGCGACCTGTGACTAACCATTTCCCATAATACGCTTCAAACCCCTTTTCGCGCATTTTGCTCACGGCTTTGGAGAATGGATCATCAATGACTTTTATTTCTTCAAACTCAGTAGCAACATTAACGTCGATGTACGGGCCGATCAGACAGTAATTACCGCCAAATTTATGGACCATTGTTGGAGCCTTACTGCGTAAAACCGTGTAAATTCCACCAACCTGATTGCACGCTTCCCATGCAATTTCAGTAAGTAAGGTATTCTCAATCATTTTTTTTGTGAGCCTACCCTTGATGGTCGATCTATTTCTTTTTAAATGCATCATATTGAGAATTGAAAAAACGATAAAAAACAAATATGGAAACCAGAAAATATGACCACTAATCAAATATAGGGTTTAGCTTTGATTTGCAAAAAAATACATAAAATAACTTTCTGAGATATTTATCCTGAATAATTCAGGAGATAATTAATGAAACTTATAACGAGTTAGAAATCACGACATTGACATCGAAGTTAGAGTCAATAATTGAAAATTTAATTTTACCGGCAAACTTGATAATTCTATAGGAAGTCAATGCCCGCCTTCCCGACGAGGCAGGCCATACCTCGCCGAAATGTGGGTCTTGGTATCCAAAATGGATATATTCAAGCGCTATATACGTAATAACTAATCTATGAAATGGATGAAAAAAGTTTCAAAAAGAAAATATCATGATCTACTTTAAAGGAGTTTTAATATATGAGCCCACTCCAAAACAAAATTTTCGTGAGTCTGTGAATATTAAGAATTATATATAATTGATAATTAAGTTATTATAATTCTATATTAGCGCTTTCGTGGCTGAATCATACTTTTTGGAATACACTCAATATATGAATTGCAAATAGAAGAATTTGAACTGACAGGATCGAATGAACGCCCATGTTTTGGAGCATATTTAACTATAATCTAACACGGAGAAGAATTATTTTTTAGCTATTCTAAAATTGGCATTAAATATTTTAAATTTGCTTTACAAACAGCAGTAATCACCATGAAAAAGTTCATCATAGTTTTAGCTTCAATAGTGACTCTATTGCTCATCGCAGCAATATTGATCCCTGTGATTTTTAAAGATGATATTCAGAAACAAGTAAAAGCAGCTCTTGATGAAAACATCGACGCCCATATTTATTTCGATCCGTCAAAATTTGGATTGACGCTTTTTAAAGGATTTCCAAATCCTACTGCTTCTATAGAAGATTTTGGCATTTTAGGAAAAGATCTTTTTGAGGGAGATACATTAATGAGTGTGGGTAGTTTTAATATAACTATTGATCTTTTTAGCTTGTTCGGCGATCATTATAGCATTAAATCCATAAATCTTGTGAAACCAAGGATCAATGTAAAAGTGTTAAAGGATGGCAGCGCCAATTATGAAATCGTTGCTGAGTCTGAAGCAGCAGAAGTAAGCGATGAAGAAACTGCCTCAGATTTTAACCTGAAAATCGAAAGTTGGAACATTAGTAATGGAAAAATAAGTTATTGGGATGAAACCACGGATATGAACATAGTGTTCGAAGGACTTAATCACAGTGGAAGTGGTGATATTTCATCGGAGGTGTATGACCTTAAAACATTCACAACTATTGAAAAGGCAATTGTAATATATGGTGGAGTTAGTTATTTGTCGGGACAAAAGCTATTTGCTGACCTTACATTAAATATTAATATGCCGGAATTGAAGTTTACCTTCAAGGAAAATGAAGTTAAGGTAAATGACTTTCCGATTTCTTTTGATGGCTATTTGGCAATGCCTGACGACGATATTGACATGGACATTTCTTTTGTTTCAAAAAATAGCAGCATCAAAAGTCTTTATTCTTTGGTCCCCGGAGCTTATACAGAAGGATATGAAGGAATAAAAGCTGAAGGGAATATGTCCTTTTCAGGGTTTGTGAAAGGGATTTATAATGAGCAAACCCTACCGGCCTTTAATGTAACCTTAAACGTAGTTGATGGAATGATCGCCTATCCTGACTTGCCAACTCCTATCAAAAATATCAATATTGATATGCTGGTCGATTGCAAAGATGGAGTTATCGATCATACACTCATCAATATAAAAAAGATGCATATGGATATGGGTAGCAATCCATTTGATGGCTCATTGATTATCAGAAATCTGAAAGACTATAGCATGAAAGCTGACCTGAGTGCAAGCTTGAATTTGGCTGAACTCAGTATGATGTTTCCCATTGAAGGGCTTGATATGAAAGGGATTTTTAAAATGAATCTGAAAGCAGACGGGGTTTATGATTCGATAAAAAGTGTGATACCTTCTATTGATGCCGGCATGTCTCTGGAAAATGGTTACATCAAATCTTCAGAGTTTCCAAAGGCGCTGGAAAATATATCATTTGCATCAACTGTCACCTGTGCATCAGGTAAAATGGAAGATATGCTTGTGAAGGTAGAGGACTTTAAGTTGGTAATGGAAGGAGAGGAGCTATCTGCCAATTTGGAATTGAAAAATATGGTTGATTATCAGTGGGATTTGGAGATGAAAGGTGGCCTTGACCTTGAGGTGATTTCAGAAGTTTATCCCATCGAAGGGATGAATTACAGCGGATACGTAAGCGCAAATGTAAAAACCAAAGGCAAGTATTCTGATGTGGAAGCCGAAAAGTATGACCGATTTCCAACTTCCGGAGTTGTTGAACTAAGCGATTTTAATTTTGTGAGTGATGATTTACCGCAGGGAATGAAGATTTCAAAGTCAAAAATCTCCATGAATCCGAAGCAAATTGAGGTAGTTTCTTTTAATGGAAATATTGGGAGAAGCGATATGAAGTTGGATGGTTATGTAACGAATTACATCGACTATGTTTTTAAAGAAGACGCTTTGCTGAAGGGTAAAATGAATTTACGTTCCGATGTGTTGGATGTAAATGAATGGATGACTGATGAGCCAGTAGCTGAAGAAACACAGGAAGAAGATACTACGGAAATGGAAGTGATTGTCATTCCTGAGAATATTGATTTTGAATTTAATTCATATATAAAAACCATCGTTTATGACAATTTAAATCTTCAAAATGCCAAAGGGCTTTTAACAGTCAGAGATGGGATATTGGATATACGTAATTTATCATTCGATATGCTTGGAGGTTCCATTGTAATGGATGGGAAGTATGACACGCGCAATCCGGAAAAGCCTGCCTTTGATTATAACTTGAGTGTCAATTCCTTATCTATACCTCAGACATTCTCCAGCTTTGAAACTGTTCAGAAGTTTGCTCCCATGGCCAAATTGATGAATGGGGATTTTTCTACTGATTTTAAGATAAGCGGGTTGTTAAATAATGATCTATCGCCGGATTATGAAAGTTTGAATGGGAAAGGGCTCATCAAAATAGCGGAGGCATTTCTAAACGATTCTAAACTTGTTTCAGGAATTTCAGGTTTTATGAAGAGTGATGCCAAATCATTTCAAATGAAATTGAAAGATGTGATCATGAAAACAAGTATAGAAAATGGAAGAGTTCATGTAGCTCCTTTTGATGTGGAAATGGCCGGGCAAACGGCAAATCTTTCCGGAAGCATTGGTCCCGATGGCTCGATCGATTATAATGTCAGCACAGAAGTTGATGCAGGTGTGGTTGGTCAACAAGTCAATCAGTTGCTGGCAGGCCTTAAAGGTCAGGAGGCTTCCTCGCTAGGCTCAAAAATAAAACTCAATTTTAAAGTCGTAGGTACTTATAACGATATGAAGATCCGATTGGCAGGTACTACAAGTTCTGATGGGACGACAAATACTGTAAAAGATCAGGTGAAGCAAGAGGTAAAACAGGAGGTAGACAAGCAGGTAGAAGTAGTAAAAAAAGAAGCAGAAGAAAAGATAAAATCAGAAACTCAGGAACTTGTAGAAAAAGCAGAGGAGCAACTACAGGAACAAGTAGATACACTGAAAAATAAAATCACAGAAAACCTGAAAAAAGAGGCAGGAGATCTGATCAGCAATGAATTGGATAGCACTGCAAATGAATTGAAAGATGCAGTAAAAAAATTATTTAAACGAAAGAAAAAAAATTAAGAAATTATGCTTTGGGGAATCGATCTAGGCGGCACTAAAATAGAAGGTGTTATTTTGAAATCAGTTGAAAATCCAGAGGTATTGGTAAGGAAACGAATACCTACAGAACAAGCAAAAGGGTATGAACATATACTCAATCAGATTAAAAAACTAGTGGACTTATTGTCAGAAGAAATAGGTTCCGCGCCGGATAAAATCGGTATCGGTACGCCCGGAACTTTGGATCCGAAAACGCAAACCTTAAAAAATTCCAATACTACCACTTTTAACGGCAAACCTTTTAAGGCTGATTTGGAAAAATTGCTTGGAATGCCAATTGTGATGGCCAATGATGCAAATTGTTTTGCGTTGGCGGAAGCAAAAATAGGGGCGGTAAAAGCAAAAAATATTAATGCTGATGTGGTCTTCGGCATCATTATGGGAACCGGAGTTGGTGGCGGCCTGGTCGTGAATGGAAAAATAGTTGGTGGGAAACACGGCATAGGAGGCGAGTGGGGACACAATCACCTCGATGACTCAGGAGGACAATGCTATTGCGGAAAAATTGGTTGTGTAGAAACAATAATCTCGGGTCCCTTTACCCAAAAATATTATGCCTCCCTTAATGGAGCGGAAAAGCCGCTGAAGGAAATTGTGGAGTTGCATAAAGCAGGAACTGATCCGAATGCCACTAAAACCATTGACCGGCTTACTCACTTTTTTGGCAAGGCGATTTCTGTGGTCATCGATATTGTAGATCCTGATGTAGTAGTAATTGGCGGTGGAGTTGGAAATATTGATTACCTCTATACGGATGGCGTAAAATCCGCCAAAGATTTTGTATTTAACGATAGTTTGGAAACCATTTTTCTAAAACCCGAGTTGGGCGATAGCGCCGGGGTTTTTGGAGCGGCAATGTTGGTGGCGGATTAAAAGGCCTGCAAAAACGTTCAAGGTTTCACTATGTTAAATACCAGTAAATCTCTGTGATCAAAGATATTTGCAGGTATCAATCCTTGGAGGTTTGCACTTCAATATTCCAAAATCCGTCTTTATTTTATAAATTGATGTCATGATAAAATTCGGATTATTTAAAAACCATCTGATACCCAACGCCAACAATTACAGGGCTGTGATTCAGGATTTGGAAATAATTGATGAAGATGACCTGCTCAAGGAGATGATTGTGCCAGGTGGCGTTACCGCTACTCAGGCATCGGCAGTGCTAACCACTTGGTATGAGGCGATTGAAAAAGCACTTAAAAGTGGGAAAGGGGTAAAAACTAAATTAATGACGATTAAGCCTTCGGTCAAGGGAGTTTTTGAAGACGAAGATGATGATTTTGATGCCACCAAGCATTTTGTAGGCTTAAACATTTTTTTGAGGAATCCCCTAAGGAATATTGCCAAACTTTTGAGGGCTCAAAAAATAAAGGTAAGGAAACCAGCACCCTTGATACGGCATTTTATTGATACGGCAACCCAACAGAATGACGAGGTGATCAGTGTAGGAATGGTAGGCGAATTAGCTGGTGAATTTCTGAAATGCGATCCAAACGACGAGGATCAGGGCGTATTTATTATAAAACCTGACGGATCAGATTTACGTATTGCTTCTTTCATATACAACGCGGGTACCAAGCTGATATTTTTCTTGCCTAATACGCTAAATGTTGGTGATGAAGTGAAAATGGAAGTACGTAATAAGCTGGACAATAGAATAAAGGAGTTGAGAACGAGCAGATTTTTTCATGCGCTTACAGTGGTTGAGGGGGCAAACCAAGCTAGTAATCCATAGGTTTACCATACTGTAGTATGGATCCTGTTACTTGCTGAAAATAGGTTATTCCTCTATAGAGACACAAGCTGTCCCACCATAGTAGTATAAACTGTCCTATTACAGTAGCAGAAGCTGATACACCATAGTAACTCAAGCTGGTCTATTATAGTAACACTAGTTGATCTACCATAGTAGCATAACTTGATCTACCATAATAACGTAAGTTGTGCTATCATAGTAACATAAGTTGTGCTATCATAGTATAATCAAATATACCACTATGAAGGGACAATTCGTCTCTCTATAGTGGCACAAGCTGTATCCCGGTAGTTCGATAATATGTTCTTTTATTATGAACAACTTGTTCCATGCAAAATGAATCAGTATTTCATTAGGCAATATTTAAACCACCTGAACATGTATTATTCTTTTCAGGCGAGTTAGGGTGACAAATGGGCATTATTATGCATTGCTCCTGACTTTAGCCAGGAGCAAACAAGTGGCTCCGGCATAAATGCCGGAGCAATTCATCCCGGTGCAATTGATGCTCACCCCTTGCTTCTGCGTTGCCTCATCTGCATTGCTTCTGCATTGCTTCTGCATTGCCTCTGGCTTTAGCCAGAGGAAAAAGGAAAACATCTTTTACATCAACATCAGTTAGGGAAAACAATATAATCTCCCTAGATTGGGTTTAAGGACATTTCAGGCATAAAACCTCCAATCATGCCCTACCTCAAAATCTGGATACATTTGGTTTGGTCTACCAAAAACCGCGAACACTTCCTGACTCAGCAAATCAGACAAAAGGTATTCAAACACATGCGGGATAATGCGAATACAAAAGGGATATACCTCGACTTTATCAATGGATACACCGACCATGTGCATTGCCTGGTATCGCTAAAAAGCGAACAAACCATCTCAAAGATCATCCAGTTGCTCAAAGGAGAGAGCTCCTACTGGATCAACCAAAACAAGATGACGTCAGTCCAATTTGAGTGGCAGAACGACTATTTCGCTGCTTCGGTGAGTCATTCGCACATCAACAGGGTGCGGGAGTACATTAAAAACCAGGAATCACATCACAAAAAACAGAGCTTCATACAGGAATATGATCAGTTTTTGGATAAATATGGATTTGTTAAATACAGAGATGCGGATGAATTGCACCGGGATTAATCCCGGTGCAATTTATGCTCACCCCTTGCTTCTGCATTGCCTCATCTGCATTGCCTCTGACTTTAGAGGCAAATCAATCCTTTATTCCCAATTTCTTTTCCATATCTTCCAGGGGAATATTTTTTGTTTCAGGCATTTTGGTGAGTACCCACGCTAGTTGTGCCACCATGCAAATGGCGAAGAATGTAAACACATGTCCACCGAATTTTTCTGCTACCATAGGAAAAACCCAGGATATGATTGCCGCCATCACCCAGTGGGTAAAACTTCCCAGCGCTTGTCCTCGTGCCCTGACTTTATTAGGAAATATTTCACTAATAAAAACCCAGATAACCGCTCCCTGACCAAAAGCATGAGCGGATATGAAAACCAAAAGGCTCACTAAAACCACGATGCTTCCCGTATCACTAAATTCTGTTCCATATTTATAAAAAGCCATTGCAGTAACTGCCAGACTCACGATATACCCAATGGAGCCGGCAATCATCAATTTTTTGTGCCCATAGTGGTCAATCAATAGCATCGCCGAAATCGTGAAGATCATGTTGACGACCCCGATTCCGACTGAGCTTAGCAAGGCAGAACTTTTTTCAAACCCTGCCATTTGAAAAATCCTGGGGGTATAATACATCAATGCGTTGATCCCTGACAGTTGATTAAAGATGGCAATCGCCACCGCCAGCATAATCGGTTTAAAGTATTTTGCCTGGAACAAGGGTTCTTTTACAGTTTCCTTTTCTGCGGACAGAGATAATCGAATTTCTTCAATTTCTTCCTCCACATTGTCTTTATCAGCGCCAAGGTTTTGAATTACATTCCGTGCTTCATCCAATAGGTTTTGACTCACAAGCCAACGTGGACTTCTTGGATTTAAAAATAATAACAGAAAGAATGCCAGGGCGGGGATGGCTTCTACTCCAAACATCCACCTCCAGGTGGATTCGCCTAATTCCATCGAACTAAGAAGGTAATTTGATAGGAACGCCAACAGCACACCAAAGACGATATTAAACTGCATCAGCGCTACCATACGTCCGCGAAATCTGGCAGGAGAGATTTCGGCGTTGTACATTGGCGCAATAACGGAAGAACCGCCAACTGCCAATCCACCAATTAAACGGAAAACCACAAATGCTTCCCAGCTCCATGCCAATGCACTCCCTATTGCTGAAATAAAATAGAGCGCTCCCAGGTAAAATAATATATAGCGACGTCCATATTTATCGACAGGCTTTCCGAAAATTAAGGAGCCAATTATCGTCCCAATCAGTGCGCTGGCAACAGTAAATCCATGCCAGAATCCATTGTTGCCAAAAAAATCAGAAAGCGATAAATATCTGTTTGCGTAAAGTTCTTTTAAAGCGCCCTCTGCCCCCCCAATCACCGCAACATCAAAACCAAATAACAATCCGCCTAAGGCAGCGATTAATGCACTTTGTATTAGAGCTCCTTTTATTTTCATATTAGTTAAAATTCAATTGATCCAATTTTGCCCTGTTAGCCAATGGTGGCCCAATATAATCCTATGGAAGACATTATCAAATCTATGAGACCAACAAATAATTCTTCCCTTCGATAAATCCTTTCTCTTGTAGAAATTTTTGCGTTCTGAATCGCATGGTTTCTTCCTTCAGGTAAACCAGAATAAAAATTTCGTGAGGAGAGGAGATGTTTTTGTAATAAATGACTTGTTTGTCAAGTTGCCGTTTAATTGATAAATCGATGTATCCTATGATGGTTATACCATGTTTTTCAAGCAATTTCGCCCTGTTTCTTGAAATTTTACTCGCACCCCAAACCACTACATTAGGATGAAATGGATTGTGATTAAGAAGCCATTTGGCCAGGTATTGAGTTTTTATGTTGAAAAAGGCGCTATCGCTGTATTTGTCATCTACTCTGGTCAGACGGTTCTCTGAGTCATACCACCTAATCAGGTGAACCGGCAACTTATGGATTTTTACGCCTCTTTCAAGCCACCTTAGCCACAATTCATAGTCTTCAGGAAAGTCACCATCACCATATGATCCGTGAAGGGTGGAGATTTCCTTTCTCCACAGCGCTGTAGGATTAATGATCGGCGACTCAATGAATTGCTTTATTAAAATATCTTTATACTCTATGATGCTGTTTGACCAGTTCACATAGCGTTCGAATCCTTCTGTATCATCTTTATGCGCTACATACTCCGCCTTGCCGGTGACAACGTCATACTCGTGATTATTTTCAAGAAAAGTAAATTGCTTCATAAGCCTGTCAGGAAAGCACCAGTCATCGGCATCCATGCGGGCAATGTATCTGCCTTTGACAACTTTCATCCCCCGATTGTGAGCATGGACAACACCTTGTTTTTGCTCATGGACCAATATGAAACGATGATCTTCTTTGCAAAATCGGGAAGCTATTTCTATACTTTTATCTGTCGAATTGTTGTTGATGAGGAGGCATTCAAAATCGTCAAAGGTTTGATTTGCAATGCTGATTAGCGCCCGTTCGAGCGTTTGGGCTGCATTGTAGAATGGAAGGATGACGGAAATTTCAGGCATTATTATAGAAGTACTATATGAATGTAAGCGAAGGGTATCGATTCCTGTAAAAGTGCCCCTTATATTTATGCAGAAGATACTCAATGTCTGCCGGCCTTTCAATATGATAGGTTCTCGTAATCGATTCAGTACCGTATTGTGAAACTAATTTCTTTACAAAGGCAGGACTAATGGAGGAATCTTCGATTAAACTAATGACGTATCCAACTTCATCTTTAGTCATATTTTCTCCTTTTTTCTCAAGGCCGACTCTGAAGGAATCAAATTCAATCAGGATTTCCTGTCCTTCGTTTACATTAAAATATACGGCTACTCCGTTTTCACAGTCCACGATCTCATCCGATACATTGAATTTTGGGGAATTTTGGCTTAAGTTATGTGTTGTTTTAAACTTCTCAAGTTCTTCGGGAGAAAGTTTCTCAATTTGTCTCTGTGCGGTTTTTTGTATGGATGCCAAGTAACTTATTCCACTGTCAAAAAGCATGAAGTCATCGCCATACTGATCAATAAACTCCTGGTGCCGGATTTTTGTTTGGTTTCTTGCTGCTTCAAGTTTTGATTTATCATAGCGATATATCACGCCCGATGTGTTTCCTTCTATAAATTCTGTTCTCATTTCATTGATTTCATTCTCAGGAATGTCTCTCAATTGCTTTTGACCTCCCGACCAATACCAATCACTGCCATATTTTATAGTGCTGCCCAGGATAAGATCACCTTCTTTAAATGGATTGTTCTTGTCACCAAAAATAATGTGGTATGATTGGTTATTTATGATATTTTTAGTTATCAGTTTAGTTTTGCGTACCGATTTGATCAGATAATAAGCGAGATGCCGTTCATACCATGATTTAATATCTTTTTTCCTTGTCGAAGGAATGTTTAGCAAATCGGGCAAGATATCAATAACGCCCATCCCCGACCAAAGCGAGGGAATCTGCATGATAAAATCGTCAGCGATCATTATTTCAGTTACACTTTTTCTCTTCTTTTTTTCGTTCTTTAGATGATTATTATAGTGGTCTCTGAATAAATAGGATTTGGTACCAAGCCAGACGAGTTTTCTTTTCACATCATATGAATCTTCTTCAGGTTCATTTAAAAAGGCAGAAATGGTAGATTGATTTGGGAATTGAGCTTTGGCATTCACTAAAAATTCAGTCACTTCTCCTGCGATAACAAGCAAATCCGGATGTGTGGGTGAAAAGATTAATTCCGGTTCGAGGATGCTATAGAAGTTCCACAGAAAATGTTGAATTCTGGATTTATCAAACACCTCACCGGATGTGATTTTAGTCCCTTTTTCGAGCGTACATGGCAATGGGGTGTCAAAGGTAGCCAGGTTAAATTCCTCATATGCTTGCCAGATACCTATGTCAGCGTTCAGGTCCTCTGCAAATTCTATAAATGCATGGGCTATCTTTTCTGAAGTTTCATCGTCAACTTGTAGTGTGTCATGGCGGAGCAAATTGTTGCAGTTGATGATGACTATGTGAAGTTGCTCTGCCAACTCGATAAGTATTTTTTCCTTCTCTGGTAAGCGATTTTCAGGTCTGTTTCCTTTGAAATTCATTGGCGTTGTTGTATTTGATATTGTCAGTTTTATTATTGTAATCGTTTATTCTAACAGAGGTTTAATGCCTCGAGGCTTGCCTCGTTTTACTATCTTGTGACTCGATGTCACAAGATAGTAAGTATATCCACAAGAGTCATAATGTCACACTATTGCTTTATCATATTGTGAG
>SDBV01005565.1_pt1 | contig 17738 bp, 17 predicted proteins | sample 2277081 | NCBI WGS metagenome assembly SDBV01 (sample SAMN10402039, study PRJNA504765) | marine sediment metagenome | isolation source: marine sediment core GS10_PC15, 223 cmbsf | place: Arctic Ocean: Southern Knipovich Ridge | collected 2010 | reverse complement strand
TCGTTAGAGATCATAGCTTGCACTGAAGTGCTGATCAACATACTCAAAAGAACTGTTTTCATGATAACCCCTTTGCCCTATTAGTCTTTACACTAATTTTACTTCATTTTGATTCAATAGCCAACTTAAGCAGCTACCATCTTTACAAACCGGTTAATATTTCGTATAGTAGAAGTAATACATCGCTCTTTATACAGGAGGAGCACCATGAAACACCTACTACTTTTAGCATCCGCAAGTCTCTCATTACCATTACTAGCTATGGACTTACAAGTTAAATCTAGAATAGTAACAGTTGAGAAACCTGACCCAGCAAAAATTGCACTAAAACGCGCTGAACAACTCTTATCCGTATCTCGCTACTTAAAAAGCTCTGTAACCTTCTCAAGCTTTCAGCGTCTTCACACCAATCAACACCTGTTACTTCTTGGTGAAACTCATACCTATAACAGCACACGTGCTCCGGGAAATCAAAAAAACCTTCAAGCCTTAAATGTACTCATTGAAACGGCCGATAGATTTGAGATCGATACTCCAGCGTTTCATATTTTTGTAGAACACACGATGCCGGTCAACGATAGCAATGTCGTACTTGGCCATAAAATACCTCCAAGCATCCTCTGTGGCTTAGTAGTGTTAGATGAGAGAAAAAAAGCTAACGATGAACCATTTAGACGCACCACCATAGAAAACATAGAAGTTCGTCATGCCTATTGTGTCACTAAAATCATCATGGAACTTGAACCTCATGATGGTCTTTATGAAACCTATGAAGAACAGACATTTACCCATAACTCTCTAAGAAGACTCCATAACCATGAGTTTCTTAAGATCACCTGGCGAGATCTTATTCATGACTTTAACCGACTCTGTAGTGAGTGCGAAGGTTATCGAGATAGCTGGGCCAACCCCAAGATAGTTGGACAGTTTAATAGAATGCTTAGAAATGCTCGGCAAAATTTTAAACCAGTTCAAAAACGGATCGAAGAGCGAGATAATAAAGCATCGGAAGAGCAAGAGAAAGATCCTTTACTTCTTGTTCCCGATCAATCGATATTTACGTTTTATAAAACATACAACGGTAAAGATCTTCCAGATAAAATGGCACCCTTCCTTCATCGTCTCACCGAGTCATTTAGCCCTTTTCTAGATATGCAGGTATTTCATAGAATTCTACTCTTAAGAAATAAACCGGTACCTATTATTATAGTCTATACGGGAGAAACTCATTCTCGTGAAATTTCAGCAGCCTTAGGACACGCGGAGATCACTGATGAACAACTACCCGCGGTACTAGGTGACGATTTTTCCATATGAGAATTTGAACAATTATTCAGAGTCCTCCCTCATTTACATGAAACCCCTCCCGTACAATAAGCTTCCCTAGACAATGCTGAAGAAACATGCTATAATTTTTCTCACTTGCATGACAGTATAATTCATGACAGTATAATTAAAGAGGATAAACCAACCTATAACTATGTAGGAATTTTAATTATCGCTTCTCTTGTAGGTGTACCGGTATATCTCTTAAAGAAGGCATATATCACAAACAAAACACCTCAAGAAGCTAAAGGAACTGAAGAACAGTTATATGAAGAATTTAACCCACGTTTTAAACCAAGGTAAAATTATGAAACATACTTATCTAACACTACTATTACTTACTTCTACGGTAGCAACATCTACTTATTGCATGGACAAAGTTTACTGTGCCTACAGGGAAGAAAGTCCCAACTCTCTCCTGCTTGGCAATAAAACCGGCGGTAAGATCGAAGTTGTGTATCGCTTACGCGGTGAGGAAACTGGTGCTTCGGAAACACTCATACCTCATCAGGAGTTTAAGCTAAAAGACAGGTTAGACGAACTTGAAGAGCTGTATATTATCCCCTACGGTGAATGGCTAGGAAAAGTAGAAGCATCGTTTCTAAGTGGTGGTCTCATCGGTCAAGAAAACATCGTAGAAAGAGACTCGTTTAAAGAAGTGCAGCATCGTCGTGCTCGTTACCAGCTCACTGTTTCAAAAGGAGGAGGGGGCATTACTTCCCTCATCGGCTCTAATCTCGTAAGTCGTTTTGTAGGCGAAGTACTTCCTTATGCATTACACGAAGATACCATGATACATGCGGGGGCACGTGCTAAGTTAAGTGGCCTAAGCGTTGCCTTTTTTCCACAAGTAGAGCTTGCTAGCGCAGAAGACAGAGACATCCTTCCTCACTACTTTTTAAATGTACCCAAAGATGCGTCAAGGATATCTATCGATAAAGCATATCGTAGATCATGTGACCAATGGCTGCCGATGACACAGAACTCCAATGAAAGTAAGAGAGAACTTGCTAAGCGTATACTCTATTACCTCGAGCAAGCATATAAAAAACTCGTCGACGATGAGAGTGAAAGATACTGGATAATGATTTATAAAGAGTTTCATCATTTCATTCCTACCCTATCTGCTTCAAAATCTGACGCAGAAGAAGCTGAAGAATGTACAAACTTAGATAAAAAGTACTTCGGTCCTCAAGAAGCTACAGGCAATCCGTTTGAATAAACTCATGGACAGAAAAAGGCTAACTCTTTGTCCGTTATCCTTTTTCCATGCCCTAATTCAAACCATAAAGAAAATTTCATAAGACCTCACCTTGCCCAATATCCTCTTTTGCCCTACACTAGAGTGTATAATCTTCCTCACTAGGAATTAACCTATGAAACCAGCAGAACCGATATCTCTTGTTAAAGCTGAAAGCGCTGAAGAGGTTGCCTTAGATTTTCATCCTAAGGTATTTGATGACTACCTTGGCCAGCAAGAGCTTAAAGAAAAACTAGCTATCTATACTACTGCTGCGCAGCAGCGTAATGAACCCCTAGATCATGTGCTATTCTTTGGCCCTCCGGGCCTCGGTAAGACAACTCTTGCTAACGTCATGGCTCATACCATGAATACTACTATTAAGATCTGCTCAGGACCTATGCTTGAGCGTACCGGTGAACTGGTTGCTATCCTTACCTCTCTAGAACCAAGAGAAATCTTATTTATCGATGAAATACATCGCATGCCCGCCGCAGTAGAGGAAGTACTCTATAGCGCGATGGAACAGTTTAGAATAGATGTTATTATTGGCCAAGGAGCAGGAGCTCAATCGATTAACTTACCGCTACACCCGTTTACCCTCATTGGCGCTACCACTAAAGCAGGCATGCTCTCTGGACCCCTACGAAGTAGGTTTGGTATAACTGAACGACTACACTTTTATTCAGCGGAAGATCTGCGCTCTATTGTACAACAAAGTGCTCGGTTTCTAGGACTCACTATTTCAGACTCGGGAGCACTTATTATCGGTCAGGCTTCTCGAGGAACCCCAAGAATCGCTAAAAGGATTGTTCGAAGAATCAGAGACTTTGCACAGGTTCGCAAAGAACCAGCAAGTGATAAACTCGTGAAAGAAGCCTTAGAGTTTTTGTCTATAGATACCGATGGCCTTACTAAGGTTGACCATATGTTCCTACAGGTATTAATTGAACGGTTCGACGGTAGCCCTACCGGTATCGATACCATTGCCTAAATTATTAATGAAGACGTTGATACCCTTGAAGATGACTATGAACCATTCTTACTCAGACAAGGGTTTCTAGAAAAGACAGCAAGAGGTCGACAAATTCCCGCAAAAAAAGTACCCTCTTTACGTAGCAAGTATCTTGGACAACAAACGATTTAAGGACGAGCATGGCAGGACATAGTAAGTGGGCCAATATTAAGCATAAGAAAGCAAAAGAAGACGCTAAGCGCGGTAAGACATTTACCAAACTTATAAAAGAGATTACCGTAGCTGCTCGTGACCGTGGTGGTGACCCCGGTACTAACCCACGCCTTAGACTTCTGCTTGAGAAAGCAAAAGAAGTTAACATGCCTCAAGAAAACTCAGCACGTGCTATCAAGAAAGGTACCGGAGAACTTCCCGGCGTTAGCTATGAATCTATGCTCTATGAAGGATACGGTCCTGCTAACAGCGCGGTGATTATAGACGTGCTTACCGACAACAAAAATAGAGCTATCTCCGACTTACGAACCTTCTTTAATAAGCAAGGCGGTATCTTAGCAGAATCTGGCTCAGTAAGCTGGATGTTTGATAAACTTGGCGTAATTAGAATACCCTCACAGGGAATCACCGAAGATGACCTTCTTGAGAAGCTCTTAGAATATGATATTAAAGATATCTATAGCGCTGATACCTTATTTGTCATCACCTGCGAAACGTCCCACCTTGAAGAAATTAAACAAGCTCTTAAGGACCTCAACCTTGCCACCGAAAGTGCTGACGTTGAATATGTCGCTAAGAACAGCATGTCTCTCGATGACGCATCAGCTGAAAAAGCCTATGAGTTTCTCCAGGCACTTGAAGACTTAGATGACGTACAAAACGTCTACACTAATATAGGATAACTCTATGATAATAAGTATGACCGGATTTAGTTCAGCAATAATATCACTTCCCATCAAGGACCAACTTACCGGCACCCTTCATGATGTCCAACTCTCTATGACCCTTAAAACGCTCAACTCTCGCTACTTTGAGGTTAATTGTCGTATCCCCACAAGCCTCGGGTTCCTAGAAACTGAGATGATTAAACTCTTCAAAAAAGAGTTTCACCGAGGAACAGTACAGTTTACTATTTATATGAGCTCACCTTCTGCCCTTACCGGCGCTATAGAACCGGCCATCTCTACCGTAAAAGGCTACATATCAGCTCTTGAAAAGATTCAATCTGAGTGTAACCTACCAGGGAACATTACCATAAGTGATCTCGTCACCCTTGATAACATCTTTGAGAAAAAAGAAACTCCCCTAAGCAAAGAAACTATTGAGCGCCTTCACCAGGAAATACAGACACTTACCCAGAAATGTGTACTTACCCGCATCGAAGAAGGAAAGTCCCTCCAAAAAGATATTAAAGAGCGCTTAACACTCCTTCACCGCTACATGGCTGAGCTTGAACCCCGCGCTTTAGAAGTTACCGCCAATAAAAAAATACAACTCCTTGAGAATCTTAAAAGCGTACTTAAAGAAGTAGCACCAGACATCTCACCAGAATCACAAATCTCCGCTACCTACAACCAACTTGAAAAACTTGATATCCATGAAGAAATTGTCCGCTTTAAGACCCATCTAGAGACCCTTGATAAGATCTTAGTATCCTCAGACATAATCAATGGTAAAAAGATAGACTTTACTCTCCAAGAACTCTTTAGAGAAACAAACACCATCGCCGCTAAATGTTCTGATGCTACTATTAGCAGCCTTGCTATTTCTATTAAAGTAGAGCTTGAGAAAGCTCGTGAGCAGGCTCAGAATATTGTTTAAGCCAATCAGTATCTTTAAAGATGCGGAACAATTGCTATAATTGTTACTATATCATTACCAGGACCATAGTGCCACAATATTCGATAGGCACCCGGGGTATTGTTCTGCGCATAAGCTTCAAAAACTTTTTCACCAGATTCTCCTGAAAATCCATGATAGACGTGAGTCTTCAACGAAGAATGGCGTAAATTAATCTCCATAAAACTCAAGGCTTTACGCACAGCTTTAAGTAGGACTTTTTTTGAAGGATCTTCTTCCAAAGACTTGTACTGCTGAGCACTTAAGCTCGTAAAACGTAACTTCATTCTTCTTCAGCATATTTTTTAAAAGAACCCAAATCTATAGTTGCTGTTTCCTTTAAAGCTTTTCTGATATCATCCACAAGCTTCTCATTAGCAGGATCATAGATCCAGAGCTCTTCTTCAGGAATTATCATAATCCCCATAGCTTCGAGAAAAAGTTGTGACAGAGACTTACCACTTAATGCAGCACGTGCTTTGATAAGCCTGTGCTGATCCTTTGTTACATCAATAGAAATACGTGACATATTTGACCTCTTACTCATAACAACCTCCTTAATTGTTATATAGTTATCCGATATTACTAATAATTATAGCACATTTGTGAGTTTTACACAATAGCTCCAATGATACTTTGAGCACTAAAACTCCAAATTAACTTATAGAAAGCCTTCTAGAGATACAAATCTCCCTCAGCCCACTGGTTCAGAAACATAGAGAGGCCCTAGATCATAGCCACTTATAACCAACTTGAAAAGCTTGATATCCATGAAGAGATTGTCCGCTTTAAGACCCATCTTGAGACCCTTGATAAGATCCTAGTATCTTCAGACATAATCAATGGCAAAAAGATAGACTTCACCCTTCAAGAGCTATTCAGAGAAACGAACACCATCGCCGCTAAATGCTCAGATGCTACCATTAGCAGCCTTGCCATCTCTATTAAAGTAGAGCTTGAGAAAGCTCGTGAGCAGGCTCAGAATAGTGTGTAATCTTGAGAAAACAACCTGGCTGGGTATAACTTTTCATACTCAGCCAGGTTTTAAAATCGGACATATTCAGCCTCAAACATACTTCTTAAACGATCCCTGATCTATAGTCGCTGGCTCCCGTAGCGCTTGCTTAATCTCGGCAACAAGCTCCTTGTTAGCAGGATCATAAAGCCAGAGCTCTTCAAGAAGAAAATCTAACGTCTCTTGAAAAAGCTGCTCTACAGTTTTGCCACAGGCTACAGCACGTTCATGAACAAGACCAAATTGCTCGCTACTTATCGTAAACGTAATACGTTTTGACATAGCTATTCTCCTATCTATAGAAATGCTCAATCATTATAACACCAGAATACTCAAAAATAATATTTAAAATCACGTAAAACTCTAACGAAATCTTTAAAGAAGCTCACTTACCTGAACAGCCTATAAGAAGCTCCTTTGCCCTTTTTACCATGATGCTTATCCCCTTCCCAATGCACACTAGCTCATCAGAGATCAAAGCCTAATCACTAAAAACTTCTTAACCTTAACATTTTTTTATAAGTGGCCGAAGTAGAGAATTATTTACAAAAAGCGAGGCATTTAAAAAAAACAGCCCTCTAGAAAAGCTTTTCAGCGATCTGTAAAACATATATTACAGGCCACTTAAAGGAGCGCTATAGGTGGCCCATAATTGTCAGCCCTATTTTTCTTCCAATATATAAACTAAAAAAACGGGTAAATAACGTATTAGAAGACTTATTAAACATTTTAGCAACGGCACGAGCTGGCCAAGTATAGCAATTCATAGGTGGCCAAAGCATACTATGCCATACTAAAAAACACACCTCCGAACTCCAACCGCCTGATTGGATAAGAATTATTAGACTTGCATTACCTTTTTATCTTTGGCCACTTATACACCCTCTATACCTGGCCAATACTCATTGATCTATGAAAATAACGCTTACTCGCTCTTCCCTTTTTTCCAATAACCCCTTAAAATCGGCATATTAATACTATAACTAACAAGACCTTTATCGATATTTATAAGCGGCCCAAACTAATAATCCCTACTAATCATGCTTTTTAAAGAAGTCAGCTAAGGTACTAACACCTACCAACATCTCTGAATGCTTATTCTTTTTAACGCCATGGGGAGTAATCATAGCAAGATCGATCTTCTTTTCAGACTTTGTTGCTTGCTTAAACTCTTCTGCTACCTTTTTTAGGTAAGTAGCTTCCTTTTTATCGATAACATAGGGACTTTCTGCATAACGTATAGCACACAAAATAGTACTACTCCCAAAACAATCTATGACAAAAAAGTTATCCCTTTCCTCAGAACGCCACGAGCCATAATACATCGCATCCTTAATTTTAAGAGCATCAGCAAACCCATGTAGTTCCTTCGCACAAATCGCTTCAAAAGCATTTTGTACCCAGGTAGCATATCGAGGACTTTTACGTTGATCATTCCAATAGTTTCGTGGGAATAACCTATGAGCAATGCCATTAAGCCAGGTAAGATAAAACAGGGAATACTGATCTACCACTCGATAGAACGCACCTCGCTTTCTTGCCCATGAACGATCTTTTTCCAAAAAGCCATCAAGACATAAATCTTTCACTCTCTTAGAAAGTCTCCCTCCCGGGAGAGTGTGGGTAATCTTTTCTGAGAGCTTGGACCGAGATAAGCCCCCCTTTGCTAACGCAAGTAATGACACAATTTCCCTATACGCTTCGGGATCATCAAAAAGCTCACTAAAGTCATCCTCAAAGCGAGACTTCAAAGGGGCATCATGACCAAACAGCAATGCTTGAATATTTTTGTGAACAGGCAGTATTGGATCTACCAGTTTTAAAAATCCAGACACTCCTCCTAGAGCCATATAAAGATCCAGGATATCCTTATCGGTATACGAACCACCCTTTGCCATGAAATACTCCTTGGTATCAGCTAAGCTTAAAGGATAAAGTCGTAATGAAAGTGTATGACGATTATACAATCCACCAAGATCCATAAGAATCTTCTTATTCATCCAGGCACCGTCAGAACCGGAAGCAACAACAAACACCTTCTCATCAAATGCCCAATCTCTATTCCAGTCATAGGTAAACTCTGCTAGAAACCCAGATTTCCTAGAGGCCAACCAAGGAAACTCATCAAAAAATATAACAACCGTTTTATCAGATTCATCAATTTTGTCGTTTAATGCACGAAATGCTGCCCGCCACGATTCGAACGGCAATAAGGGAGCATTATGATAAAACGTCCTAGCAAACGCTTTCGTAAAATTCTCTAGCTGCTGATGCATGGTCCCTTCGCTGACACCGGTCACATGTAACATATGACATTTCTTATCGCTAAAAAATGTGGTAACCATATCGGTTTTACCGATACCCGGCCGCCCATAGATGACGACAAACTGTGCACCCGGTACATCAAGTTTCCAGGCCAACTGCTTTAACTCTTCATCTCTTCCAATAAGCATAATGTCCTCCTAAACTACCAGTATACCTCAAAAAAAACTTTCAACAACTACCGGCCACTTTTAAGCCTCCTATAAGTGGCCGGTAGAAAAACTCTCCCTTGAAAAACCAACACCCAAAGCCTCTAAAACCCTTTCTGGAAAAGACATTCAACAACCCATACTCATAGACACTTTTTGATTATTTCAAAAACTATATAAGTGGCCCATGCTAGTTTTCCCTCTATTCCCCTCCCCATTCATAACGTTCAATTAGCGAGCAGACTACCTGGCTACTTACACCTTAGAAAAACTATTACTCTAAACTCCCCCCTCTTAAAACTTTTCCCAACAAACTCTTGACAGGCATACCCCCTAATTTTGTATGCTTAAACCTGAAATTAGATAAACCATTACCCAACGGGAGTGTATTCATGAAGCGTAACATAGTATTGTTAGCACTATTAAGCACCGTAGGTGCTACACATGCAAAGAACAATAAAGACTGCTTTGACTGTGAAAAAAAGAAACAGGGCGTCCATGCGTCAAGATTTAAAGAAGATGAGCAGAAAGCTGCGTTTAAAAGAAGAGTAGCTGGTGCTTGCATGCGAGACATACTCGCCGATAGCTACTGTATCACCTGCGAAGAAAATGGTGATGAAAAGAAAGTCCGCCATTATGCCGCAAAGTTTAGCAAGGGACTTCAACACGGCGACAATGGCATTCTCACCGAAGATGGCCAACAGAGCTATAAAAAGATGGTTCATGCCCTTAATAACGGCTGCCAAGAAACCTACAACAGCTTTAACCTCGCAGAGGATTCAGTTCGTAAGCTGGTAAGCCCACAAGGTTCAGCTACGTTTGGCTTCATGGGTGCCGACTCATCAATGACTAAGATGCCTAGGTTTCCTAAGCTTTCAAGCAAGAAAGCTGCAGCTCAACTGCTAGAAGTATACCTTCTTGCTATTGCTCGCGATGTAAAGTTCGAAGAATATGGTACCGGCCAAGGAACCGACAGAGACTTCGACGGCGAGTCGATCACCGCAAAAGCTGCTGCTGTACTAAACGACTTTGACAAGTGCTATCATGGACCTGTTACTAATCAAGGGGTTACTCCTGCCGTTCTCTTTAGAGGAAACAACGCTGGCGCAACCGCTGGTCCCTACATCTCACAGTTTTTGTACCTACCTATTGCGATTCCTGTAGGCGGATTTCCCGCAGCGGTTGGCGTTAACAACCTACCACTTGAGGAAGTATTTTATGAAACTCAACAGCTACCGATTCCTGGACCTAAGAACTTTGGTATTACCCATAGTGACTTTGTAGCTATCCAGAACGGCCAAGTTCCTGTACCCTATGCATACACTGACTATGATGATAGCACTAAGCGCTATCTCAGTACCGGTCGTGACCTTGCCGGCCTTGTTCACTTTGATTATCCCTATCAGGCATACTATAACGCACTACGCGTCCTAGCTGCTCACAGCTTCCCTCTTGCACTCAATAGCCCCTACCAAAATGGAAGCATGAAGAACGAAGAAGCGTTTGTAAACTGTGGCCCTATCGATGCGTTTGGCTTACTCGGTACGGCAGTACAAGAAGCGATCAAAGCAGCATGGGCTCACAAATGGCGCGGCAATAGAGTACTTCGCCCAGAAGCACTTGCGGGCCTTGTACATCAAACTAAAGAAACGGGCAAGAATAAATTCTGCTTAAATGAGCAGATATTTACCGACCATGAAGGTATTAATGTACTCGACTGGGTTAGGCGTATTAACGAAGAGCAAGGCGCATCTACTTGCCTACTCCCACTCGTGTACCCTGAAGGATCACCTCAACATCCTAGCTATCCTGCGGGACATGCTACAGTTGCTGGTGCCTGTATTACAATAATTAAAGCTATCTTTGACGACCAAGCACAGATTATTACCCATGCAGATCCTGTTCAACCTGATCCGTCAGATCCTAGTAAGTTAGGCCCGTACATTGGAAACGATATTATTAAGATGACCGTCGGTTCAGAGCTTGATAAACTCGCTGCTAACATCTCGATCGGGAGAAACTTTGCCGGCGTTCACTATCGTGCAGATGGTGACTATGGTATGGCCCTTGGTGAACAAGTAGCTATTAAGATACTCCAAGATCATGCTGTATGCCTTACTGAGCAAACGTTTAATGGGTTTGAGCTGACTAAAATAGATGGTACCCGTATTCGTATCACCGCAGAAAAAGTTGAAACTATCTAACACAAGTTTTTTCTCCTTTTTACTAAGATGGTCCTACCGTGAAGTTCATGAGACTTCGCGGTAGTTCTTTTTTAGGCAACCTGGTATACTAGTACAAAGATGTTCACCCGAAATAAAAGCGCGCATGGAAAAGCATTTTACGCATCTTCACTTACATACCGACTACTCTTTATTAGATGGTGCCATCACCATCAAAAAGCTTATAAACTTTGGTAAAGAACAGAACCTCAAGGCTCTTGCCATTACCGACCATGGTAATATCTTTGGCGCGGTAAAGTTCTTCCAAGCAGCAAAAAAAGCGGGCATCAAACCTATTCTTGGCATGGAAGCCTACTTTACTGACGATGCCTCAAAAAAAGATGCCAACAACAAATACTACCACCTTATTATCCTTGTCCAAAACGAAGTCGGCTACAAAAACCTTTGTAAGCTCATCTCCTACTCCTTCCAAGAGGGCTTCTACTTTAAACCACGCATAGACTATGCGCAACTAAAAAAACACAATGAAGGACTCATAGTAACCTCCGCCTGCCTTGGCGGCCACATTCCTTCCCTGCTTATGAAAGAGCAGTACAAGTTAGCAGATGAAAAGATCGATTGGTTCTTAGACGTATTTGGTGAAGAACGGTTCTACCTTGAAATACAACCGGAAGATCAGCCGGACCAGACCATCTTAAACAATCACCTGTATGACCTGAGTAAGAAAAAAGGTGTTCAATTGGTAGCTGCGGGAGACTGCCACTATACCAGCCTTGATGACCATGAAGCGCATGAAGTTATGCTCGCTATTCAGACCCACAACCAGGTTACCGATGAAGATCGCTTTACCTTCGGTGACTGTCGTACCTACATGAGAACGCAAGATGAGATGCTTGAACTGTTTAAAGACCATGAGGATGCCATCTGGAACAGTGGCAAAATCGCTGATATGTGTAACTTTGAGTTTGAAACAGGTAAGCTCTTCTTCCCCATCTTCAAGCTCCCTGAAGAACACTCAGAAGAAAGCTTCTTCAGAAAACTCTGCATCGATGGCCTTAACGAACTTATTGAAGGAAAGCGTACCCAGGAAGGTAAAGACCAAGAATATAAAGATCGCCTAGAAGTTGAGATAGCCCTCATCACTAAAATGGGCTTTATCGGCTACTTTCTCATCACCGGAGACTTTATTGCCTGGGCTAAGGAACAGGATATCCCGGTAGGTCCCGGCCGTGGCTCCGCTGCAGGATCCTTAGTAGCCTGGTCCCTAAAAATTACCGATATCGATCCCTTACGCTACAACCTTCTTTTTGAACGATTTTTAAACCCGGAACGGGTGAGTATGCCCGATATCGATATCGACTTCTGTATTAAAGGCCGTGATACGGTCATTAATTACGTACGAGATAAGTATGGCCATGACAAAGTATGCCAGATTATTACGTTTGGTACTATGCTCGCTAAGGGGGTTATTAAAGATGTCGCTCGCGCTCTCGGGTTTCCGTTCGAGGATTCTAATGCCCTCACTAACTTAGTACCTGATCAGTTAAAGATCACCCTCGACGAAGCGATCGAGCAAGAGCCCAAGCTTAAAGAGCTTATTAACACAAACCCTGAAGTTGCCAAACTCTTCGATATCGCCCATAGACTTGAAGGGGTGACCCGTCATGCCTCTAAGCATGCAGCCGGCATTGTAATTACACCTGAACCGGTGAGTGATATGCTACCGGTCTACATACCATCCAAGACCAATGACCTGGTTACCCAGTATGCGATGACCGAACTTGAATCCCTCGGCTTTCTGAAAATGGACTTCTTAGGTCTTAAGAACTTGACCCTTATTCAGCAAACAACCAGGCTTATTAAAGAATTACATGGTACCGAAGTAGATATCACCCGCATTCCTCTTGATGATAAAAAGACATTTAAGCTACTGTGTGACGGCCTAACAACGGGGGTATTTCAGCTCGAGTCGAGTGGCCTAAAAGAGGTACTACGTAAGCTACAACCTGCCTGCTTTGAAGATATTATTGCTGTTAACGCCCTCTACCGGCCGGGTCCGTTAGGATCGGGCATGGTCGACGACTTTATTGAGCGTAAGCACGGTAGACAAAAGATCGTTTATGTCTTTAACGAGCTTAAGCCGATACTTCAAGAAACCTACGGCGTTATTGTTTACCAGGAACAGGTTATGAAGATTGCCACCGCTATCGCAGGCTACAGCCTTGGCCAATCCGATATTCTACGCCGTGCCATGGGTAAGAAAAAAGTCGATGTAATGGCAGAACAACAAAAGCTCTTCGTCGAAAAGTCTATCGAAAGAAACTTCGACGGCAAGAAAGCAAAAGAGCTGTTCGACCTCATGGCCTTCTTCGCCGGCTACGGGTTTAATAAGAGTCACTCTGCTGCGTACGCCTTAATCGCGTATCAAACAGCTTACTTAAAAGCTAACTACTGTGCTGAATTTCTCTCATGCTTAATATCCCTTGAGGCTGGCAATGCTGACACTATGGCTAAGTATGTCACCGAAGCACGAGACCTAAACATTGAGGTAGCACCACCAGATATTAATCTGTCTCAGATCGACTTTAGCGTTATTAACAACACAATTCGCTTTGGCCTACGCGGCATCAAAAACGTTGGCCTCTCCGCACTCGATGGTATCATCAACGAGCGCAAAGAAAAAGGACCCTATAAAGACCTATTTGATCTCTGCAAGAGAATATCTTGCAACAAAAGAGTCATTGAAAGCCTTATTAGCGCAGGTGCATTCGACTCGGTCCCCGGCAACAGAGCACAACAACTAGAAGAACTCCATACCATCATGGAGCAAGCGGCTGAGAAAAGAAAAGCTGAGCTAACGGGACAACTTGGCCTGTTCGATATACCGCAAGACCCCAAAAAGCCTCAACAGTTTATCTACCGGTACCAACCACGAGAAGAATGGTCAGATGCTGATAAACTCGAAAAAGAGAAAGAGGTACTTGGCCTGTACATTAGCGCACAACCCCTTGATAGCTACGCAACACACCTTAAGTGGCTTAAATACACTACCTTTGCCCAAGCTCTCAAAATGAAACCGGAGACATTAGTCGTCTGCTGCGGTATGCTTAAGACGAACAAAGTTATTACCACCAAGAAAGGTGATAAGATGTCTTTTGCCCTATTTGAAGACCACGTAGGTAAGGCTGAAGTAGTCATCTTCCCGAAACTGTTTGCTAAAGTAGAAGAGATGCTCTCATCCTACAACGTGTTTATCATTAAAGGAGCACTTGATGAAAGCTCCGGTATGGCTAAGATTAAAGCACAGTCATTTGTACCGATAGACCTCTTATTTGAAAACTCTCTCATCACCAAGCTCAGCCTCACCCTCCCCTCAGGAATAACCAAACAAACGCTCGAGGCGATTAAGTTAGCACAGCCAGGGGCAACGCCTCTTGAGCTCCAGTACACAGAAAATAACAAACGGTTTACCCTGCTTACCAAGCACAAAATAACCGTAAATGAAGAGTTTTTAGAAGCTCTTTCTGATCATGATATTATACCTCACCTTCATATTTAGGAAACGCTATGAAAGATGAACAATTACAATTTATCGTCGATGAAGATGGCAATAGCACAGCTGTTATTATTAGTATCGATATGTTTCATTCAATGCTTAATACCATAGAAGATCTTGAAGAGCACTACTTCTCTCATCACCCTGAAGAACGAGAAGCCAGAGATGCTGAACTAGAAGCCCTTGAGGAAGAACAATGAGTAAACTTGATAAACCCACCAGAGAAAAAGACGAGCTCACCGCTAACTATAAAGAAGAGCTCAAAGAGGAAGAAGAGCTTGAGGAATCTGAGCTAACGGAAGAAAAGCCCAAGGCTTAATAAAGACTCAAACTTATTATTTACCGTAGAGTACCGCTAAGCATGACGTTGGTTCACGTGAAGTCAGTTTATCCGCTAGCTTACCTTATTAAGAAAAGCCAGCAAACCTCAACACAATGCCTGCGCTCAATCGTCTCTAATAAAAGCATGGCAAGACTAGGGTTAAAACCAGCACATGAAAGAGAGTTTCAACATTGATTCTCACGACAGATGATAGTTACTAATCTTAAACCGCATCCCGTTCAATATATCTGCTTCACTCTTTTTGTTACCCTTGCTGGATCAGCTCCTGCCAGAATAAGTAGTCTTACTACTTCTGTATGGCCTTGTTCAGTTGCCAGGTGGAGAGCGGTAAATCCATCATTATTTGGCTGATCTAGTTTAGCTCCTGCAATAATAAGAAGTCTTACTACTTCTGTATGGCCTTGTTTAGTTGCCAGGTGGAGAGCGGTAAATCCATCATTATTTGGCTGATCTAGTTTAGCTCCTGCAATAATAAGAAGTCTTACTACTTCTGTATGGCCCCTAAAGGCTGCCCATATGAGAGCAGTATAAGCTCCTTTTTCATCTTGTATGTCTGGATCAGCTCCTGCAATAATAAGAAGTTTTACGACTTCTGCATGGCCCCTAAAGGCTGCCCATACGAGAGCAGTATAAGTTCCTTTTTCAGCTAGTAGATTTAGATCAGCTCCTGCCTCGATAAGAAGTTTTACGACTTCTGTATGGCCTTGTTTAGCTGCCCATATGAGAGCAGTATAGTCATCTATATCTGGCAAGTCCGGTTTAGCTCCGTTTTTAATTAGGAGTTCTACCATAACCTTATCCCCGAACTTAGATGCTTCCTTAAGAATCGTACCACCGTTCTCGTTTTGCAGGTTAATGCCTACAACATTTGGATACCTACTTAATTTAAAAAGATCTTTTAGATAGTCTAATTTGTCAGGATTACCAATTGCTTCGCGAAGCTTCTTATTACTGTGTTCCGCCCCAGCAGCATTCAAAGAATCGATTTTTAGATAATTAGCTGCAAAAAGTACGTCACAATAGACTTGTAAATTAGTTTCAAACAATTCATTCAGCGACTCTTCCATCAAAGCTGCATCGTTTAGTGCTGCTAAATTATCGATAATCCACTTAAAAGCATCCTTTGATATTTCAGGAAATGATAAAGTATCAAACCCTTCTAGCATTTCTTTTATACTACGATCTACAACTTTCAGTAACTCCACAACATCTTCTTCTTCTACCTGTAGGGTTGCATTATCTTTAAGAACCACTTCAACTTTCGTGGTAGTCATACCTAATAGGTTAATACTACTAGTTAGGGCTAGGATCAAACAAAGTATTGATCTTTTCATGTTTCTACTCCTTAATATAAAAAGTTGGTTGCCTAAATTGATGCCCATAAGGGCTAAGGTATTTTTAACATTCATCTTTTCAATCTCCTATTCTATACTTATTATTACTCTATAGTTCTTATTTTAGTATGGCACATTTGACATAAATAGTCAATGGTTGGTCTGGATATGTTTTCAAATAGAGAATTCAATAGAAGACTCATTGCGCTCAATCGCCTACTTAATGGAGCAATTGCTACAATTTGCTAGTTGGGATTTTGCTCAAAAGTAAGATTGGGGAGGTGAAAAGTATGAGTCTTGCATAGGTGTATTCTACTGTAGCCATTTTTTCACTCATGGGGGACCAGTCAAACGTCAAGTTTTGCATGGCGACATTTGGTTTTGCCGATTTCTTCACTTATATTAGCCCATAGGAGCTCCTTTCACTAATTGCTCGCACTAATGCAAGCAACTTTTCGGAAGCTTTTTCCGTTGATGTTGATCATTATTGTGCGTGGATAAGCCCACCTAAAGCAATTATTGCTCTTTTAAGGCTTGGGAAGGTTTGATCCCACCCATCAAACGGCCGTTATCCTCGACATCGATATGTTTCACGCAATGCTTAATACCATAGAAGAGCTCGAAGAGCACTATTTCTCTCATCACCCTGAAGAACGAAAGATCAGAGATGCTGAACTAGAAGCCCTTGAGGAAGAACAATGAGCAAACTTGATAAACCCACCAGAGAAAAAGATGAGCTCACCGCTAACTATAAAGAAGAAGAGCTTGAGGAATCTGAGCTAACGGAAGAAAAGCCCAAGGCTTAAACTTATTGTTACCACTAACCTCTCAGTACTTATTCTGAGCCTGATACCGCTTCACGCGCAATATGGATAAACAAATCAGTAAGTCACAGTAGAATAATCGAACTCAATAGCTCCTGATAAAAGTAAAAACCCCTTGACTTTGCATAAGGGCTGACTATAGAACTCCTATACTCAGCCCTTAACAAATCACAAGGTGAAAAATGCTTACAGGAAGAACAAATGAGTTGCACAATCTTGAAAAGATCTTTAATAGTAAGGAAGCTGAATTTATTACGATTTATGGACAAAGGAGAATAGGAAAGACCTACCTAATAAGACAATTTTTCTGAAAAATGGCGGCGAATTGCCCAAAAAACCATGAAATATGGCAATAGACATGACAGTTTCCACCTATTTCTACAAACACCAAAGGGGTGCCCACTTCTAAATAGTGATTATTTGAGTATTTCAGGAAGCTTCTTAAGAGCCTCAACAAAGGGATGAACTACTATGGCATCATGGTACTCATAGCGTTTACCGCCATATAAAAGGTGTACTTTAGCTTCAGGATAGTCAGAATGAAACTTACGCAGGCCACGCAATGCTTTCTTCTCGATGGTTTCTCCACGCTTAATTTCAAAAGCATGTAAGCCATTTTTTCCGCTCAGTACAAAAT
>SDBV01005564.1_pt1 | contig 17740 bp, 18 predicted proteins | sample 2277081 | NCBI WGS metagenome assembly SDBV01 (sample SAMN10402039, study PRJNA504765) | marine sediment metagenome | isolation source: marine sediment core GS10_PC15, 223 cmbsf | place: Arctic Ocean: Southern Knipovich Ridge | collected 2010 | reverse complement strand
CCGCTGACATCGCCAGCGTCAAAAAGTTCCTCGATCATCTCAAGAAACGCTTCTACCTCTACCGGCGATCTCGCACTCTCGACCGTCCTTTCATCTGTTCTTATCCCCGTCTTATCCGACAGAACCGTCTTCGCAGTTTCACTGCCCTTGCTTTTGTCGCCTGACTTTAGCATCAGCCCAACCGTAATAACCAGCACTACAACTATCACCGCCGCAACAGCCATGATAGCTCTCTTAATGGTAAAAATTTTATGCCCTAATTTATGTTCCAGGCCGAGATCGCTTTCTTCATCCAAGCCGGTATCATCGGCCATCTGCTGGCGCACCTTATCCATCGCCCGCTGGGTTGCATCGGTGGCCGGCTTTATCTGCGCGATCTCGTTTAGCCTTCGCAGTATTTTTCTTTCGTCAAAATCCGACATCAGTACTCAAGCCCCATATTCTCGCCTGCCCTTAATATTTTTCGAAGTTTCACCATCGCCCTGTGGCACAGTGCACGAACATGATGAGAAGTCATCCCCAACTGCTCGGCGATCTCATCGTTGCTCTTTTCCTGGATATGCCGCATAACAAACGCCTCGCGTCCCTGGCCTTTCAATTTTGCTATGCCGTTTAATATCTCATCTAACTCCTCCCTGCGAACAAGTTCGGTAAGCGGTGACGGCTCTGTTGTCTGTTGCGCAGGCGCCTCATCAAGCGGCGCATGCTTTGGCTTGTTCTTTCGCCAATCGAACGCGAGATTTATCGCTGTTCTGCGCACATATCCGCTCGGGTTTACCACACGGTCGATGTTACGAGCCAGGCGTAATTTCAAGAAAAGTTCCTGCATAAGTTCCTCGGCTGCATCTTCACAGAGCGTGATCCGCACAAAAAGCGCATGCAGATCGCCTCCGTCCCTGTCCAATATCTCAAGAAGTTTATTACGATTATTTGTCAAATACACATCCTCAGGAGTCGCTTAACCTCACCGGCTACCATTATAGACTGAATAACGGTGCCACGCGCAACGGTAATTTTCGCGGTTCTGTTAAATTTTCGGCTATATACGCCCAAAGTCAACAAAAAAGGGGTTTATCCAGTTTATCGCAGGCAATCTAAATGGCAATCCTGTATAAATCATGAAATTTCGAAAGTTTTTTGAAGAAAAGTACGGGGTTATGTGTATATTGTTATGAAAACACGTAATTTTGGTCTTATAGTTCCGGGCAAATTAAGGAATTTTTCGTCGTGGAATGTGTTCTTACAGATGAATATGCAGCGATCCAGCGCTGTCGCAGGGGATCGCCGGAGGCGTTTGGGGTGATCGTCGAGCGGTACAGAAAAGATGCGTACTTTATTGCGCTGGGTTTGGTCGGCAACCGCGAGGATGCGATGGACCTTTCGCAGGAGGCGTTTTTCCGGGCGTATTACAACATCAAACGGCTCAATCCGGAGCGGAAATTCTTCCCGTGGTTCTATCAGATACTGCGAAATCTCTGCTTTAGCCATCTGCGGAGGCGCAAACTACGCCAGTCAAAATCCCTTGACAACGTTGACGAATCGAACTGCGCAAGCCAGGTAGGCCAGTGGTTCGACCCCGAAGCCGTAGCCGAAAGAAACGAGAACAAAGACAGGGTATGGAACGCGTTAGGTAAGCTCGATGACAAACATCGAGAGGTAATAATATTAAGACACTTTCAGGGGCTGTCGTATGAAGAAATGGCCGAAAGGCTTTTCTGCAGACCGGGGACAGTTACCAGCAGGCTATACTATGCCCGCAAGAAACTGAAAGAAATTCTCACCCTTAAGGGTGGTAAACTCCGCGGTGAAAAATAATTCGTGTTTGTAAAAGGTACTAACCGCGTAAATAAGGAGTTTTTAAGTGATCGGTTTTAGAATAAGCCAGGAAAGGAGGTCATAAAAATGACTTGCCGTGATTACAAGGACCTTATGATGGGGTACCTTGACGATGAACTTGACGCCCCCGACAGGGACAGGTTCCAGGGGCACTTAGCTGGATGCGATGATTGTAAGAAGGAGCTTAAAGAGTTCGAGGATCTTAAGCGCATCACCGACGATATGGAACTGTGCCAGCCGGAGGACAAACTCTGGGAGCAATACTGGCAGAGCATATACAACCGGATCGAGCGAAGCGTCGGCTGGATCGTTTTTTCATTAGCGGTGATCCTTCTTTTAGTGTATGGTGGGTTCAAGTTCATCGAGGAGGTGATCAAGGATCCGACCGTCGGTTTACTTTGCAAGATCGGACTGATCGGCTTGATCGTCGGCACCGCGATATTGCTCGTTTCGATAGCGAGAGAACGACTGTACATAAGAAAACGGGATCGTTATAAAGATGTAAGGAGATAAGCAGATGATAATATCAACAACGAATACGGTAGATGGTAAGAGGATCGTAAAGCACTTAGGGCTGGTCCGCGGCAATACGATACGGGCCAGGCACATCGGCCACGACGTCATGGCAGGGCTGCGAAATGTCATAGGCGGCGAGATCACCGACTATACCAAGATGATGGCTGAGTCGCGCGAACAGGCACTCGACAGAATGATCGAAGAAGCAGAGAGCAAAGGCGCAAACGCGATAATCGGAATGAAGTTCGCAACATCAATGGTAATGCAATCCGCATCGGAAATACTCGCATACGGAACAGCCGTAGTCGTCGAGTAATAACTAATATGTACAAATGAATGGAGGCTTTATGGACGCTGTCAAAGAATTTTTGAAACCGGAGCTTGTTTGGTTCCTGGTAGGTATTGTGCTGCTTGTTATGGAGTTTGCGATGCCGGGGCTGATCATATTTTTCTTCGGCGTAGGAGCATGTGTAGTAGCGGCGATATGTTTCTTTGCGGATATCTCGCTCAATGCACAGTTGATAATCTTTATCATTTCGTCGGTGGTGCTGCTGGTATGCTTGCGAAAATGGCTCAGAGGTATTTTCGTAGGGCACACTACATCCAAGCAGGATATGACCGCGAACCTTGAAGAATTCGCCGGCAAAAAAGCGGTCGTGATAAAGGACATCAAGTCGAACATAACAGGTAAAGTCGAGCTAAACGGTACCAACTGGAAAGCCGAAGCCGACCAGGAGATCGCAGAGGGAACTATTGTTGAAATCATTGGAATGGATAATTTAACGCTAAAAGTAAAAGCATTGTAAAAGGAAAGGGTTTTACCATGGACAAACTAACAGTCATACTTATTGCATCAATCGTATTCGCGATCGTCATCTTCTTCAAGACTATGCGAATTGTTCCGCAGAAAATAGCCTTCATCATCGAAAGGCTCGGCAAGTATTCAAAGACACTCGAAGCCGGTCTCCATATACTGATCCCGTTCATCGATAAGATCGCGTACAGGCACACCTTAAAGGAGCAAGCTGTTGACGTTCCCCCGCAAGCCTGTATCACCAAGGACAATATCGCTGTGGAGGTCGACGGCATCTTGTATATGCAGGTCATAGATGCCGTAAAGGCTTCCTATGGCATCGATCATTACAAGTTCGCAGCGACACAGCTTGCCCAGACGACCATGAGAAGTGTGATGGGTAAACTCGATCTCGACAAAACCTTCGAGGAAAGAGACATCATCAACAGCGCTATCGTCGATGCCGTTGACAAAGCCTCTGACCCATGGGGCGTTAAGGTTACCCGTTACGAAGTTAAAAATATCTTACCGCCGCAGAGCATTAAGGACGCGATGGAAAAGCAGATGCGTGCCGAACGTGAAAAACGCGCTACTATCGCCGAGTCCGAAGGTGACCGTCAAGCCAAGATCAACCGCGCAGAAGGTGACCGACAGGAAATGATCGAACGTTCCGAAGGTGAAAAACAGAAACGCATCAACGAAGCCGAAGGCCGCTCCGCCGAGATACTATTGGTCGCAGAAGCAACCGCCAAGGGCATCAGAGAGATCGCCTCTGCCATAAATCAAGATGGCGGCATCAACGCGGTCAACCTGCGTATCGCAGAGCAATACCTAAACGAATTCGGTAAACTCGCAAAGACGAATAACTCGCTGATCATCCCTTCGAATCTTTCGGATGTAGCGGGAATGATCGCTGCTGCATCTTCGGTGATCAAGAGTCAGGACAAAACCGAAAACGCCGCGTAATAAAAACGTCTTAGAATCTTGATAGCTATTTGCAGAAAGTCGCTGCTTGCATATTCGGACGATTTCTGTGAGAATGCGGCTTATGCAAATAGCTATGATAGATGACAGGATCGTGGATATCAGGGAACTGGATCCGGCGTATATGGATCGCGGGACCTTTTTCGGCGACGGGGTCTATGAAGTCTTGCGCAGCTATGACGGGCGTATTTTCGCGTTAGATGACCATCTGGAAAGATTCGCCAGGAGCCTTAGCGAGGTCAAGATAGAGGGCGTGGATATTGACGATGTACGCCAGCGGGTTTTGACAGCGTTCGAGCGGGCGGGTATCGCAAACGCAAAGATCTACTTCCACATTACAAGAGGTTCGGAGCCGAGAAGCCATGTCGGCAGCAAAGGGCTCAAGCCGAATTTCTTCCTCACAGTAACCGAATTGCCCGATGACAGCCAGAAAAAGGCCGCTGGGATCAAGGTCGCCACGCACCCGGATTGGCGGTGGAAGCGATGCGATATAAAGTCGTTAAACCTTATGGCTAATATACTTGCGAAAATTGAGGTCGAAAAAACCGGCTGTGAGGAGGCGATACTGGTCGATGATAACGGTCAGATCACCGAAGGAGCGGGATCAGCCTTCTTTATGATCGATACCGCCGCTAAAACGCTCGTTACGCGCCCCCTCGGACCGGAGATACTGCCGTCTATAACGAGGAAGGTGGTACTGCAAGTAGCGGTAAATGCGTCCCTTACGGTCGCAGAAAGGCCGATAACGCCCGCCCAAGCCAAAGCCGCCGACGAACTCTTCATAGCCGTTACAACACAGGATATCGTCCCGGTAACCGAATTTGACGGCGTCAAGATCTCTGCCGGAAAAGCCGGCAAATACACCCAGATCCTAATGGCTGAGTTCACAAAAATGGTCTCTTTAGAAGTATAATACGGTTTTTCAGGTGTGTTAACTGGTTTTAAAGAAAGTAACCCCCATTTCTGGCCGATATTCATGTATGTACTGTTCGCGCAGGGTGCGCGCATTTTGTATTTTACAGGAAAAACAGATGAAAAAGGCGTTTACGTTAATAGAAATACTGATAGTCGTCTCGATCCTCGGCATCTTAGGAGCCATAGTATTCCCCGAGTTCCAGGCCCACGCCCAGCAGTCAAGAGAAGCAGCAGCAAAAGACAACCTGAGAATCTTCAGGAACGCTATTGCGATCTATACCGCCGAACACAATGGTATCCCACCGGGATATGTTAATGGTAATTTGTTTCCTGGTACCGTTGGCGGACTTATGCCAATGACACCTCAATTAACGGGTACTACCGATATAATTGGCGATATTAGTAAAGACAGATATGGCCCCTACCTCAGTGAAATACCAGAAAATCCACTACCGAAAGATCTGCCTCAACTACCCTTCAATAGCATACTAATACTCAACGAAGGTGACAGCTTCCCGGAACCGGACGGCGCTTATGACTGGATATTCCACCCGGTAACCAAAGAGATCCGACTTGATTGTCCCGGAACCGATAGCGAAGGGGTCAATTATTACGATTATTAGTGACCCTTCCAGACAGGCTATTCTACTTTCGTAAATATCAGTTTCCCCTGCGGAGAACCACCGGGTTTAGAGGCCATCTTTACAGGATCGGGGACATAGGCTGTATAATCCGGAACAGAATTCCACAAGGCAATCCAGGTTTTACCGTCTTCTGAGACAACCCCCATGAAAGTATCTGATGCGCTTCCGTCAATTATCCGTCCTCCCATCTCCAGGCGTATATGCGCCATCACTATCTCTACAATTAACTCGCGGGAATCCGGTGAATACTGAACGGTCCATTGACCCGGTTCATAAATACCCTTACCGCCTTTTTTTAGAGGGACTCTCCTGGTCTGGCCGGGAACGATACGCCGATTTCCCATATTGATAACGGCGCTTGAGATCGTACCATCCTCTTCAAAGGTGATCTTCCATTTGCTTCTATTGGCCTTCCATGTGCCCGCCATTGATGCCGGGAACTTACCTTCGCCATCAATGATCACTTCCACCGGGTTTAATGTCTGGCAACCGGTAAGACAGGTCAGTACTAACGTAACAGCTAATAAAAATAAACAGGACTTCTTCATGATCTTCTCCATAAATAATTCGCATTTGCCTCTTGATATTTTGTATAGGCTCACACACCAAAGAACCACGAATGGACACAAATACACACTAAGCTAAGTGCCTGATAAGGCTTGTCATTCCGCTCTTAGCTGTCATTCCTGCATGTTTTGGCGCCGAATCCACATTAAAAAATCCTTGTAAATCCGTAGTTGCTGTTGTTGTAATAATTATAGTATAAATCCTGTTATCCTGTCAAAATATTAATCCGCATCATCCGCGAAATCTGCGGTTAAAAATTAGTGCTCGTTGGTGTTTATTCGTGGTTCCTTTTTTTGGTTGCGACTCGACCGCCCTAAGCTAATTCGTGGTTCCTTTTACAGAATTATATATAAAGATGAAAATAAGTCAATAAAAAAACGAGGCAGGTAAACCTGCCTCGTTTTATTCGACTTTTTTAAGTCTTCTGTGTTGGCCGCAATTATTTCTTGCGACGCAGGAACAGACCACCAAGACCCAGCAGAGCCATTGTCATCGGTTCAGGAACAACTGTAATTGTTCCGAGAATTGTGGCAATGCCAGCACCCTGAGCTAAGGCACCAACATCATAAGTACCAGCCGCAGTACCAGCAGCGACATCGACCTCGAAGGTGAAAATCGAACCAACACCAAACAGAGTGGTGGTTCCGTCTGAAGAAGTAACATTCTCGCCTCTGTCCATCACGCCATTTTCAGCCCATCCATTCATAGGATTGGGGATCACAAAGACTGCCAACGCAGAGCCAGGGGTAAACACACCAGCCGCACCTGCTGTAGCTGTACCACCCAAGCTAAGACCCGCATCGACATCTGGTTGACCAAGCATCACGGTGAAATTCCTCTGGTTCTCGCCAAGAGGATTGACAGCATCAATAAGGTCAGCACCAAGGTTAAGAACAGCGGTTTCACCTGCATTAACTGTTACGGACGACATAGTGAAGCCCGCGCTGGCCAACGAGGCCATTCCTACTACCAACATTAAAACAACTAATTTCTTCATCATCTTTCTCCTTACTATAAACATTAACATTCGAATGTTCCGCCAGCTACGCCGCCGACGGTCAGTTTAACTTTAATTAACAATTAATTTACGGTACATCAAGACAATCACCCGGAATACCAGGGCCAGTAGGACCCCAAGTAACGGGATTAGGCTCTAACGTACCCCAGCTATTAGCAAGTAATGCAAGGTCATTCGTACCAACGTACTCGTAACCGGTAAATGTGTAACCTTGTTTGGCATGGTCAAAGTCAGCACAAATACCCGGTATACCACCAGAGTCTATAGTGGCTATACCATCACCGACAGGACCCCAAGTAACGTTATCAGGCTCTAACGTACCCCAGGCATTAGCAAGTACTGCAAGGTCATTTGTACCAACGTACTCGTAACCGGTAAATGTATAGCCCTGTATGGAGGCATCAGCATCACCATAGCAATGTCTTGATATCCATACGTCAGGGCTGACCTCTTCACCACACCAGCACTCCGGACCTTTTCCATCGATACGCCCGATCAATACACCCATAGCAACCCACTGATCATAATCAGGATGAGCCGCTGGGAAACAAGGGGGGTCCTCTATTGGTCCATCGATCGTCACATCTGTAATTGCAGGATCGGCATCATCAAGATTACTGGCAATCACACTACCAACTACACCGCTTGGAGGACCGCGAAGGCCATCTGCAGTAAGCGTAACAGTAGCAGCGCCGCCTGGAGCCAAATCGGTCTGGATCGTGATCAGGCCATCTGGATCACTTGTGAGAGGACCTGCGCCCTGACCGCCACCTGTATCGAGTACACCACACGAAACAATAGCTATATTACCTGACACAAATTCACCAGGTAAGCCATCTTTCGCCAGACCATGACCATCACCAAGGCCTTGACCAGGGTTGTCGTACAGGTAATCGATGTTCGCGTTAAACGCTGCCAACTGAGTATTGGAGCCGGTGATATTGGCACCAGTTACTTCCACCCTGATCGCGACGCCACGCGGGGCAACATCTGAACTGTACGAGATCGTAAACGTCCCGTCAGTAGGATTCGGCTGACTAATAGCAAAAACCATATCCGCCATCGCCGGAGCGGCCATCATCATAACCGCCACCATTAATACAATCTTTTTCATAAAGCACCTTCCTTTCTCTTCTCTCTTAAAACAACGTTCTCTATTATAATACCAGCGTGGGAAACACACCCTCACTGGCCTCTTGGCAGTACACACCCTGCAACAGCAGGGACTTGCATACTGGTATATTAACAGAATCGCTCTATCAAGGCAAGAAAAAAATTGAAAAAAACGAAAATTTTTTGCAAATTTGCGAAAACAATAGATAACCCATATCCAATACCCCCTCTCTGAGGGCCTATTCGCCGATTTTCGGCATTTTCTTATGTATAAAAAAGTTTTTTATCGGACAATTTTATTTGTCCGTCAGCAGTAAAATGGTACAATATCCGCATGAAGGCACTGAAATTTCTGCATGGACGTCTGATATTTATCCGCCTGTTAATGCTGGCAGCGATGGCCGCTTTGATCTGCATCGGGGTCGCCATGATATACGCCTCGGGCAACCCCGCCGAAGATGCCGTTGACGCCGCCACCAGCCCCCGCGCATGGCAAAAGCAGGTCATTTACGCACTCTGTGGGATAGCTATCCTCATCGCTATGAACCTCGTCGATTACCGCTGGCTGGGCGTAACCAGCTACTGGACATACTCAGCTATCCTGGTTCTGCTCGCGGTTCTGCTGTTGGATAAATTCATCGATATTCCTTTCGTTCCACTGATAAACGGCACCCGAAGATGGATACGCATCCTCCCCGGCATCGACGTAAAGGTACAGCCATCCGAATTCTGCAAGATAGCCTACATCCTCGCGTTGGCCTGGTATCTGCGTTTTCGCAGCAATTATCGTAAGATCAGCGGTCTTATCGGACCTTTCGCCCTGACCCTACTGGCGATAGTCCTGATCCTGTTCGAGCCGGACCTCGGAACCGTAATGCTCATGATGCCGATCCTCTTTGCCATGCTCTTCGTCGCCGGAGCAAGGGTAAAGCACCTCCTTATAATAGTATTGTTAGCCGTAGTGGTCAGCCCGGCCCTGTGGCATTTCATGCGGCCGTACCAGCGGCTGCGGATATCAAGCGTACTCCTTCAGAATGACTACGTTTTCGCCCAAGCCGAAAAACACCCCTACCTCGCAAAGGTACTCGCCGGCGGACGCGACAACCTCAGCAGATGGGAACGCAACCAGGGATACCAGCTCATACACTCAAAATACGCCATCGCATCCGGCGGAATATGGGGTTTCGGCTTCCGAAAAGGCCCGTATATGCGGTATGACCTGCCGCCCGAACGCGACAATGATTTTATATTCGCCATCATCGCCCATCAATTGGGCCTTATCGGCTGCATGGTAACGCTCGGTCTCTACGGCGTCATCGTCTGGTGCGGCATCGAGATTGCATGGCACAATACCGACCCGTTCGCCAGGCTGGCATCTGTCGGTATAATCGCGATGTTTGCGGTCGAGGTGATCGTAAATGTTGGCATGACATTGGGCCTTATGCCCATAACCGGCCTGACCCTGCCGCTGGTAAGCTCCGGCGGCTCGAGCATGGTCGTCAGCGTCATCGCGATCGGCATCCTGAACAACATCGGCAAATGGCGACCCTTCAGCGTAGCCGGCAAATCATTCGAAAACCATGGATAACTAAAACTTTTGGAAATAAATGAGATATCGAAAAACCACATGGCTTTTCCTGTTGGCCATAGCGACAACAATTACTCTGGCAAGCATCTATTTTTTTGGCAAAAATGCGCCCGCCCGGACAGAAATTCGTCATATTGTTTTTATCAGTATCGATACATGCCGTGCGGATCATCTTAGCTGCTACGGTTATGCCAGAAAGATCACCCCTAATATCGATGCCATTGCCGAAAACGCCACGCTTTTCGAAAACACGATCTCCTGTATACCACAGACGCTGCCGTCCCACTGCACAATGATGACCGGCAAAACCCCGTTATGCCTCGGAATACATGAAAACCTCGGTTACAAACTGGGAGATTCGAATGAAACGCTTGCTGAAATTTTGCATGATCAAGGATATGTAACCGGTGCGATCGTCAGCTCCTTCGTCCTCGATTCGCAGTTCGGCCTTGACCAGGGATTTGACAGCTATAACGATCAATTCGAAAATGCAATAAACACTTCTAACTATAGCGAACGCAGAGGTGATGAGGCAAGCAGCCTCGCGATTCAATGGCTTCAAGAGCGCAAAGACGACAGGTTCTTTCTGTTTTTGCATTATTTTGACCCTCATTTCAGATACACACCCCCTGAACCGTATTCTGTGGAATTTGCAGATGATCTTTACGCAGGGGAAATAGCCTATACAGATCATTGCATCGGGCAGGTAGTCGATAAGCTAAAAGAGCTGGGGCTGTATGATTCCACACTGATAATTATTGCCGGCGACCATGGAGAGATGCTGGGCGAGCATGGAGAAGCCGAACACGGTTTTTTCATTTACCAGAGCGCAATAAAGGTTCCATTGATCGTAAAGATGCCTGGCCAGAGTCAGCCAAAAAGAACTGATCGCCTGGTAGGACTAATAGACATAGTACCAACCGTGTGCAATCTGCTTGGTATAGAAGAACCTAAGCCCATTCAGGGCCATGATCTCTCCGGCTTTCTGTTAAAGGGTCAGGAACCCGATGAGAACAGGTACATATATTGCGAAAGCTTTTTGCCTACAAAACACAACGCAAACGCTCTGCTGGGTATGGTAACAGACGGCTGGAAATACATCCAGACCAATCGCCCCGAACTGTACGACCTGATCGCTGATCCAAAAGAAACAAAAAATCTGATTAATGAGGAATCCAAGAGAGCGCATATATTGCGAGAACACCTTAAGCTGGCCATGGAAGAGCGATCACATGACGATTCAAACAGCGAACACGAAATGGACGCCGAAGGCAGAAAGAGGCTTGAATCACTTGGTTACATCGCCAGCATTCAGGTTGACGACAGCCTGGAATTCGACGAGAACAAAGACGACCCGAAAGACGTTATAAAGTTTCAGAACATTAAAGCATATAACGATATGGCAATAGCGCTTGCAAACCAGGGTAAGTTAGATGAAGCAGTTGCCGCATTCAAAGATATCATAGAACATTACGAAAAAGTTCAGATCACACACAGCATGGCAAATTTACATGTCAGCCTCGGCACCGTACTGAAAATGCAGGGGAAACCTCAAGAAAGCACTCTACATCTCAGCAAAGCCATTGCGTTGTATCGTGCTGAATTAAAAGCTAAACCAAATTCAGCATCGGAGATCTGCCCGCATCTTGGCAATACACTTGCTTCAATGGGAGATTTCAAGGGCGCCTCTGAAGCTTTCGCGCAAGCACTTGCATATAACAAAAATCCACAAAACTTTCAGAATCTGGCAAGATCACTTGAATATCAGAGACTTTACGATCAGGCCGCAGCGGTATTGGGCCAGTGGTTAAAATATGAGCAAAATCATGGATCTGAGGCCAATGTTGCCAGATTAAAAAACCGTATCGAACAATTGAAATCCAAAAAAACACAAGGTAATTAACGATTATGCTAACTATTATAATTACAATACTGACGGTTCTCATACTACTGACACTGGGCTTCCTGATCTGGCTGATAAAGACAAGTTCGGCGGCCAGACGCGACATATCCGCCCAGAGCGCATCGCTCGGCTTGCTCCAGCAGCAATTAGAGGGGATGAAAGGTTCTCAGGACAACTTTCGCACCACGCTCGAAAAGAACCTCCAATCCGGACAGCAGGATGTCGGCAAGCACCTCCGCTCCAGCCAGGACGTCCTGACAAAGCTCCACACCCAGATCGGCCAGTTGAAAGGCTCCAGCGACCAGATGCTGCAATTAGGCACCGACGTCCGCAGCTTGCAGGATATTCTCAAAAACCCCAAACTCCGCGGCCAATTAGGCGAAATGTCTCTCGAAAAAATACTCTCCGAGATACTCCCAGCCGGCAGCTTCTCGCTTCAGCACCATTTCAAGAATGGTAAGATCGTCGACGCACTCGTCAATATGCCCGATTACTCCGTCCCCGTTGACGCTAAGTTTCCGCTGCCCGCTTTCGAAGCCATGATAAAAGCAGAAACCGAGGATCAGCAAGCCACCCTCCGACGCCAGTTCCAGCGGGACATCGCCAGCCACATCGACAAGATCGCCGCAAACTACATCAACCCCGACGAGGGAACGCTCGATTTCGCCCTGATGTACATCCCAGCCGAAAACGTCTATTACGAAACCATCGTAAAATACCCCGCAGACAAAACCGATGTACTAAGCTATGCACTCGAAAAGAAGATCATCCCCGTTTCGCCTAACCTCCTCTACGCGTACCTGATGACGATAGTGATGGGCCTCCACGGCTTGCAAATAGAGAAACAGGCCTCCGAGATACGAAAGAACCTCCGAAAACTGGTAAGAAGTTTTTCCGATTTCGGAGGTAAGTGGAACGTACTCGGCAAGCACCTCAAAAATGCCGCCGCCCAATACGATGAGGGCCAAGCCAAATTAGATAAATTCACAATGGAACTCGACCATATTCAATCAGACTCAGACAGCAAAGCATGAATCGCCGACGGTCAGTTTAACATTAATAATTTACATTACGGTACATCAAGACAATCTGCCGGAATACCAGGGCCAGTTGGACCCCAAGTAACGGGATTAGGCTCGAACGTACCCCAGGCAGTAGCAAGTACTGCAAGGTCATCGGTACCAACGGCCTCGTAGCCGGTATAAGTTAAGCCTTGTATCAAACCATCAGCATCACCATGGCAATGTCTTCCCGAACCACACCAGCATGCGGGTCCCCCACATTCAAATCCCATAGCTTGACCGACAGCGATCCACTCATCAAAATCCGGATGACCCTCTGGGAAACAGTATGCGTAGGCGCCGCAAATATCAATGGTAAACGGGCCATCGCTTTCATCAGATACGGCCGGGTCGTCAACATCGAAGATCCTGATAAGACATTCATCGGAACCTATCAGTGGCACGGTCCAGTCATATTGTTCGTTGTTAGCAGTACTTGCCTCAATTACGGTCCACCCCGCACCGTTGTCATCGGAGTATTCAAGTGATACGTTACTGATCGATCCGGTACTTGACCAGCCTATCGGGTATGTAGTCCCTGCAGTTAAATTCTCACCACCGTTCGGGCTGGATAATGATAGCGAGTCTGGCTCAGGGCCAACCGTAACTGTTCCGACAAGGTATGGTACGCCAGCACCCTGAACCAGGACAATGACATCATAAACACCAGCAGCAGTACCGGCAGCGATATCCACCTGGAAAGACAAAACCACACCGGCACCAAACGGCTCTCCACCTGCGTGGGACGAAACAATACTCTCGAGACACTCCAACTCCCCATTGTCAGGATAGGCTTCCCACTGACCGGGGACAATTTGGACATGCAATGCAGTGCCGTCGGCAAACGCGCCTGCCGGACCCGCTTGTGCTGTACCAGCTAAGGTGACACCGGCAGCAACATCTGACACACCGATAAACACGGTGAAATTCCTCTGGGGCTCACCAGCGGTAGAACTAATATCAAAAGTGACTGTACTACCAGCACTAGCGCCTGCTACGGATGAAATTGTAAACTCCGCGCCAGCCACCGGGGCCATTGCTGCCACCAAAATGATCACAAGTACCTTCTTCATGTTCCTGCACCTCCAAAATCAAGTTGTTCCCCCACTAATACTACCCCATTATAAACGACCTTTAAGAGTTGTCAAGTGTTTTTTTTTGAAATTTTGCGATACTTTTGCAAAAACCCGCTATTTGCCCCAAGGCTACCGCATAAATAGGGGTGTTGCCATGACATTGACAAAACCCGCTTGACTAGTTACCATCTGCCTTTATGAAAAGAAAGATACTCATAGCCACAACAAACCCCGGAAAAATGGCGGAGCTTTCGGCTATGCTTGATGCTGATGTTCAGTGGGTTAGTCTGGCCGATTTCCCTGACGTCCCCGAAGTCGAAGAAGACGGCGCAACCTTCGCCGAAAACGCCCGCAAGAAAGCAACCGGCTATGCACACGCTACCGGACTGTGGACCATTGCTGACGATTCCGGCTTGGTCATAGACGCACTGGATGGAGCGCCTGGAATACGGTCGGCGAGATTCTCAGGAGACAAACCCGATGGGGCCGGTAGAACGCTCATCGACGACCGCAACATCGAAAAGGTCCTCGATCTCATGAAAGACACACCACCCGATAAAAGAACCGCAAGATTCGTATGCAGCCTGTGCATCGCCTCCCCCGAAGAAATTCTCATTGAGACTACCGGCACACTCCAGGGACAGATCGCTACCGAAAAACATGGCCGCAACGGCTTCGGTTACGACCCCATTTTTTACATCCCTCACCTCGCAAAAACCGCGGCCCAGATCGCGCCTGCCGAAAAGAACAAAATCTCCCACCGCGCAAAAGCGACCATGCAACTAAAACCACTGCTCGCACGACTGCTGTAATACCACTAGTACAGATACGGACTGAACGGCGTCCTCGGGAACGGCCCTTCCGCAGGCCCCTGAGTCATAGCCGCCCATATCCCGAATCCGACCACCAATGCCGCCAGAACCGCCAGCGCAAATATCGCCCAGAAACGCTCGTCATGAAACATGTGGCTGGCCCGCAGTGTTATGTCATGCCGATTCGGCATATGTATATGGTGAACCCAGTTTCTCATCCCTGCAACATGCATTACGCACCTCCTGTTCTTTAATCGCTAAAAACCATACTTTTATTGAACAGCCTTCACAAAGATATACGCAAACCACACCCCGTAGGTTTCATAAACCCCAAAATCCACAATAATGAATTGCCCCCTGTATTTTTTCTTTCTTGACTTCTGGTTTTGGCTTTGTTATCTAATGCCAAAGATGGATTTTGACGGAAATTGAAACATTCTAGAGACTTAAGAACTTATTGGCACTGACTTTATGGCAAAAATAGCGAAAGAAAGATCGCTGGTGATCGTCGAATCACCGGCAAAAGCGAAAACAATTAACAAGTATCTCGGAACCGATTTCGACGTCAAAGCCTCCATGGGCCACATCCGCGATCTGCCCTCAAAGGGCATAAACGTCGACATAGAAAACGACTTCAAGCCGCACTACGACATCAATCCCGGCCGCAAAAGAACGGTATCCACCCTCAAAGCCGCCGCGAAAAAATGTCACAACCTGTACCTGGCAACCGACCTTGACCGTGAAGGCGAAGCCATCGCATGGCACCTGGCCGAAATACTCGGCATACCCGAAGACAGAACATACCGCGTGGTCTTTAACTCCATCACCAAAAAAGCCATCCAGCAAGCATTCGCCGAACCCGGCAAACTGGACATGGACAAGGTAATGGCCCAGCAAGCAAGACGCATACTCGACAGGATCGTCGGCTACCAGATCAGCCCACTCCTCTGGAAAAAGGTCGCACGCGGACTAAGCGCAGGACGCGTCCAGTCTGTCGCAGTAAAAATGGTCGTCGAAAAGGAACGACTCATCCGCGCTTTCGTACCCGAAGAGTACTGGCTCATACCCGCCGTCTTTTCAACTGATTTGGGCCGCGACTATACCGGCGAGTTCAAACAGTTCCTCGATTCCGCCGAAGACGAGAAAAAAGGCCGAACCATCGCTCAGCAGAACGAATGGTTCGCAGCCCGCAGCGCATTCAAAGCCCACCTGCACAAAGTAAACGGCGAGAAATTCGAAGTCGATAATACCAAAAGAGCAAACGATATCTTCGCCGCTCTAAAGGGAGCCGAGTTCAAAGTCGCAGACATTAACGTCACACGCGTAACTTCCAGACCCTCAGCACCGTTCATAACATCCACCCTCCAGCAAGCCGCAGCCAACCGCCTCGGTTTTACAACCAAAAGAACAATGTCCGTCGCACAAAAACTATACGAGGGCATGGACTTAGGCTCTATGGGTTCACTCGGCCTCATCACCTACATGAGAACCGACAGCACCCACCTGTCCCCCGAGGCCCTTACCTCAGCCAGAAACTACATCGCAAATAATATCGGCAGCCAATACGTCCCGGAAAAGCCAAACCTATACGCATCCAAAAAAGGCGCACAGGAAGCTCACGAAGCCATCCGCCCGACCGACCCGGACCTTACGCCAAAAGATATCAGATCATTCCTCACAGACGAGCAGTACAAACTTTACGACCTGATATGGCGAAGATTCGTCGCCTCCCAGATGGCGCCGGCACAATGGGACACCACCGCCGTAGAGATCGAAGCCCCCACCGCAATCGGCCCATGCAGATACAGAACCACCGGTCGCGTCCTCGTCTTCGACGGGTTCACAAAAATATGGAACTCCAATTCCAACGACCCGACCTTACCGCAAATGCAGCCCGGCCAGACCCTCGCTGTGATAGACATAAATGCCCAGCAGAACTTTACAAAACCGCCGGCAAGATACTCCGAAGCATCACTCGTAAAGGCCCTCGAAAAGGAAGGCATCGGCAGGCCGAGCACATATGCCTCGATCATCAGCACGATACAGGACAGAAAATACGCCGAGAAGATAAGCGGACGCTTCCACGCTACCGACATCGGCGAGGTCGTCACCGACAAACTCTCCGAGTTCTTCCCAAAAGTAATGGACATAGCATTCACCCGCCACATGGAAGAGCAGCTCGACAAGATCGAAGAGCAGCACCTCGACTGGGTAGAGGTACTCAAAGAGTTCTACGTACCCTTCAAAAAGAACCTCGACAACGCAACCGAAGAAATGAAGCACGCAAAAGCCGAAACCACACCCAGCGACTACAAATGCCCCGACTGCGGCGAGCCAATGGTCTACCGCTTCGGCAAGAACGGCAAATTCCTAAGTTGCTCCGTATATCCAAAATGCAAATTCGCCTGTCCGTGCGACCGCGAGGGCAAAATGCTTCAGCCGAAAGAGTCCGACGAGAAGTGCCCCAACTGCCAAAAGCCCATGCTGTTCAAAACCGGCCGCTTCGGTGACTTCTTAGGTTGTTCCGGTTACCCCGAATGCAAAACCATTCTAAACGTCGATGAAGACGGCAACGTCCTGCCGCCCAAACCGCCCGCCAAACCAACCGGCATAAGATGCCACAAATGCAAAACAGGCGAGTTCGTAATACGCCAGGGCAAAAAGAATACCTTCATGGGCTGCAACAAATTCCCAAAGTGCAAAACGATCGTCAGCATGAAACAGCTCGACAACCTCATACAGTTGCAGAAAGACGGCAAATGGCCGCCGGACACAATAGAAAAAGCCGATGTATTGCTCGGCAGAAAAAAAACGAAGAAGAAAACCGCCAAGAAAAAAACGACAAAAAAGAAATAACCGAAATGGCTAAAAGCAAAAACGACAATACAAGGACAGACGCCTTCGAGACCGTCGA
>SDBV01005563.1_pt1 | contig 17746 bp, 16 predicted proteins | sample 2277081 | NCBI WGS metagenome assembly SDBV01 (sample SAMN10402039, study PRJNA504765) | marine sediment metagenome | isolation source: marine sediment core GS10_PC15, 223 cmbsf | place: Arctic Ocean: Southern Knipovich Ridge | collected 2010 | reverse complement strand
AAGAGATCATTTATAGTAAACTTACCACGCTGTAGTTTACTCTGGAGGAACTCTGGGTCGCCATTGGCAATAGCCTGTGGGAGATTCACCTTTTGTTGTCGGATCTGATTTAAGATATTCTCCATATTCTCTATCGAGACGTATGTAGCACCTTCCATCTGTGCCTTTTTAAAAAGAGCTGCGCTCTTAGCCGCGAAGCGGCGCGCGGGGGCGGAGCCCCGCTTGAAACTAGCGTGCTTACTGCAATGGCCAGTAGCCAAGTAGCTGGCCGCACTACTTTTGAAGGAATGACTCAAATAGCCGCGTATTTTCTCTGCAGCTCTACCTTGAAGCAAAGAAGTATCGGTCTTATTCATCAAAAGCTTTACAATATGCCACTGATCGTCCAAGGCGGCACTTTCTATTGGTAGCTGTTCATTAACTCGGACATTAGGATCTGCAGCTTCATTTAACATTAGCTGAACAATATCCGCTTTACGTGTTGCCACAGCATCGGCTAACAGTTCGGGGATAACTGGTGATCCCCGCTGAATTAAAAACAATGCATTAGTCGGGTTAGCAACCAAAACCGCAGAACGTAGAGCTTTATTACGAGAATAATGCACAGGTGCATCAGCATTGAGTAATCGTTCCAAGATTTTTGTTGCTTGTGGTTGGGTAGCTGCCACAACTAGTACTTCACCAAGATCACTATTGGAATAGTTTTCTGATTCAAGTAACCGATTTAACATTACCAAGTCACCATTTGTTACGGCAACCATTAGCATGTCGAGGTCAGCATCGTTTGCCTGGTAGAAATCTCTTACCATATCTTCATCAGATTCGTATACCGCTTCTCTACTCAAACGCTTACGGTGGATTTCGCAAGACTTACAGTAACGACCAATGTGATCACAGCGCCTACATAATTCTAGTAAATCAGCTGGTTCTAGGACGGCAGCAATTTCTTCGATCATTTCATCAGATAAATTGCTTAAGGTTTCCGGATCAGGAAGAGGTGAACCACTAGGCATCTGCCCAATAAAAGCTGGTATACTACCACAACTACAACCGTGTAAATGTGCCTTTTGATGTTTAGCCTTACAACTACAATTACTGGTCATTATTAACTATATTAACGATTTTATTTTCCAATTGCTTTTGCGGGGACCAGGCTTTGCCTGGTATCCGGCCTTCGGCCCTACTTTTAACAAAAGATACCACGCCCTTTAGGGCGTGGTATCCCGTGGTCCGCTTCGGTAAGCGGACAAAGTACAAAATCAATCACTGATGTCCTCTATGCACTGTAAGAACGCCATTCTTTATAAATGTTAGCCCAATCAGTATTCTTCTTTTTACCAGCATAAGGTACAGCTAACCGTGCAGTTACTAACTGCTGACTTAAACTATCACCTATCACGTTCCCCTTTCTATCAATACAATAGAGATTGCCTAGAACTCGACCACCCCATTTCCCCCATTTTTTTAATTCTACATATACACATTTGTTTAATACCCGTCGCTTTAAGAAATTAAGTGCCGCAAAGGAAAGTTCTTTTTCCTCGAAAGTGCGATCACTACCATCTTTTCTTCTTGGCTTTTCTGCAGTATCGATTCCTTCAAGTCTTAATTGTAATTTGATAGGGTACTTATCAATAAGAAAGACAATAGTACATGTATCTCCATCATAGCAATTGATTACCTTTGCAAATACATTTCTATTCTTTACAAGTTCTGGTATCTGTTCAGTTTCCAGGTTTTGCAGAACTTTAATCTGCTTCTTACTTGTACTATTACCCATGCTTGTTTTAAAGAATCTTTTTCTTAAACTACTTTTGTTAAAAGTAGCCGCGAAAGCGGTTTTGGTCCGCTTTTCTTAAAAGCGGTAAATCATTTTTACTGCTGACCGAGTTTTGCTCGGAATCCGGTACTTTGTTAAAAGCGGAAATTAACTTTTTCTTTGGTAAGGTTATGGAAAAACTAGAAATAAAAGGTAATATCATCCTTTGGATAATAGGTTCCCAAAAATGGCTCGTCACCTTTGAGGAATTAACCCGTGCATATTTACCTGGTAGACATCCTCATACAGATAACTCCCTATCTACAGCTACTCAAAACAAGATTCTGGCTATTTTACGGAAAATAGCTGGTGCATGGTGGATTCCCATACTAAAGAAAATGAAGAATTACCGTAAAATATCATTATCCCAACTTCAACTGTTAAAAAGATCCGGAAAAAAGCTGGGTAGCGGTAAATATGCTACTGTGTACCTCTACAATAGTTATGCTGTCAAGGTTATTAATCATCACTTTTATAAAAATCTTCCCAGGATTGATGGAAAGTTGGAAGCAAAGATACTAATTATTCTCAGGGAAAAAATTACTTATCCCTTACTGAGCCCAAATATCATAACTACCTACCAATATACACCAGATAAAAAAACTGACTATATCGTACTAGAAAAACTAGATCTAACTTTTTGGAATTATCTACAGAATGAGCCCGAGGAACGTATAGTTAAAGGAATTATTTTACAAGTTCTATTTAGTCTCACAATCTTACAATATGTATTACCAGGTTTTCGTCATAACGATCTTAAAGTAGATAATATATTACTAGACCTTACACCACGCAAGCAAAGAATCACACTACGCTATAAAAAGTATTACTGGGCTTTGCCTAGCGATATCCCATTGGTAAAAATTGCTGATTTTGATTATGCATGTATTCCCAAGCTATGTAATAATCCAAAAGTAGGTACAAGTCATGCCAGGAGTTTTGGTTGTACTGAAAAACCTAGTCAAATCTATGACACCCACCTCTTTTTGAACTCTTTGTACTCTTATCGCCGTAATCTTAGCCCCATACTCCAAGCGTGGCTCCAACAGCTCCCAGAGGCAACTAGAGGGAATGAGAATACTGCTGTAAAATTTGGTCGATTAAAAATTCCTGAAAAATGGGAAGAAACAATACGGTCCCCACTACATATACTCGCCAGCCGATTTTTTTCAGAATTTAGAACCATACGACCTATGTACCCCATGTGGGGAATTAAAAGCTAATTTTAATCTAATAAATAGACTAGCTGCCTAGTCTATTTATTATAAAGGTCGTTCGAGCGCGCACAGCCCTCGCCATTACCCTACTTTTAAAAAGAGCGCTCTTAGCCGCGAAGCGGCGCGCGGGGCTCCGCCCCGCTTGAATCTAGCATGCTGATGGCAATGGCCGCTAGGCCGAGGTTTTAAAGGACGGAACGTCCTTTATTTTTCACATATTGAAAACTTTGGAGAAATAAGAATAATAGGTAGTGTGAAACACCAACTGCACCATTCTTACGAGCTCTTCCTCCGAAATGGCAATATAGCTATCATTAGGAATTTCTGGTACATCATTAGTAATAGCACCAGAGGTATGGTGCTTGGAAAGATATTCCCATAGCACAAAAAGATACATCATCTTGAGATCGTTGGGCTTTAGGAGAAAACCCTTGGTTTTAGACGTAGCTACTGTTAACCAGCCAGCTAGTTGACCAATGTTAACCTGACGGGATTCTTCAGCCTTTCCCCCGCTTTGCTCCCCTACGACATCTAGTTCTTCAACCTTGGAACTTTCCATTAACTTTTTTAGCTGTATATCTTTAAATTATTCTAAAAAATAATCTTCCTCGCTTTCAAATTCTGAATCATCTTCAAAACTATCATAATAGTCTTCAAAATCCTCTGCTTCATCGTAATCTTGTTCTGGTGTAGGTTCCGGAGCGTAGTCTGGTGTAGGTTCCGGAGCGTAGTCTGGTGTAGGTTCCGGAGCGTAGTCTGGGCTGTCTGGTGTAGGTTCCGGATCTGACCGTTGCTTAATAGGATATTCACCAGTACGAACCTTCCAGACGAGTGAATTTAGCTCGGGGCCGAGATATATAACAGCACACGATGTTTGCGACATGATTACTGTTTGTATTTTAGAGAAAAATGATCTATAAAATCAATTTTAGGTCAAAATAGAGTGTGCCTTTACCGTGGCCCGCTTCGGTAAGCGGAGGCGACTTGGAGATGCGGAGCTACCTTTTAAAGTAGTTGATCTACTTCTTGTAGCCAGCAAAGCTGGCGTACAAAATCGGTTTTCTGAAGCATCTGGAAATACATGGCATAATAAATATTTTCTTGTGAACAAGTAATGAACACAACCACACTTTTATTTATTATTGTATTCGCCGTTCTGATTTGGTTATATGTTCAAAACTGTTATGAATCGTTTGAAATTGAACCAAATACAATTGTTGGCGGTTACCAAGCTGGTCCAGAGGATCTAGAACTTGAAGGTCCAGGAGATGCGGCCTGGTCAGGCTACTAAGGTCTTAAAAGAGCTGCGGCCAGCTACTTGGCTACCGGTCATTGCCGCGCGCCAGCTTCGCTGGCTACAAGAAATAGATCACCTACCTTTTTCTTAAAAGTAGCAGCTCTTTTTATATGTTTAGTTCGAGAGTGACCTAAACAAATAACTAAAAATACTTAATGACCGATAATACTTGGATACTTATCGCTGCTACTGACTCTCAAAGTTATGTCGCCCAAACCACAGTAAATGAACCTAATCTCATCTATCGCGCTATTAGCAAATGGCTTATTCGTGGTGGTTCTAGCAAGATCCTTAATTCGTTTTGGGAGTATATTGACCAATATGATAACGAACTAGAAGATGCGTTTCTCGACCAGCTAGTAACTCAGGCGGAAAAACGTCCTGAGGATCCACAAATCACGAATGTACGTACCAAAGATTACTCTATTGACATGACAGTCCATGCCAAAAATTCCAGTGATTCCTTTAAAACCTGCAAGGTGGATTTCGTATTGTACGTCTATTTTCAGTCACTCAAGAAAAAGCTCCGTATTGATGAACAGTCGGTTAATTTAACTATGATCCGCTCTGACGGAAAAGTTGAACACGTAACTGTTACTAGCTCGGCAAAGACACCAGCTCATCAAATGACGCGTAATAAGCGAGTTAGTAAGCGCAGTAGTAAGGTTACAGCAAGCAATACCGCAACCAATTCTGTAAAGTAGATTTAAAAAGATAAAAGTAACAAGGAATGAGTACTGAGAAGTCGATTACGCCTCAGCAGCTTAAAATTATTTTTAAATACTATAACGCATGTTGGGCAGCATTTAATTGTGATGATTTGGCATCATTATTTGATAATGACATTAAACATATTTATGAAATATCAGATCCTGAGCGCTCAGGGTGTCCCGTTGAAGATCTAACAAATATAACAAAAGGAAAAGAGAAAGTGATTCAATTATATAAGGAGCATTTGTTTGATAACATTTTTATTGAGAAAACAAGAATTGAGAGCATTGCTATTCACAATCACAATGGTCCTTTTATTACGTATGAGTTACAATACGAAAAAGAAAGATTGGTTGTATTGGAAAGTATTAATATCGGTGAGAACGGTTTAATCAAGATGATAGATCTTACTGTATGCAAAAATAGAGCTTAAGACAAGTGCTGGTAGTACACTGGAAATGGGATAACGTCCCGAATGTTGTCGGTATTTGTGACATAGCGGACAATACGCTCAAAACCAAGTCCAAAGCCAGCATGGGGAACATTTCCAAAACGTCTGAGATCTAGGTAACGTTGGTACTGTGTCTTGTCCATACCACGACGTTCGATTTCCTTTTCCAATACATCTAAGCGTATTTCGCGTTGGGATCCACCAATAACTTCGCCAATGCCTGGAAGCAGTAGATCAAAGCATGCAACTGTATGACCACCCGGTTCTTGATGCATATAGAAAGCCTTCATCTCTCGTGGGTAATGTGTAACTACAACCGGGCACTCAAAGTACTCGTCAGTTAAAAAACGCTCCTGTGCTGTTCCCAGATCATCTCCCCACTCAGGTACTGTTTCAAACTTGCACTTGTACTCACGTATGATTTCTACTGCTTTGGTATAAGTAATTCGTTTAAAAGTAGGTAGTTTCAGTGAGTGCTGCAAAACAGCTAGTTCTTCTTTACACTTTGACGATACATCCGCAACACAATGAGAGACTAATTCTTGTGCCACGGTAATCGTATCATCAAGATCATGCCAGACCATCTCTGGCTCTATCATCCAAAACTCTGAAAGGTGGCGTGGGGTATTGGAATGTTCAGCACGAAATGTCGGGCCGCATGTAAATACCTTTCCTAGCGCTGTAGCGGCCATTTCCGCTTCAAGCTGACCGCTAACCGTAAGGTAAGCTTGAGTGGGAAAGAAATCCTTACTTGCGTCAACGCGGAACGCATCTCCAGCTCCTTCACAATCACTACGAGTAATGATCGGGGTGTGGATGCTAATGTATCCACGCTGATGGAAAAATTCCATCAACGTCATCCATAACTGATGACGAATCCGGAAAACAGCTTGCATGGTATTTGTACGCATACGTAGATGGGGGTACTGTCGGAGAACGGCCATTGGAAGCTTCTTTCGTGGAAGTGGAAAGGTTTCAGCTGGACAATCCCCTACAATGGTAATAGTCTTGGCATCAAGCTCCCAATCTTGACCATGACCAACAGACTTAATGAGAAACCCTTCAATTTCTACTGACGCAAGATAATCAAGCTTTGTTAGTTCGCCATGAAACACGGCTTGGATTTCTTTCATAGTGGACCCGTCTTTAAGCCAAACGAATTGAAGCTTTCCAGCATCACCAGTGCGATGTACGCAAACCCAAGCGCGAATAATTAAAACTGTCTTTTGTGAAACTAACGTTTCTGCCTGCGAGTATATCTCGGATACGGTTAGATAGGACATTTATTTCATCTAGACTCTCCTAGATGAAATATTCAATTTTGGTACTTTCTAACAAACGTAGTCTGCTTTGGTAAGCGGAACATCTACTTTTATTCGCTACTCCTTCGGAATGGTTATCCTCGCCGCGGGTAAACATATCCATTCGCGAGCAACGATACAGTGGGCTCGAACACATCAGACGCCACACCACAATGACAAACACGTGCGAACGCACAGCGCGATCGGTTGTCGTGTGCTAGAAAGGAGGCCACCTCCGCGAGCATCTCGTTGGGAAGTGTGTCGATGTTGAGAGTATTCATTTTGGGCACAAGACTACCTTTGTTTAGACAGCATTCAGTAAATCAATTTTGTACTTTCTTAACAAGTCCTACTTTGAGAGTACCCAAGCACAGACTAGTACACTTAAACTAACGCTGACGGTGGTTATTATTTTGAGAGTACCAACTTGGCTTTTTATAGTGTCAATCTCCTGACGACGGGTGTCAAATTCTTCTAAACGAGATTGCCATGTTTTTTCAATCTGTTGAAGTTGGGTGTCGGCTTTCTGGCGTACCGAATCGAAAAAGGCCGTATTAATTATGTGGTACTCTGGTTCATTAACAATCTGGTCCACTTTTTCCTTGGCCGCATCGGCCATCTGTTTCTTGACCGTATCAAGATGTGTATCGAAAATCTGCTGCATCTGTGAATTGTCACGTAAAACGATAGGGAGTTGGGTAGCGATCCTTTCCGATACTAAACCAGGAAGTACAAGCTTTAAATAATTATTTGTACTATCTTGACGAAATTCATTGGCGTAGAATTGGTGATTGATTAGTATAGGGTGTCCCAGGTGTGACCACTTTCTATTAAAATTCATTACTTTAATGGTAAATTACTTTAAACTTACTTTATATTCCCTGATGTAATGAATAATCTAAAGATAAGCAGTGAGAATACAAATGTCTAAAGGCTATTTTTCTGCTGATGCTCAAGTATTACTCGGAGGTGGTGAGTATAAAAATATATCCCAACTAAAACCAGATGACTTTGTCCTCAACATGAGGAATGAAGCTGTCAAGGTTACAAAAGTTCATCGTTCTTTGCAAGCAAAAATGATGGAACTCCGATATCAAAATTGGTACACACCATTCTACTGTACCCCAACACTTCAGTTTCTAGTTACAATAGACGGCACAGAATTGCCAGAAATGAAATGGGTTGCAGGCAGTGATCTTGAAAAAGATATGTGTCTCACCTCAGAAAGTAACATTTATCGTAGTTTATTACCTGAAGAATTTAATGTACCATTGACTACTCCAAAAAAGGTCTTAATGCTCAAACCCAATTATAATCTCGGTCTAATCTTTGGTTTATACGCTGGTTATGGATCTATCAGCAATAATGAAATAGTGTTTCGCTTTGGTCCCAATGATAGTCTTGTAGATCAGATATCGCAACTTCTTAAGGATCTCTTTGATGCTGAGACTATGGTTGAGAAGGAGGGTTATTGCTATCAGGTAAGGACTTCTTCTACACATCTCGTAGAATTGTTCTTCGAGTTTGGTACCAAGATTACTCGTGCTATTCCTAGGAATTACTGGTCGTCTAATGAAGATTACGTGCGGGGATTGTACCATGGATTGATAGAGTATGATCCTGATAATAACGTCAGTCGCTATATCCCAGTCACCAAACAAATGGCTGAACTATTCTTGTGGGTATGTTCGTTGCTAGGGGTCTCCTTTGAGAACGATACCCCACGTATAGACAAGCGCTCAATTCAAGTGTATCCCTTATTCGTTAATCATGAGCAAGATGACTCTTACCTTGGAAAGGTGACTCAGGTAGATACCAACGCCAATTTGGAATTAAGCAGCTGGAACTTGGAGGTCGCATGTCCTACTAATAGTTTTATCGTCAATAATCTTGTGGTCCGCTCAGTGTCTCAGTCAGAATCAGAATCTACATCAGAAGAGAATATAGTCGAGTTGACTAATGAAGGTATTCCACAAAAATAGATCAAACTCGTGGCCTGCAGACTACTTTTTAAGGTGGGGTCGACACGCCTATCTGCAAGCAACAACTGAACCACATCTGCGTTACCCTTGATGCTGCTCTCTTTGATCGCATAGTTGTTGTAGGCTGTGGGGTCGACACGCCTATCAACAAGCAACAACTTCACCACCTCTGCGTGTCCGTTCTCGCTGCTCCATCGGATTGCCGCGTTGTCGTAAGCTGCAGGGTCAGCACGACCATCCTCTAGCAACAACTTCACGACGTCTGTGTGCCCATACCTGCAGCTCCATTGGATGGCATGGTTGTTGATGTTTGTGGGGTCGGCACGCCCATCTGCCAGCAGCAACTTCACCACATCTGTATGTCCATTCTCGCTGCTCAGTCGGATCGCATAGTCATTGCCAGCTGTCGGGTCGACACGTGGATCGGCAAGCAACAGCTGAACCACATCAGTGTATCCATCCTCACTGCTCAGGCGGATAGCATAGTTGACGATGTTTGCGGGATCGGCGCGTCCATCTTCAAGCAACAACTTCACTAACTCTGTGCGCCCATTCTCGCTACTCTCTTGCATAACATAATTGCTGATAGTGGGATCGACGCGTCCATCGGCAAGCAACAGCCGCACTACGTCAGTATAACCATTATGGCTGCTGAATCGGATCGCATAGTTGCATTTAGCTGTGGGGTCGACACGTCCATCGGCAAGCAACAGCCTCACGGTGTCAGTGTGTCCATTCTGGCTGCTCGCGCAGATCGCATGGTTGTCGTTAGCTGCAGGATCGACGCGTCCATCGGCAAGCAACAGCCCAACCACGTCTGCGTACCCGTAGTAGCTACTCCAGCGGATCGCATAGTTGTCCGTGGTGGTTGGGTCGACGCGTCCATCGGCAAGCAACAGCCGCACCACGTCTGCGTGTCCATTTATGCTGCTGAATCGGATCGCATAGTTGTCATCTGCAGCAGGGTCGACGCGTCCATCAGCAAGGAAGAACTTCACCACGTCTGCATATCCACACCGACACATGTACTGGAATACCGGTCTTTGGTCGAACACAGCATGTGCTACACAGTAAAACAGATTACAAACACGTGTAAAGGCACACTGCGCTTGCTTATCGTGTACTAGAAAGGAAGCCACGTAGGCAAGAATTTCGTTAGGCAGTGTATTGGTGATACTATTGTCCATCTTGATGTATGGAAGAGTCATCTCTAGAGGAATCAGTTTTCCTCTTTGGCCGCTCGCCTACCGCTTACCGAAGCGGCGGGGTTTCGTCCCGCCTCAGCTTTCTAAGAAAGGTGGGCGCGCACTATACTGTAACGACTCTGAGCGCTTCTGGACTGGTCGTTCACGTTGAGAGGATCCATACTTTGACAATGAAATTTATTGCCAGGATTTGTTTTAATATTCTACAGATTGACAATGAAATTTATAAGGATCTTTCTCCTCAAAATAATACTCTCCATCAATCAATAAGGAATTGTCCTCCTTCTGAATTGCTTTTACCCCTCCTTTAGTTACATAAACAGGAGGATTCTTTTCTAACCATTCCATATCAACCCAATGTTCACCTCCATATAAATCATATTTATTTTTACCTAGTACTTTTTCAACAATTACCCTTTTTGCTGTCCTACCAACAATTCGATATATATCTGGTGCCCTATAACAATTTCTATTGATAAATACTTTCCCAATATCTTTAGGTGTTTTTGTGGACATTTTTCTTTAAATTAAGGTTTTTTCAAATAATCAATTTTTGAAATGAAGAATCACATATCTTACTTTATTTGTAAACATCTTTTGGTCCGCTGGACCAAAAGATGCAAGTTCTAGCTTATATAATTACACAACAATCCCTTGATATTCGTCGGTGGTTTATTGGTATTGTATTGGGGAACCGTGCTGCTCTAAGCTTACTCAATAATTTTCTCGCTGTTGCTATAAATAAGTCCTGAACTCCATCTCCAGTTAATGAACTAGTATAGAAAATACCATCAATCTCCTTGTCCTTTGCAAATAATTCGGCGTCAGTTTTTACTATATCATCGTCCTTAGTTTTGTCTATCTTGGTCAATACCAGATAGAATAAACAGTTGGGACTGTGTTCTTTTGCGTTAGTATACATATTATTGGCAGTTTCCCGGTTAAAAGGAGTATTATAATCCCAGCAGTAGAAGACCGCATCAGCATTTCTCAGATACATTGGTAAGAGATTACTAAATCTTTCTTGGCCAGCAGTATCCCAGATCCCAAAATTAACCCGGCTTGACTGATCCTGGTGTTTTAAATCAGGCTTCCAGGACATAAAGGACGCACCAATTGTTGATTGGGAATAATTAAAGTTATTATGCAAAAGTCGGTTAGTCAGTGATGTCTTACCAGCACCAAATTCACCATAGAGTGTAAGCTTGAAATCTGTCATCTACTACTATATATAAACATTTTACCTTTCCCAAAGATGTTTAATGAGAATCTCTTCTTCACTAATGTTTAAAGATAATGTTACTACAAGTAATGAACATCCTAGATTTAACACGTCAGGATATTGATCAGCTAATACGTAACTTTCGCGCACATTCTAACAGCAATGATTATTTTAATATACAAACCTGGTACGAAAACAATATACAGCATTACCCAGATCAAGAATATATAATCTGTGTGTATCTATTTTTGTTAGGAGCTAACATTAGACATCGGTACCAAGACTTTACTTATGAACAACATCTAGACTTTATCAGAGAAATTCGTCAAACCATCGACGGAGCTGACGTTCTCAGTAAGGCGCAACGTAAGGTATATCTGGATTTCGGTACAAAGTCGGGTTGAAAACATAAACTGTCGCGACTACTTTTGTTAAAAGTACAAAAATTGATTTTTTTGTATCGTCTTTTACATCGACAAAATATGAAAACAGTATTGATTATTGGATATGGGGATCGTGCTAGTACGTACACGACATATCTCAAAGAAAATGTTTCCGAGTATTGTGTAATTGCTGTGGCAGAGCCAAATGAAGCAAGGCGTAAAAATTGTCAGACTAGATTCAATATAAGCGATAAATATTGTTACTTGTCATGGGAACAAGCACTGGAACTTAAGATTGCAGATCTCGTATTTATTACAACTCTTGATCATCAACATATAGAACCAACCCTATGTGCATGTAAATTAAAGTATGATATCGTTCTTGAAAAACCGATGGGTATTAATTTGGATGAATGTATGCAAATCTATCAAGCATCTAAAGAGTATAATGTAAAAATCACACTTTGCCATGTGATGCGGTATCATCCGCTTTATCAAAAGGCACGAAAGATTATTACTGCTCAGTTGGGAAAACTTTTGCAGGTTTATTGGTTACAACCGATTAATTGGCATCATTTTGTTAAATCTTATATCAGACATCCGTACTGGTCTATGGAGGAATATGGTCCACTAGCATCTACTAAAGGTGTACATGATTTGGATTTGATTTACTGGTTTCTTGATGCTGTGGATGCAGAGGTACAGCATTCGACAGGAGATAAAGTGATTTTTACGCTTGAAAACGCACCAGAAGGATCAGCAGAACGATGCACTGATTGTAAGTACCAGAATACATGTGAAGCGTCAGCAATCAAGAATTATGCGGAGTTCCCCTCCTATCGTAAATTCGTTAGTGACAGACCTCATCCAACTCGTGAGGATGCCATTCGAGATATGGAAGATGGTCCATATAACCGATGTGCCTACAAAACTGGGAGTAATGTGCAAGAACGTATTACTACTATTTTCAAGACATTTAATAAACATCAATTCACTACTGATGTGACTTATGTTATGAGCGCCTTTCACAATGATATTTGCTGGCGAACTGCCACTTTTATTGGGACAAATGCAACTTTGGAATTGAATGAGAAAGATTCTACACTAAAAATCATTCCAGTTACGCGTGGGAATGGGTTTATCCCCAAACCAAAGATAATAACGGTGGACACCGAACTTCCATCAGATACAAGAATGACGGGGCATAATGGTGCTGATTATCATTTCAGCAAGGATATTTTCTCTGATAATTGGCAAACATTGATTAGGGAATCAATGTCATCTCACATACTTGCTTTTGATATTGGAAATTCTCTCTCTGCTTCTTTCAGTTGGTGTCCGAGAAGAATTTCTCGTATTTTTAATCAAACCAAGGTCTTAGTGTCTACAAAGAACAATGAGAAACTGCAGGCCACACAAGATGCATTTGAGATCATGGGTTACCAGCCAATTATTACTTGCTCAGCTACAGATAACGGTATTAGCGACGGACAGCCATATGGAATTGATGGTACGTTCCAAGGTGTGCAACAACGAATTGCAACACTACCAAAAGATTTGAGATTGGAAACAGATTTTATTGTGAGTATTGAGAATGGTATTAGCGTACTCCAGAGTAATGAAGGAAGTATCCTACTTGACATTCCAATAGTGCAAATTGTTGATACTAAAAATAACAAAAAAGCTGTACAGATAGGTCAATCGCGGCCAATTCCACTTGATGAAATACGTCAGATGAAACGGGTTGGCACATCAGAGATAGAGCGTGGAGCATATGTAGCAAAATGGTATAGAGCACGTGAGAATCTTACGTCGCGAGGGGAAACTATTCGTGATACATTATTGATGGCCATGAGATCAATATAATTTTGTAGTCGGAATGACTACAAAATTATAGTATGCCGTCCTTGTAGCTACTCACTCCATTACGTGTGCTCTTTCTAGGCGCTGGGGTCAATACGTTCATCCGCCAGAAGCAACTCCACCACGTCTGCATGCCCCTTCACGCTACTGGCTCGGATCGCATAGTTATCGCTAGCGGTGGGGTCAACACGTTCATCCGCCAGAAGCAACTCCACTACGTCTGCATGCCCCTGCACGCTACTAGCTCGGATCGCATAGTTATCGTTAGCGGTAGGGTCAACACGTGCATCCTCCAGAAGCAACTCTACTACGTCTGCATGCCCCTGCACGCTACTAGCTCGGATCGCATAGTTATCGCCCGCTGCGGGATAAGCACGTCCATCAGCAAGCAGTAGCTTTACGATGTCTGCATGTCCATCCAAGCTGTTGCATCGCATCACACAGTTGTTGTGGACTGTGGGATCAGCACGTCCATCCGCGAGCAACAAATTTACCACTTCTGTGTGGCCATTGTAGCTGCTCTTTCGGATCGCATAGTTATCGTCTGCCGTGGGGTCAGCACGTCCATCGGCCAATAACAATTGTATGATGTCTGCATATCCCCTCTCGCTACTAGCTCGGATCGCAAAGTTGTTTCTAGCAGTAGGGTTGACACGTGGATCAGCAAGCAAGAGCTTTACGACGTCTGTGTGACCATTCAGGCAACTCTTTCGGATAGCACAGTTGTCGTCATCTGCAGGGTTGTCGTCATCTGCAGGGTTGTCGTGCATAGTTTCAGTGTTCATTTTTGACCGGGAATTAAATCAATTTTACTACTTTCTAAAGAAAGTACTACTTTTAACAAAAGTAGATCAAAAGAGGCCGTCTATAGACGGCCTCCCGTGGCCCGCTTCGGTAAGCGGAGTAGATCAAAGCGCTCCGCGAAAGCGGTTTTGGTCCGCTTTTCTTCAAAAAGTAGCCCGCTTCGGTAAGCGGAGGGTTTCCAAGAACCCCGGCTCACTATTGGACTAGGCACTTGTACTTGTGGAAGAACACGTACAAGCCGGTTCCAATGAGCAGTAGGATTAGTGCATGCCAGGAGGCATTAGGACAGGTATTACCAGTTGCCTTGTAGCGCTTATTCTGTAGCGCGGCTGGATTGTAGTAAAGCATTAGAAATGCTGCCAAAGCCATTAGAGCGATGACAAGGTAATCTTTGTTCATCAACATTTCGAACATCTTATCTATAACCTAGATTTTTTGTTAGCATTATTTAAAAGAGCTACTACTTTTAACAAAAGTAGGTCAAAACAGGAGCCGGTGCTATAGCACCGGCTCTTCTTTGGTCAGCTTTCTTTCTAAGAAAGGTGGCGCTCTTTTAGAATCTAGCATGCTGATGGCAATTACCAGAACCCCTAATTTTAATAAAAGCGGTGTCAAAAGAGCACGTGCATGCACGTGCTCTTTGGTCAGCGTGCTGCGTCGTCGTTGCCGGGGTTTCGCCCCCGGCTCGGTAAGCTGGAGGTGGCGGGGGCGCTCGGAGAGCTAAAGGATGGAACGTCCTTTATTAATATTTGCCAGAGGCCGGCTAGGTAGCCGCGTAGCGGCGCGCCCGAAGGGCTAAAGGAGCTACCGCTTACCGAAGCGGACCACGGGAGCCCGTCTAAAGACGGGCTCCCGTGGTCCGCTTCGGTAAGCGGTAGCTCCTTTATTTAAGTCACAAATTGTTCATAAATATACATTGATATTGCGGTTTTAAAAAGACCCATGGTAAGACCATATTTACCATCGACACCAGCTGTGTAGACCTTATTCCCACCGAGTTGTTCACCACTGATATACTTTATGCTATCATCAAAGAGCATCATTTGTTCTGGGGCTAGACCTAATATATGTTTAATTATATCCATGTGCGGACCCTTACCAATGTTTTCTTGTTGCTCAGTCGTGCTGTATTGACCAATGGTATAAATATATTTATCATTTCTAGACTTGTAGAGTACAAAACCAAATGTATTTTTTGGGCAATTTGAACCAAAGCCATCGTCAATTGGTTGATCTTGTCGGTTGTAGACTGGTATGAAAGTTTCTTTTATGCTATCCTTGATGTTACATGGTTCTAGATAGTTCAGACATTGTTGTTCATCTCCTCCCCACTTTGTCCAGGTATGCTTACAATAATCGTGAAGAGTCTGGACATTTCCGGTATACTGTGAAACGATGACGTCAAAATTTTTATAATATAACAAACTATCCGGTTTGGCTATTTCCTCTAATAGTTGTTTAGGGATATAATGACGAGTTGCAATAGCTAATTTGACACCAAACCGTTGACGTAGGTATTTACATGTCGCCAGTATCTTTGGTATATCAGTAAAAAAAGTGTACTCTTTTTGTGTTACATTAGGTCCTTGGAACAATAACGTCTTGTCCAGATCAAAGATTAACGCCTTTGGAGCAAAACGCCGATGGCCTTTGTAAAGCGCTGGAACATTTGTGTAACTATAGAGAAGGTTCTCTAGCACCATATACGTATTATAGGGGTTGGAATTAAATCCGGACTTTAACATACGAACTGCAGCTTTGAAAAAGCCTTTAAATGCCTTTTTGGCATTTTCGGCATAAATTTTTGGTAGCGGCGGATTCCCTAAAGCATCGCGATGACCAGAATACGCCTCGGCAGTTTGTACCATAATTTGATCTAACACTTTACCATCTCTATTTAGAACTGCCCAAATAAGACTATAGACGGGATTAAAATCCTGCTGTTGTGAAGCTGATAGTGCCCTATCCAACCACACTGCTTTATTAGTGGCATCAGTTTCTGTAAGGATTACTTGGACAAGATTATTAATTTGCATCACAGTAATAGTGCCAGGTGCTGTCATTACGTTGACTTGAACGTTGAAAAGGTTTGGGTTCTTGGCTACAAACTCTTGCCATTGGTTACGAGCTACCATATCAGTAATTTTATTGGCCACATAATTCAACATTCTAGTATAAATATGATAGTTGGGAAAATTATTATATATCTTTTCAGGATTGTCAGGTAAAAGTTGCTTATTATACAATGATGCATAAATATCAGCGACAGACACAATCATGGTAACGTACAAGGCTTGGATAAATACCTGCATGTCAAACTTTCCAAACTCTGCATTATAATACCGTTCAATCTTTCTCAAATATCTCAGCACTATTGCATCCGAGGGGTTTGTGTTGTATTGTGATGCTATAGGACCAAAATTCCAGTGAGCAGCTGTACCAATGCGGACATATTTCATTTGATACCATGCCGTAAATCCGGCAGCTTTTTGATAATGATCCCAATCACGAGATACAAGATTATAATCATCTTGAATTACGTTATCTGGGGTAAAGGAATACATCGTGAATGGTATGAGTCCCTTGAGAACTCTATAGCCTTCTTCTGGATGAATAGGCTGATCATAATAAGTGAAGCCTAGTTCATTAATATCATCTTTAATCACATTACACCAATATGGCTTTGGAATAGTATGTGGATTGTAATCCAGATATGCAATACCAATCTGCTTTTTATTCGGATCCGCGGGTTCACCCGCCTTGGGGGGTGTAGTATATAGACAAAAACCACCTTTTCCAATGTCATGTAGCAATCCTGTAGCTAATATAACTATGTCATCGATATTCAAGACGTCACTATTTATATTTTCTTGCTGCAGAATAGATCTAGCTTGTTCACGTAGCTCAGTATCTAATCTCCTTGAATTTAGAGCCGTCCAGGTGCTATGTTCGTATAAATGCCCTTGATGAAAGTTGATAAACTTGTTATTACTGTCCAGATTTAATATATTCGTGGTCTTGTACTTTCTCATCTCTGTTAGTATTCCAAGTGCATTTAACTTGTACCTATCATCATGAATATTTTGATTATCGCGTTCCAAAATGTCTGGAGCATAAAATGCAATCAGTTCAGAGTTGAAATAGCCCGCGGAAGGATGGGTAACAGTAGTATCGGGAACCAACATACCACCGCTCTCTATCATTTTTGAACTCCACCGAGGATTATAGAGTAAACCACCCAGAACACCATCTACCTTGATCTCTCGATTACCTTCATCGGGTAATTTGTACGTACGTCCTGCTAACTGCTCACGTATTTGCGTGTGCACAGGTCGATCGGACTCAAAAGTACTCATACGAATACCAGGAATATTTGGTCGACCATAAATGTTCTGTAATATGGCATTGATAGCCAGATTAGGAACGGCATCATATTCATATACATAATTTAAAAAAAGCTTAAATTCATGCTTTATTTGATCAGCGCTCGC
>SDBV01005562.1_pt1 | contig 17752 bp, 22 predicted proteins | sample 2277081 | NCBI WGS metagenome assembly SDBV01 (sample SAMN10402039, study PRJNA504765) | marine sediment metagenome | isolation source: marine sediment core GS10_PC15, 223 cmbsf | place: Arctic Ocean: Southern Knipovich Ridge | collected 2010 | reverse complement strand
TTATTGCTTTAATGGGCCATTCTAATCCTGATGATACTAGCAATGCTCTTTTGTCTATTTCTGATATTAAAAGTACCATCTTAAGTATTTTGCGCAACAAATAAGTTTATTTAGAATATTTTTTCGAATATTTTCAATTATTTTAGTATTATTATCATTTACCAATTGCGATAGTGGTGATAGTGATGTGACCAGATCTGCAACAAACTCCAATACTTATACAGGCAGCGGAAATTATGCAAAACCTATTAGTGCCGATTAGTGAGGATTAGCGGTTAGCTAAAGCGGGGCTGAACAGGTACAATAAATTTCAACATTTAAGTAGATATTAATTCGAAAAAGAATATTTCTATTATTTTAACTTCCTTACAGTAATTATTTCTCATGCTATTGCAGATTTGAGCATTATAAGTACAATACTGGTATTATGATTTTCACAATTGGAGAAGCACTTCTTGATGTAATATTTGAAAACAATCAACCTCGAACTGCCAGGCCTGGTGGTTCAACTTTAAACACCTCTGTTTCTCTTGGCCGCCTGGGTATTCCCGTATCATTTATATCAGAATGGGGTAACGATCGGATTGGTAATATAATTGATACTTTCCTAAAAGAAAATAATGTTTTTACCAATTATGTTTACAGGTACAAGGATGCCCAAACCATTCTGGCAATGGCTTTCTTAAATGAACAAAAAGATGCCAGTTATATGTTTTATAAAGAATTTCCAAAAAAAAGATTAAACATTATTCTACCCGAAATAAAAGAAAATGATATAGTATTATTCAGTTCATTTTTTGCAATTAATACAGATGTACGTCCTGCACTTTTAAAAATTATTAAAAAAGCAAGGGAAGCCGGTGCCATTTTAATTTACGATCCCAATTTTAGAAATTCGCATTCGGACAATATGGATATATTATCAGATATGATTTCGGAAAACATTTCACTGGTCGATATAGTAAGAGGTTCTGATGCAGATTTCTTCAATGTTTTTAAACTTAAAAATTCTGAAGAAACTTATAAAAAAATTAAAGAAAAAGGATGCAACAATTTAATTTATACGGCAAGTAATAATGGTGTTTTTGTACATTCAAATAATTATAAAAAACAATATTCCGTTCCTGTAATTAAACCGCTAAGCACAATTGGAGCCGGTGATAATTTTAATGCAGGTATTATTTACTCGCTAAAGACAAATAACATTTTAAAATCAGAAATTAATAATATTACAAAAGAAAATTGGAATAAAATTGTTCAGAACGGGATTAATTTTGCTCAGGAGGTTTGCATGCATATGGACAACTATATTTCTTCAGAATTTGTTAAAAATTATTTAAACCAGTAAATTTAGATTAAGAATCCGGGGTTATGTTATAGAGAAAAGTGATTATCTTATTACAACAATAATTTCACATGCTATTGCAGATTTAAGTATTATAAGTACAATACCATTATTAAGTTAAAAAAGGATAATATTATGGACCCGTATTATTTAGATTTTTGCAATACAACAAGCAAGTTTAAAACTTTCCTAACAAAATACTATTCACATGAAATAAGAAAATTAGGATTTAAAGGAACGGGTTTAAATTATAATAAACAATCCGGGCATTATATTTATTCCATCCAGATATTTTCTGATAAATGGGGCGGACAATGCTGGGTGGAAGTAGGTGTTCATTTGGACTTTATACCTGATTCGAGTCATATGAAAATTATAATGCCTTCCAGAGTTAAAACAATCGATTCTATGATAAGAAAAACAATAGAGGAAAACAACAAACAGAAATTATACTTGTATGGAAGGAATGAAGAAGAAGCAAAGTTATCAATACAGGAAATGCTTTCGGATATTAAAACTACAGGATTTTCATATATAGAAGAATTTAAGGATTTTCCCAGGCCTTTTTCTGATTTAACTACAGATGATTTAAAAAACGATACATATTCCTGGCTTGAGGATATATCTGTTAATTGCCTAAATCTTGCAAGAATTAATTGCTATCTGGAAAATAAGAAAAAAACAGAAGAATTCTGTAAATGTGGCCTAAAACCAACTACAGAAAAAGGCGGAAAAATGTTAAGGTCTTTATATGTCCGCTTATTAAATGGTGATAAAAACTTTTGCTTTACAGAAAATGAATTAAACGAAATAAGAAAAGACCATGAAAAAACCAGTACCAGACCTGCCAGATTAAGAAAAAAGAAAAGGAAGTAGGAGCATTTAATTATCTGCTATGAAATACTTCAGAAAATTCGATACTAATTATTTTGGTTTTTTCTTAATTTCCGTATTTTATTTATTCTTCTGCTTAAACAATACATTTTCCTACGATATAAAAGGGATAGTTACAACAAATTTTGGAAATTATGAATATTTATTCAATTCAGAATCATTTATTCATATTAATGAACTTATGAAAAGTGCAATAATTGAGCCGGATGGGCAGTTTATTCTTCAGAATATTCCCGAGGGAACGTTTAATTTAACACTCATTGTGCCTGGTTTTGAAAACAGAGAGTTAAAAATTGTAATACCATTAGAAGAAGAACTAATTATTGTACTAGAACTTCAAGAAAATGAATTAGAGCCTATTATCGTTATTGGAAAAAAAGAACCCTGGGAAGCTAATCTGGAAAATCTTTTAAAATCAAATCCGGAGGACAGTTCAGATAACACAGATAGCTATCAAGAAGATATGTTTACTAATAATAATAGTAATAATCAGCAGGAGCGGGCACCGGGCATTCCGATAAGTTCACCTATTATGATGCTACTAAGATGGCTTAGAAATAATTTTTAGAATATTATTAAAAACCTTGTAAAATTGTAATTTAAATTTATAATATTAATAGAAGCTTAATTTTTTTTATGGATATTATAAATGATGATAAATAGAATTATTAAAAGAATTGCTGCTTTAATTTTAATAAGCTTAAGCAGTTGTTCGATGTTCCAATCCGGTCTTGTTTTGCATCCGAGCGAAATACAGCCTTCAAATAGTAATATAAGCCCTAATTTTTCAGATTACCAGGTAAAGAATATTGCTGTTCTTCCTTTTGAGGAAAGTCCAAAAAAAGAGGCCGACATGTATGTTCCCACATATGCAACCAGGGAACACACACCCATCCCCATGTATTATCAATTGTACAATGATGGAGATATTGCTGCTAAATTAATGGAAAACGCGCTTTTAGCAACATTTAAATATCAACCTGTAGACAGAACTTTATTAGATCAGCTAATAGAGGAAATGGAATTCCAACTAAGTGCTCATGTTAATCAGGATACAGTAATACAAATTGGTAATTTAACAGGAGCCGATGCAGTACTTACAGGTACCGTTATTCAAGCTTTAGCGGCTTTACATTATCAGTCTTATGGGGATGTTGTTTACGCAGCATATGTGGGATATGTTCATCTTGAATTACGATTAACAGATGTAGAAACCGGTGATGTCATTTGGTTATGTGAAATTCAACGAAACAGTTTAAATTACATAGATAAATCAATTACAATTTCTAGCAGCGAAGATATTCAAAAATTAGAGCAGTTCGGGGGTCATAACCCAAACGATCTTATCATGTTTGTAATGCGGAAAGCAATGGAAGAAGCTGTATCCGGAATTACTTAATTACAAAATTACTATTTTCATTTTTTATTATTACTTATAAACAAAAAACTTTTAATAAAGCACATTCTTGACATATACCCGCTTATACTCTAATATTTTTTGTTATAATGGCAGATAAATCTGATACAAAAGAATTTGGTAAAAAAGTAATATTTTTATATCCTCAGAGTGTAATACAGGAAAAATTAGTTACAGAAATAATTAAAAATGAATATGAAGTATACCTTCTGCATGACCATGAAAAGAACATCAGACTTATACAAAAGTATAATAATTCTATACTTTTTATTAATATTGATGACGGCTTAAGTGAACATGAATGGGAAAGGTATATCAGGGGCATAATTAATAATAAAAATACAAAAGACATCCGTATAGGAATTTTATCTTACGATGAAGACAGAGACCTTGCACAGAAGTATCTTATGGACATTGGAGTCTCCTGCGGATTTATCAGGTTAAAACTCGGTGTAAAAGAAAGCACAGAAATTATTTTGAAGACCCTGGAAGCTAATGAAGCAAAAGGACAGAGAAAGTATATCAGGGTTTCCTGCGAAGAATACAAAAATGCTTCATTTAATGCTAAAATAGAAGGGGAAGTATACTCAGGCTATATCTCCGATCTGAGTTCAGTCGGAATGGCAATTACATTTGATAAACCAGTAAACCTTAATGTAAAAACCCTTTTAAGTGATATACAATTACGGTTAAGAGGAATAATCTGTATGGTAACAGGAGTTGTTCTTGCAATTCGAAAGGGTGACACAAATACATATGTAATAATGTTTGTAAAAAACATGAATGCAGAAACAAAAAATAAAATGTATCATTATATATACACTATATTGCAGGAAAGTATTAAAGATATTTAGAATATGCTAATCAACCAATTCATACCAAAAATTATTCCTGCAAGAGTTGGAACATGAATAAGGTATATAATTAAAGAATACCTGCCTAAAAAATCCAATACTTTAAATATTCCTGAAAAAATGCCTTTACCCAAATCAGGTATTTTAAATGGTCTTTTGCCGCTCTTATATACAATATTTCCAAATGCCAATCCTAAAAACATAGGCCCAATCCAGGGTAAAAGCGGTTCATAATCTATTGGATAATAACCTTTTGGCCATAAACCAAGCCAGAAGAGCCATGGGAAGTTAAAGCGCAGCTCATTTAAATAAAATCCAAAAATGATTATTACAAGCCCTATAATCACATTGATAAATTTAAACCGTAAGAAAAAGTAGCCGATTATAATTGATAATCCAATACACTGCAGGATACCAAAGTAAACAACTTTAGATAACTGTGTAATCCCGGTTGTATTTTCAAGTAATAGGAATCCAATATATGTTACAACAGTAATTACAAAACCAATTCCCATTATCTTTAATCCGCGAATTAAATACTTTTTAAATTTAATAGTGCTGCTTTGTTTTGCTCGTGAATAGCTGATTGTTAATGAAACACCTACAATAAAAATAAAAGAACCTGCAATAAGCCTTGGAAACCACCAGAAAAATCCGGACCATAAATCGATCTTTACAATATTAAAGAAAACCATAATAAAGAATGCATGAAAAATAATCATACATAGAATTACAAATCCTCTAAATGCATCAAGTTCACAATATCTTTTCATATTACTTCCCTTGTATCTATAAAACCTTATTTATTTCTGAAAGAAGTTCAGAATAAGTATTTGTTACAGGAAACTCAGGGTATTCATTTACAATCCCATCCGGAGGCCGAAAAAATATTCCATGATCTGCTTCTTTTAACATACTTACATCATTATAAGAATCTCCGGATGCAATAATACTATACCCTATACTTTTAAAAGCCTTAACAGCCTTATACTTACCGTCTTCCTGGCGCAGAGTATAATCTGTAACAGAACCGTCATCTGAAATTACAAGATTGTTGCAGAAAAGTGTCGGCCACTTTAGTTTCTGCATTAAAGGCTTTGCAAATTCACCGAATGTATCTGATAAAATTATTACCTGGGTTTTTTCTCTTATTGCTTCCAGAAAATCACCGGCACCTTCCAGTGGTGACATATTCCCAATCACATTCTGAATGTCCTTAAGCTTTAAATTATTTTCTTTTAATAATTTTATTCTTTTTTTCATTAAAACATCATAATCTGAAATATCCCTTGTAGTTAACCTGAGTTCTTTTATTCCTGTTACTTCGGAAAAAGCTATCCATATTTCCGGAACAAGTACTCCTTCCAGATCCAGACAAATTATATTCATAATCTAAAACTCCTAAATAATATTATTTATTCTATTTTTTAAAAAAGCCTTTTTATAATGCTGTAATTTCCACTGATATTGATTGCCCTAATTTCTTTAATGCATCGTGACCTTCTAAAAGTTTTCCAACAGGATTAACTTCCGAGGCTGCTCTTGGCCTTGAGTCTGTACTTACAGGAGTGGGCCCGAAAAAGATGCAGAGTGCATTACCAGTAGGCCATACTGCGATTTCGCCTACTTCCATAATTACTCTCGCGTCTGTACCCAAACCTTGATTAAGTCCGCAGCTTCCGTAATACTCATCTCCCCATCTGGACATATTCACAGTCATAGGGAGCTTTTTTAATATTTCCTGCGCTCCTTCACTGCTATTTAATTCTGCTCTTATACACTCATCATTTATTTTAATCTGAATTAAACTCGGCATTTTTAAATCCTCATAAATTTTATTTATGCATTAATCTACCATAATACGTAATATTTTTCCAAGTGTTTATTTAGTAATTTATATTGTTAGGATGCTATTAATATTTCAGTCTGCACCAGGCCTCTACAACAACCTCTAAAATATTTTTTAATTGACAAGAAGATCATATTTAATTAGTGTTCAATATCCCATAAAAAGAGACAAGAAATAAAAAATCCAATTTTAAAAATAGCGATTAGGATTTCCTTTATATTGTTGATTATATTTTCTCCTGGCATAATAGCGCAAGCTGCTGTACCAATAGATTATACTTTTCCCAGTCACCATTATTATGAAATATTTATTATTAGCGATTTTTATGAAATATTTTTTGTTGCAACAATACCAATCGTTTATATACTCTGGAATTTGATAAGCCTAATTCTATATATTTATTTTTACGTATTTCATATTCCTGGTATTGATTCCATTCTTAAAAATAAAATTGAAGAATTTAATTTATCTAAAAGAGAAGAGGAAGTTGTACATCATCTGCTTTCAGGTTTAAGTTACAAAAAAATTGGAGAGGTCCTCTTCATTTCTATAGATACGGTTAAAACACATATTGCTAATATCTACAGAAAATAAAATACTAAAAATAAAATTGAATTATATAATCTGCTATCCAATAAGTTTTCACTATAATAGTCCCCTGTGTTTCATTTTAACTCTGATAGAATTGCTTTGCCGAGAGTTTTTAGCAAATACGGCTTTTTTATATATGCACCTGCTCCTAACTTTTGCGCCTGTTTAACACGATCTGTTTCCGAAAATCCACTTGCAATAATTGCCTTTTGGCCGGGATGTATCTTAAGTATTCTTTTATAAGTTTCATATCCATCTATACCATTATCCATTATCATATCCAACAATAAAATATCAACAGTATTTGTTTTTAAATATTCAATTGCTTCCTCTCCGCTGGAGGCCAATACAACACTATAATTTAATATTGTTAACATATCATTAGCAATTTCTCTCTGGTCTTTTATATCATCAACAACCAGTACAGTTTCATTACTGCCATAATAATCCTCAATTTTTGTATCCGGTTTATGATTATTGTTTTGTTCCCTTGTTGCAGGTAAATAAATCATAAATGTTGTTCCCATTTCTTTTTCGCTTTTTACATTAATATAGCCTTTATGATCTTTAATTGTTCCCCATACTACAGACATGCCCAGCCCGGTACCGCTTCTTCCCATTGTCTTTCTAGTGTAAAATGGCTCGAATATTCTATTTAATTCTTCTGATGAAATACCCATTCCGGTATCTGTTATTTTTATGTAAACAAAATCTCCTTCCACAATTTCGTCATAGCCAATAATTGGTACATCAATATATTTATTATCTGTGGAAATTATGAGTTTTCCGCCATCCGGCATAGATTCCACACCATTAGAAACAAGATTCATAATCATTTTTGATAGATGAACAGGCGAGCCTTTGTTATTTAATAAATCTTTTTGCATTTCAGTTTCAACAATAAGTTCGGGACAGTAAGATTTTAGTTTCTTGAATTCAGGACTATTTAAATATTCAACTATAATGTCATTTAGATTTACTACTTCCATTACCGGAACACTTCTTCTGGCAAGTGTTAATAAATCCTGAACAATTGCAGCTGCTTTTTCTCCGGATCTCTTTATTGTTAGAATTTGTTTTCTTATCGAACTATCTTCCGGAATCTGCAACAATAATAATTCCGGATAATTCACAAGGGCAGACAATATATTATTAAGATCATGAGCAACTCCTCCAACAAGAGTACCTATTGCTTCCATTTTTTGAGCTTGAATCAATTTTACTTCAAGCTGTTTTCTCTCGTTCTCTGTTTTTTTTCTTTCTTCAATTTCTTTTTTAAGTTGTTTATTTATTTTTGCTAATGATGCAGTACGTTCATGAACATGTTTTTCCAATCCTTCGTGAGTTTTTAATAGCTTATCTTCATATTTCTTTAATTCTGCAATAGTTTCATTTAATTCCTCATTTTTTGAACTTAATTTTTTTTGTGTTTTTTCTCTAATATTTTCAAAAATATAAGATATTAAAATGATAACGAATAAAGAAGGGAAGAACCTGGTAAGTAAATCTCCGTTATAAACAGTAAATATTTCAACATATGGGCCAATTAATACAATAACTATAGCTATAATTAATAAGATAATAGATAAAATTAATCCTTTTCTTGAACCAAGTATAAAATTAGCTATTAATGGATAAGTATAGTACCAGACAAAAGCTGAATTATTTACTCCCCCTGTTGCAAAAAGATAAACATAATGTACTGAGATAAATAACATTCCAAAATTAGCAGCAAAGTTATATCTGTGCTTTTTTCTAATTAAAATTTGAGTAATAACCAGCATGAGTCCCGTAAATAAATCAAAAATACATACGCTATATTATTTTGGAAATATGCAGTAATACCAAGAGATGAAAGGTTTATTATTCCGATTAAATTAATCAGACTAATTAAAGTTATTTTGCGCTGTATTTCTATTGTACTGTCTTTATATGATGAACTTAATATAAAATTATTTAAAAAAAATTTTATTCCTTTTAAACTCATCTCTACCTTTTCTTTCATTAACATGAAAATATTTATTTATCATAATTTGCAATTGAATTTTTTATATGTTTTACAGAATAACAAACAACAATTTGAATATACTAAAAGTAGCTCGGGGTATACATAATATATTTCGTATTATATTCTAATTATTTAACTATGTCAATCTAATTATATCATATATTTTTCTTTTTTCCAGAATTAAATGTAAATGGGTGCAAGTTTAATATCAGGTTTTTATTTTATTTTTCACCACGGAAAACACAGAAAATTCGGAAAATGTGAATTCTGTTTTTAGAAGTTGTTTATCAGGAAACCACAAATATTTAATTACCTTAAAACAACAGGTATTAAATTAAAACTACTCATAAACTTTAATCATTACCCTAATTTGCAGATTGAAAGAGTAATACTTTAATTCTTTTATATTCAGTGTTTTCCGAGTGTTCTGTGCTTAATACATTTATTCTTGTCAAGTACTATTGCCAGATATCGAATTCCCACCCTACCCAAATTGGGGAGCTATGTAAAATAATTATCTGTCCTGGCTATTTAAGTCTTTCCAAAATATCCACAGTTGTAGTTGCACCAAACCTGGTACATCCGAGTTTTTTTACTTCTATAGCCCTTTCTAAAGTTCTTACTCCTCCGGCAGCCTTAATCTGAATTTCCGGTTTACAATGTTTTCTCATTAATTTTAGATCTTTATCTTCTGCTCCGCCTGTACCATATCCTGTGGAAGTTTTAACCCAATCGACATTAACTCCATTACATATTTCACATGCTGCTATTTTTTCTTTTTCATTTAAATAACAATTTTCAAAAATAACTTTTATTTTTACATTTTTTGAATGGGCATAATCTGTTACTTTTTTTAAATCTTCTTTTACATATTTGTATTTGCCTGATTTTAATTTTCCAATATTTAACACTATATCAAGTTCCACAGCACCATTTTCTATTGCCTCTTTTGCTTCTTCCAATTTTGTATTTGTAGTTGTTGTTCCGTGAGGAAAACCTATGACAGTTGTTACGAGAACCTCACTATTTATTAATATTTCCTTTGCCAATTTCACATCTCCCGGTCTGACACAAACAGAAGCAACATTATATTCTGCTGCAATTTTACATCCATTTCTAATTTCATCGTCTGTAAGTGTTGGCTTTAATAAGGAATGATCTATCATTTTAGCTATTTCATTATATTTATACATTTTGCTTATCTCCTCTTTATTAAAATCCATCATACTTCCTGTTTAAATTCGAGAAATCATTATCTATTTTTAATGAATCCAATATCTGAGACAATTGCCCTCTGTGATGCGTATGATGATTAAAAATATGTAATAACAAAAAACCGAATTCTTTTGTTATTTTAACTTTCTTTGAATTTATATAGTTTACTTTTATTTTTAATTCCGAATCTTCCAAACCTTTAACAAGATTAATAAAAATATAATCCACTTTTGTAATTAATTCTTTTAGTTCTTTGTAATTTTCTGTAATTATTTGATTTATCGAATTTATCTGATATTTTTCAAATATTTTATTTTTTATATTCTTATAATTTTTTGAAAACTTTGCTAACCTTTGTAACCACCATATATTTGTTACTAATACATGGTTTAATATTCCTGTTATTGAGTTAAAATAAGATCCTATATTTGGATTTAATGAATTTATAGAAACATTATTTAAGATTGCGAATATTTCATTGTTAGTATCTTTATTATATTCACTTAATGTTAATATTATTTCTTTCATTTTATTTAGTTTAGCTTGTAATATTTTTATCAATCGAACTTTACTAAAAAATTAAAAATATTACAATCAGTTATTTGGACCTTTAAAAATTCATTTATTTTAACATATTGACATTCCAGCTCTATTAAGGTACCATTTTTAATAGCGATATGCACGTAAATGCATTTCGCTATTAATATTTTTATTAGTTTCTAGTACTTAAAAAATGGATTTTTTATGAAAACTATCAATATAAAAAATAATAAATTAGATACTATTAAAACCAATTTACACATTCAACCAGGAATTAAGTTATGGTTTTCTTCATCTCAAAATAAAGGAATGTTCGGAGATGGCAAATGGAGATTATTAGAGGCCATAGATAAATACTCATCAATAAAAAAGGCTGCGGAAATATTAAATATAAGTTATAGAAAATCCTGGGACTCATTAAAAAAGGCCGAAAACTATCTTGGTTTTAAATTGATTATTAAACAGCGGGGAGGAAAACATGGCGGTCTTACAATTCTAACAAAAAAGGGTAAAGAACTTATTAAAGCATATTCAAATTACCATAATGATATAAAGATATTTATTAATATAGAATTTAATAAACAATTTAAACATTTTTTTAAAGCTGATAAATAATAAGGAATATTTATTTTGAAACTAATTAGCCACAATTTAATTACAAAACATATACTTTTTTTATTATTCTTAATTCTTTTTTTTAATAGCTGTGTTAATACCAAAGAAAATCCTAAAACTTTGGAACAACAATCAAATATAAATGAAATAAGTGGCGATCTTATTATTTTCCATGCAGGAAGCCTTGCAATTCCATTCGGAGAAATTATTAAAGAATTTAATATTGAATATCCGGAAATTAATGTAATTAGAGAAATTGCAGGGAGCAGGACAAGTGCACGAAAGATTACGGATTTAAATAAAGAATGTGATGTTTTTGCTTCTGCAGATTATACAGTTATAAATGAACTATTAATACCGGAACATGCAGACTGGAACATTAAATTTGCAACAAATGAAATGGCCATAGTATATAATGAAAAATCAATTTATGCAGACAGGATAACAGCAGACAACTGGTATGAAATACTTAATGAACAGGATGTTTTTTTTGCGAGGTCCGATCCCAATTCGGACCCATGCGGCTACAGGACTATTTTGACAATAAAACTTGCAGAACTTTTTTATAATAGTCCGGGATTATCAGATACTTTATTAAATAAAGACCAACAATATATTAGGCCAAAAGAAACAGACCTTATTGCATTATTGGAAATAGGTGAAATCGATTATATTTTTTTATACAAGTCTGTAGCAGTACAGCATAATTTAAATATGTTAATTCTTCCCGATGAAATTAATTTAAAAAATACAAATCAAGAAGATTATTATAATAATGCTTCTGTCTTTATATCCGGTAAAGAACCCGGTGAATTAATTACAAAAGTAGGAGCTCCAATGATTTACGGTGTTACAATCCCAAAATCATCACGGAACACAGAAGCAGCAATTGCTTTTGTTCAATTTTTACTTAATAAAGATAAAGGCTTATTTATTCTGGAAAAAAATGGCCAACCTGGTATTGTCCCATTTATATCAGAAACATATAACAATATTCCGGAACCCTTAATGGAATTTGCACTACCAAATTAAAGTTTAATACTGCGGAGGATTAATTTTTGAATTTATTTAATAAAAATGAACCACTGTTTCTTATTTTCCTGTTTTGCGGGAGTATTGTTTTTTTATTCATTATTGCACCCCTGCTAGGCATGGTATTTAACAGCTCTGTAGCAGAGATTATAGAAACAGCAGAAGAAAAGGAAGTACAGGAAAGTATAGGCCTTACACTTATTACATCGATGAGCGCAACCATAATTCTTGCTATTTTTGCAATTCCATTTGCATATTTGCTTGCTAACAAAGAATTCCCTTTTAAAGGTATTTTAAGAGGGATAATAAATCTTCCTATAGTAATTCCTCATTCTGCAGCAGGAATTGCAGTATTAAGTATAATTTCCAGAGACAGTATAATTGGCAAAATTGCACAATCTTTCGGATTAAGTTTTGTCAGCAACCCTTCCGGAATAATTATTGCCATGGCTTTTGTAAGCCTGCCTTTTTTAATTAATGCAGCTTATGACGGTTTTAAGTCCGTTCCTGAACATCTGGAGAAAACAGCATTAAATCTTGGCGCATCATATACAAGAGTGTTTTTTACAATTTCTCTACCCCTGGCCTGGAGACAGATTGCAACAGGTCTAATCTTAATGTGGGCTAGAGGTATGAGTGAATTCGGCGCCGTAATTATTGTTGCTTATAATCCAATGATTACTCCAGTTCTTATTTTTGAAAGGTTCACAACATACGGATTAAAATATGCAAGGCCAGTGGCCATTATCTTTATTTCCATATGCCTCATTTTATTTATCGGATTAAGATTTTTAACCGCTAAAAAACAATTAAAGAAGCTTAAAAATTAATAAGGATAATAAATTATAATGGAAGTACCAAATGCTTGAACTCAAAAATATTACAAATGTATTTGATGATTTTGAAATAGAAGATATAACTCTCAAAATAAATAGAAATGAATATTTTGTTATACTTGGTATATCCGGAGTTGGGAAATCAGTTTTACTTGAAACAATTGCAGGATTCATAAATCCTGTAATTGGAAAAATAATTTTAAACAATAAAGACATAACACTCGAAAAAATACAAAAAAGAAATATTGGTTTTGTACATCAGGCACAATCACTTTTTCCTCATTTAAATGTTTATAAAAACATTTCATATGGACTTAAAAACAGAAATTTAAGCATACGGGAAATTAAAGAAAAAATATTAACAATTGCAGAGGATTTTGAAATTGGAAATCTTCTTAAAAGGAAACCAGAAACTTTGTCCGGCGGGGAGTACCAGAGAGTTTCACTTGCACGTGCCATTGTAATTAATCCTGATTGCATTCTATTGGATGAGCCCCTATCATCTTTAGATATAAAATCACGCTCAAAAATAAGGGCTTTATTAAGAAAAATACACCGCAAAGGCATTACCATTATTCATATAACGCATGACTATGAAGAAGCTGTTTCCCTTGCAACACGGATTGCAGTTATGGAAAAAGGGAAAATAATTCAGGTTGATACTCCTGAGAACATTTTTAAACATCCCAAATCCGAGTTTATTGCAAGGTTTATAGGTATTAAAAATTTTTTAAAAGGTGAATTAGAATACAATGAAAACAGTGACGCAGCAAAATTTTTAATAAATAATTTAACGTTTTATTGCTTAACAGATGTAAAGCCGGGCAAAGGTTATTTAATGATACGTAGCAAAGATATTGTTCTATCTATGTCCAGTCCAAAATCCAGTGCATTAAATATATATAAAGGAAAGATTACGGATATAATTCCTGCAAATCCTGGAATGGAAATTGCGGTAGACATTGGAGTAGAACTCATGGCATTAATTACAAAAAAATCCCTTGTTTCTTTGGGTTTAGAAATAGGGAGTAACGTCTGGATAACTTTTAAAGCAAGTGCAGGAATATTTTATGAAGAATAAAATCAAAATGTATGATGTAAAAAGGTTTTTTTATGCTGATATTTAAAAACATGATATTAATCGGTTCCACGGGCAGGAACACCGGAAAAACAGAATTTGCATGCAGTATAATAAAACACTTTAAGAATAAGTATAATTTTATTGGATTAAAAGCGACAACTATTGCAAATAAGAATGAATCCTGTCCAAGAGGCGGAGAAGGCTGCGGAGTCTGCACATCTTTAACCGGAAGCTATAAAGTTACGGAAGAAAAAAATATTTCGGGGAATAAAGACACATCCAGGCTGCTTATTGCTGGCGCCAAAAAAGTATTCTGGCTTCAGGTTTTTAAGCATCAATTAGAAATCGGGTTTAATGCATTTTTGCATATATTAAAGACAAAATATAATTTAACTAAAGACAGGTATATATTTATTTGTGAATCAAACAGCCTTAGAACAATTTTGGAACCTGGAATATTCATTATTATTAACAACAATTCGGACTTAAGCTTTAAGCCGACTGCAAACGCTGTTAAGAATTATGCAGACAGAATTATAAATTCGAAACTTATAATTAAAAATCACATTAAAGATATAAAAATTATAAATAATGAGTGTATATTGTCTTAAAAAGGTAGTATATAACTACATTACAAATTTAAAGGACTAAAAAAGAAAATTTATGCTGATATCATTTGAAAATGCATATGGAATAATAATTGATTCTGTGAAAACCTTAAAATCAGAAAAAATAAGTTTTTCCGAATCGTTAAATCGTATACTTGCAGAAGATGTTGTTTCGGATATAAACATGCCGCCGTTTAACAAGTCTGCTATGGACGGATATGCATGCAGAAAAAATAACCTGAAAAATGAATTAGCTGTGATCGAAACAATTCCGGCAGGTTTTGTACCCCAAAAAAAAATAAAAAAAAATGAATGCTCGAAAATAATGACCGGTGCAATGGTACCACATGGTGCAGATTGTGTGATAATGATAGAGCATACAAAAAAAAATAATTCTAACAGAATAATATTCACTGAAAATAAAAAAATAAAAAAAAATGAAAACATCTGCAGAAAAAGTGAAGACATAAAAAAGGGTGACACTGTATTAAAAAAAGGAATAATAATAAAATCTCAGCACATTGCGATTCTCTCTACAGTAGGCTGTACAACCCCTCTCGTTTACTGCCGGCCAAAAGTTGGGATAATTACAACTGGAAACGAGCTTATCGAACCTTCACAATATCCATCCGGTTCACAGATTCGAAACAGTAATGGCCACCAGTTAATTTCTCAAGTTACTTCTGTAAATGCTATTCCGAACTACTATGGCATATTAGATGATAAAAAAGACTCTCTTGCTGCTGTAATTAAAAAAGCAAAAAACGAAAATGATATAATAATTTTGTCCGGTGGAGTATCTATGGGTGATTTTGATTTAGTACCGCATTCACTGGAAGATAATGATTTTGAACTTTTAATAAGAAAAGTCGCAATTAAGCCAGGCAAGCCCATCGTTTTTGGAAATAATAACACAGACAAATGTTTTTGTTTCGGCCTTCCCGGAAATCCTATCTCTGTTTTTGTTTCATTTGAATTATTTGTAAAGCCGTTTTTATACAAAATAATGGGACATGAATATAAAACAAGAAGAATAAAATTGACAATGGGCAAAGGTATAACAAGAAAAAAAACAGACCGGCGTGCATGGATTCCTGTCAAAATATCCGAATCGGGAAGATTGATAACAATTCCTTATCATGGGTCTGCACATATCAATTCTTTATGTTTTGCAGACGGGCTCATCACAATTCCTGTAGGAGTATCTAAAATTAAGGCCGGCAGTTTGATTGATATAAGATTAATTTAAGAATATATGAAAGAGATATTACACCATATCCCATTTTACAGAAAGAATCATTTCAAGCTGAATACTAAAACAAAACAGTTGTGTTTCAATGAGGCAATTTGTTATTCTGATCTTTTAGAAAGCGGATGCTCATGACTTAACTCAAGCAGATCCCATAGATTCCCATATAGATCTTCAAATACTGCTACCATACCGTATTCTTGTTTCCGTGGCTCGTTTACAAACTTAATTCCTTTGGAAATCATTACATTATAATCGCGCCAAAAATCGTCAGTATTGAGGAACAGGAACACACGCCCACCTGATTGATTACCAACAAAAGGTTCCTGTTCTGGTTCAGAAGCTTTGGCGAGCAGTAATGCTACTCCCTTAGAACCGGGAGGAGAAACTACAACCCAACGCTTATCCTGTTCAGGCTGATATGTATCTTCTATTAACTTGAAATTAAGTTTTTGCGTATAGAAAGCAATCGCCTCGTCGTAATCTTTAACTACCAGGGCAATATATACAATCGATTGTTTCATATCGTTCATTTACCAGATGATAGTAAATTCTATAATCTTAAATCAAGCTTTTTGCTTTGAAAATTCCTTAAAAAAGAAAAATATCACTAAAATTGTATCAATATAAATAAAAAAGAGAAAAGGATAATTAATATTTTCAGATTGCATTTTGACAAATCTTACCCTATGTGCTTATATTCATATGGAATATAGCATATATGTGTTAATGCTCTTATATAACAAGATTCATAACTAATGGAGGAATAAATATGAATAAAACATTTAGATGTATTTTGGGTGGATCAGTGCGGCAATAATAATGATTGTATCCATGATGTTAGTACATTCGATTCTTTTTGAAAAATACTGGGATAAAGTTAGTATGATGCGCTCATTAGAAGAATGGCCATTTACTCCATGGTCACCGATAGTAGTTATTCTCTGGAATATTTTAATTGCTTGGTTTTTTAACAAATTTTATAAGGTAATACCTGGAAAAGGCCTTAAAAAAGGATTGCTTTTTGGATTGTTATTCTTTTTACTTTTTGCACCCTTCGTAGAAATGTGGAATTACTTACAATTCGATATTCCTTTTATGGTCGTAATAGCAGGTCTTCTCTGTTACATTATTGCATTTCCACTTGGAGGAGTTGCAATAGCAGCAATTTATGGTAAAAGTCTGGAAAAGGAGTGAGAGAATTATGATTGATATAATTATTACTGATGAGAAATGCACAAAATGCGGCTTATGTGCAACAGAATGTGGGTATGATGTACTTACATGGGAACAAGAAAGTGTTCCCAATGTAGAAAATGCTCATTATTGCATCCAATGTGGAAGGTGTATGGCAAAATGTATGTCGAATGCTATCAGAGTTGGCACACTGGCTAATGAAAAATTTTATTCTTCAGCTGCTGAAGATCTGATTAACTCTGACGATCTGGAACTTTTTCTAAGATCTAAAAGAAGCTGTAGAAGTTATAAAGACAAACTAGTGTCCTGAATTCTAATTGCATTCAGAATATTTCTCCCAACCAATTGATTTTCTTGCCTTGTTGATTTTTTTTAAGATCTCAAAACCTTTTTTTCTCCATACATATCTTTTTGGATTTTT